>Ga0326765_100001_pt1 | contig 294824 bp, 329 predicted proteins | sample NORRB_P_FD_207670 | JGI IMG/M metagenome (GOLD analysis project Ga0326765, IMG submission 207670) | Hot spring water microbial communities from Norris Geyser Basin, Yellowstone National Park, WY, United States - NOR.RB_P | ecosystem: Environmental > Aquatic > Thermal springs > Unclassified... | reverse complement strand
TGAAGAGGTTGGAGGAAAGGGTGAATAGCATTGAGGAGAGGATGGCTACCAAGGAGGATTTAAAGAGACTGGAGGAAAGGATGGCAACTAAGGAGGAGTTGAGGGCGGTCGAGGCTTCCCTCAGGGAGGAGATAAGGAATGTCGAGACATCCCTTAGGGAGGAAATAGGTAAGTTTGAGGAATCTCTCAGAGAGGATATGAGGAAGCTCTGGCTTGCACTAAACGCCCTGGGCGCCAGGTGGGGGATTCTCAGCGAGGACGCGTTTAGGAGCGGCGTTAGGGAGCTGCTTAGGGATGCGGGGTATGACGTGGATAGGTGGGTTTATTACGACGATAAGGGCTACGTCTACGGCTATCCGAGCGAGGTCGAGCTGGACGTAATAATTAGGGATGGGAGGACCCTAGCCGTTGAGATAACATCGGCCCTAAAGAGGGGCGACTTGCAGCAGATTAGGAGGAAGGTTGAGCTGTTTAGTACGGTCACTGGTAGGAGGGTCGACGCCGTTTACGTGATAACGCCGTTCATCCACGACAGGAACCCCGACGCCGTGGCGGCCGTCGCGAGCTCCATGGGCATCGTCGTAGTGTGGCCCAGGCCATGATTAAACGTATGAATAGCCTAATGAGTTGGGTAGGGTAAGGTCCGAATTATTCGCCTATGCTACAAGCCTTATCCAGGGCAGAGGCTTCGGTACATGCAATCTCGTCATATCCCTGCCATCCAAGATTCCGCAAACCACGAATGAGGATGGAGCCATTAGGCTTTCATACAATGTAACGGAGCGTATCTCATTAATCGTAAAGGAAGAGATGTGCATTGATGAGCCACGTATTAAAAAGACAATTGAATTAATGAGCAAACTTTGGGATGCCTTACGAAATCCCAGCACTAGTAAGAGGGCTGAGGATTTGCTGAGGGTGGGCTTTTGGAGATCTTGACACAGACCCCGTCTTTCGGGTTTTTGTTGTCTCTTTTTGGTGGGGCTTCTTTGGTGTTTTGGGGCTACCCTGGCTTTCTGGCGTTGGTTGTGTGGTGTTGCTGATTGGTTTTAAACCTGATTAATTAAGACTCGGATCCCGCGGTGGTGGTTGATGGCGATCTCTCAATTGTCTTATCAAGCTCCTCTAATCTCTTCGTGATTTCCTCCTTAGGCAGGGCAATCTTTAATAATTTGCCATCCTTAATTTCGTACTTGATAACCCTCTCAGACTCATCATAAACATACTCCGGTATCCTAGACATATCCTCAGGCTTAAACTTAACCTCATCAAAGTCTACGTAGGCAACATCGTGGACGAGAGTTGGTATTAACGCACCCACGGAACATGCATCAACACAGAAGTGACAGAGTATGCACTCCGTGTACCTAATGCCCGGATACCACTTACCATTCGGAGCCCTATACATCTGAATAGCATTCACTGGGCACGCCCAAGCGCACTGGAAGCAACTGATGCACTTCCTAATATCGAGCAAAATCCAACCCCTAAACCTCTCAGGAACCCACCTGCTCCTCCAATTCGCACTTGCCATTGCCTTCATAGTACTTTGGGTATTCATGCCCACCTGGTTAATGAGTGGTACGAACTACTCGATAAGTCTCACGCCGTGGGGCTACGTGGTTAGGTTCTTCGGTGAGACCTACGTAATACCGCCACCAACGGTTTACGCAGTCTGGATCTTCGCCATAGGCGCGGGTTTGACACCACTTGTTTGGCGTAGGAGTAGGTACTCGCTCTACCTAGCCGCCCTCTTCTCCGTACTCTCCCTCTCAATGTTCATGGACACGATACTCTTCCAGCAAAGGTACCTGCAGTTCCATGGGTACACAATAGCCCCGACGCTCAACGGCTACATATACGTGTCCCTACCAACGAAGCCCGTGCTTGGGTTACCAACCTACGTGCTCTTAGCCCTGGTTATACTCTCGATATTTAACATGGTCACGAGGGCCAGGTGGTTGGGCACTGGTCCTGAGGACCCAATAGTGGCGGTTGTGCGTGTGCTAAAGGTGCTACATATTGAGTACTCTAGGATTGAGCATGGCGTTGAGGTTGGGGGCGTTAGGATAGTTGGGCAGGGTGGCTCATTATGGCTCGTTAGGGGTATGGGTGAGACTAAGGAAGCCATTGAGGTGGATTTAAAAACAGCAATCACAGAGGCTGTGAAGGTCGGGCTTAGGCAACCAGTGATTGGGGTGGTTGATTATGGCGAGGACTAGGTGGCTCCTTGCCGTTGTCCTCACGCTTATTGCGGTTGCGGGTATTGTGTTGGCTGACGTCGTGTTCAATTACAAGGGCCAAGTAAGTATCAAGCCTATAAACTCACCAATCCGTGGTACCTGGGCAATGCCCGTGCGGTTGCTCCTCATGGTCACAAACAATGGCTTCACAGCGACAATAACAGGCTATACGCTTAGCACGACCAGTGGTTACGTATTAACCACACCGCTCGTTGAATTCCACACGACCACGGGAGGCACGTTGACGATGACCCTCAGCCCAAACACGGCTGTGGTTAGCGATTACGTGAACGGCGCAATGATATACCCAACACCGGGAAGCTTCAGCCTTGGTGTTGGCAATTACCTATTGATACAAAAACTAACCATAAACACGGCTGTGTCAAGTACTTCAATAACACTGAGTGGTCAATACAACTACACGGTGGGTGGGGTAACATTCCAGTACTCGTTCAGCGAGACCATAAACCCACCCAGCGCCAACGTAGTGAACCTACTCAACGGTTTACAAGCCTTCTACGTACCGCACGTGTACCAGGGCGACATTAACGGTAAACCAACGAATTCGTATCCTGTGTACTATGGGCCATCGATTGCGAGCATATCATACTGGGGCCCTGTATCACCAAGCATAAATCAGCCAGTGCTTATGATGGTTCCAGCCCAAGGCTCTTCAGCCGGTGCCATGTTCTGGAGCGAGACCTACAGTGGTGGTTCGGTAACAATAACCCTCGTGGGCACATTCTCAAGTGGTTCATCACCAGTTGCCGATGGTTATGAAATATACCTATTCCTAGAACCAATAATGTGGGGCATAAGTTCTCAATATAACTATTCAATAAGCTACATATCAACATCAGCATGGGAAGGCACAACTTATCCATCGCCTGTTGAGGGTGATGTTATCCTGCCCCAGAGCTTGACACCGTACATCGTGGTTGAGTGGGACCCGTATTGGCAGTTTGGGTACACCACAAGCGGCGCCACTGGGCAGTGGAATGTTTGGATTGTGAGTAATCCAAGCGGTTATAACCCAAGCGTTAGCCCAAACCCATCGCCAAACCTTAGTGGCTCTTCCAGCATTGGCTTGCCATACGCCGGTTGGGACGGCATTGGCACGGGAGCCTTCCAGCCCAGGCCTGGTGACTACATATGCATAACCGTTACCTACAACCCAAGCACGAACACTCTCAGCGGCGTTGCCTACGACCTAAACACTGGACAATCAGCAAGCTTCACGCTGAACTTAGGCAGTTACTGGACACCACCGAGCAGCGGCAATTACATATTCGGAGTAGGCGCGAGTACAGGCGGTGCCTATGCCAACTGGGGCGTTGTTTACGTTAACTACCAAGGGTGATGTAGGCACAGCGCACTTAACGTTCAGGTGATTGGGGTTGGACCTTAACGGCAAGGTTTATAACCCACTGACGGCTCATTTAAATGGTGAGCTTGGCTGAGGAGATCAGGCGCGTCTTGATGGAGCGGCCGGAGATCCTAGTGGAGGTCCTCACGGCTAAGCCTGAGATCGTCTACGAGGCGCTGGCTAGGCTGATGCCCTGGCAGAACCTGGCCACCAAGGAGGACTTGAAGAAGTTAGAGGAGAAGATGGCGACTAAGGAGGAATTGAAGAGGTTGGAGGAAAGGGTGAATAGCATTGAGGAGAGGATGGCTACCAAGGAGGATTTAAAGAGACTGGAGGAAAGGATGGCAACTAAGGAGGAGTTGAGGGCGGTCGAGGCTTCCCTCAGGGATGACTTGAGGAGGGTTGAGCTCGCGCTGAACGCCCTGGGCGCCAGGTGGGGGATTCTCAGCGAGGACGCGTTTAGGAGCGGCGTTAGGGAGCTGCTTAGGGATGCGGGGTATGACGTGGATAGGTGGGTTTATTACGACGATAAGGGCTACGTCTACGGCTATCCGAGCGAGGTCGAGCTGGACGTAATCGCTCGGGACGGTAGGACGTTCGCCGTCGAAATAATGTCGGCCTTGAGGAGGGGCGACTTGCAACAGATAAGAAGGAAGGTGGAGCTGTTCGGCGCCATTACCGGCAGGAGGGTCGACGCCGTTTACGTGATAACGCCGTTCATCCACGACAGGAACCCCGACGCCGTGGCGGCCGTCGCGAGCTCCATGGGCATCGTCGTAGTATGGCCCAGGCCGTGACGCGGCCGACCTCCAGGGGCTGCGCCCGCCGGTTAGGTGGGATGGGGGCGATGCGTGGCCATAAATGAGGGCCGGCCTGCCTAGCTGGGCGCGCCTGGGGCGCGGCTGGGCCCTCAAGTCGTCGCGACTACCGGCATGTGGCGCCTCCTCCAGTCCTCGACTATCTCGAGGACCATCAGGGTCTCGGTCCTCTGTATGTCCTGGAGCGAGGCCAGGTAGGATACCAGGAAGGACGAGAGCTGCCTTATGTCGCGGGCCCAGACCTTGAGGAGGAGGTCGTAGGGGCCTGTGATTATGTAGGCCTCCTCGACGAAGGGGAGGTCGCCCTTGCCCGAGCAGTCGGCCAGGATCTTCTCGGCGAGCTGCTCCTGGAGCGGCTTCTCGCCTCTGAACTCGCCCCTCCTCACGCTCGCCATGACGAAGGCCAGCACTTGGTACCCCAGGAGGAACGGGTTCACGACCGCCTTGTAGCCTATTATGTAGCCCTTGTCCTCCAGCCTCTTGATCCTGGAGGCTATGGTGGTCTTCGGCCTGTTCACCACGTCCGCGAGCTCCTGGAGCGTCTTCTTGCCGTCCATCTGAAGCAGCTCCAGCAGTTTCTTGTCTATCTCGTCCATGCGGGATATATTCTCGCGGGGTTATTAAACAATTCGGAATTAAGACCGCCGTCAGTCGCCGACCTTCCCGCTCGGGGGGGATATGTAGTTGGAGATATCCTCGGCGAGGTCGGCCAGGGTCTCCGCCACGAATATGGGGGCGCCCGACCTCACGGCGAGCGCCACGGCGTCGCTGGGCCTGGCGTCGAAGGCGTGGCTTCTGCCCGAGCTGTCCTTGACGTAGAGGGTGGCGGTGTAGGTGCCGTTTATCATGGCGTCTATCGTCACCTTCTCCACCGCGGCGCCCAGCGTCTCGAGGATCTCGATGAGGAGGTCGTGGCTCAGGGGGCGCGGGAAGTCGAGCTCCCCCAGGCCCTTCTTGATGGATATCATCTCGGAGCTCCCGATTATTATGGGGAGGGCCTTGTCGTCCCACTCGTCCGTGCCTATGAGCATGACGCCGACCTGCTGGCCCGCCCTGTCGTAGGCCTCGATGACTGAGATCAGCTCCCCCTTCAGATATCTAACCATCGACTCTACCTCAACCGGCTTATAAATCAATTGGAGCCCGGGGGCAACGTTTTTAACGGCGCAGGCGGGGCCGGCCGTGATGACGGAAGCGGCGCCGATGGGTGACGCGTCCTAAACCAGGCTGAGGGCGTCCGCCGTCGCGCCCGAAGTCGACGGCGCCGCCCCGACGGCCGGGGAGGCAGGGGGCCTGCGGGCTCCCCATACCTTCGACGTCAGCAACCCCACCCGCTCCTCGCGGCGCGCCTGACGAGGGGGTCGGCCACCCTGTAGGCCTCCCCCTTCTCCAGCCACCCCTCGTCCACCAGGGACTTGATCAATCTGCCGACCTCGGCGTCGTTGACGGGCCCCTCTCTTATCTCTAGGTACCTCTTTATCTCGGACCACGTGGCGCCCTCGGCCGCCGCCGCGACTATGTGGAGATAGCGCATGGAGCCCCTCAGCCTCACGAACCTGCAGAACTCGCCCCAGGCGAGGCGCGCCGCCTTGTCCGCGGCCTCCTCGATCAGCCCCTCGGTGAGCCTGCCGGCCCTCACCGCCTCGAGGCCTAGGTAGGAGAGCCACCCTATGACGCCGCCGAGGCTGTCCACGGCACGTTCGAGCAGCGCGGGGCTGTGCTCCACGCCGGCCTCCGAGAGGCCTCTGGACAGGAACTCCAGGGCCTTCTCCCGCGGGAGGGGGCCGAGCCTCACCACCTGGACGCGCCGCCCGTATAGGGGCGACTCGGGGTCCTCCAGCTTGAGCAGCCTGTGCATGAGGCCCGCCTTGGAGCCGGTGAGCAGGAAGGCCAGGTTCCTCAGGTTGTCGTAGGCCCAGGCGAGCACCGGCGCGAGGGAGCCTCCCTTGAGCTTGTAGAGCTCCTGCGCCTCGTCGAGCACGACGACCAGCCGGCGGGATTCCGACCCAGCCCATTCGTCGAGGGCCTTGAGCACCTCGGGCGGAGGGGGCCGGCGGCTGCCTCTGGCGAACTCCACCTCGACACCGGCGACAGACACGCCGGAGATGCGCGAGAGGAACTCCGCCGCCCTCCTCGACCTCGGGAGCGCGGACCGCAACGCGGCGTAGAAGTCGTCCCAGGTGAGGTACTGGCGCCACTCGAACTCCCTCAGGTCCACATACGCCCGGGGCATGTCGTGCGTGGCGGCCCTGGCGAGCGAGGTCTTCCCGACGCGCCTCATGCCCAGCAGAAGCACCAACCTCCCGGCGCCCAGCGCCCCCCGGAGCTCCCCGAACTCGGCCTCCCTGTCGAAGAGCTCCTCGGGCCTGTCCACCGGCGCCTCTCTGAACAACATACCTCCCAAGTAACTTGGGAGGTATAAAGTTTAGCGCCTGGGCCGCGTCGGCCCGGATCGCGGGATGCCCGCCGCCGAGGCCGCGCGGGCTCCGCCGGGCCGCCGCGGGAGGCCGGGGCCTGGAGGCGGGCCCGCCCCCTCACCCCCAGGTCCCCCTGACGACCCAGACGGGCTCCTCAGTCGGCTGTATCTCCCGGGGCTCCGCCCTGTACCTCTCCACGACCCTCTCGTCCACGTCGACGCCTATGCCCGGCCTGCTGGGGACCTCGACGGAGCTGTCGACCACACTGAACGGATCGCCTATGAGGTCCCTCTTCCATCTGGGCCAGAAGTCGTAGAAGGACTCCAGCCTGTAGAGGGTGGGCGTTACGGCCGAGAGCTGGACCTCCACGGCGAATTGGACGGGGCCGTAGGCGTTGTGATAGGACACCTCCACGCTGAAGGCCTCGGCGAGCGTCGCCGTCTTGACGCTGCCGGTGACGCCGCCTATGTTGCAGGCGTCGGGCTGTATCACGTCGACGAGCCCCTCGGCCAGATACTGCAGAGCCTCCTTGACGCTTATGAGCCGCTCGCCCATGGCCACCCGCAGGCCGGTCGCGGCCTTGTACTTCCTGTAGGCCTCCAGATCCTCGTGGTGGACCGGCTCCTCCATGAAATACGGGCCGTACGGCTCCAGCCTCTTGGCTATCTCCACGGCCGCGTTGGCGTCGAAACGCCCGTGGTGTTCTATCAACACGTCGACCTCCTCGCCGACGGCCTCCCTGACGGCGGCCACTATCTCCTCCGCCTCCTTGAGCCTCCTGGGGGATATGCTGTTGAAGCTGTCGCGGAACGGGTCGAACTTGAGGGCGGTGTACCCCCTCCCCACCACCTCCCTGGCCCTCTCGGCGAAACACCCCGCGTCCCTACAGCCCCCATACCAGCCGTTGGCGTATACGGGGACCCTCCTGCGTATGGCCCCGCCGAGGAGCTCGTGGAGCGGCGCGCCGAGCTCCCTGGCCTTCAGGTCCCAGAGCGCCATGTCTATCGCGCTGAGGGCCGTCGCGCTCTCGAAGGAGCGGGATAGGAAGAAGTCCTGGCGGTACCACTCGTAGAAGCCGGCGTAGATCTCGTGGGGATCCCTCCCCACGAAGGCCTTGGCCGCCTGCCTCACCGCCGAGACGACGGGCAGCACCCTCAACGTGGGGACGGCCTCGCCGTAGGAGGCCCTCCCGTCCGACGTGACGACCTTGACCAGTATCGAGTAGGAGGCCCATCGGGCGTCGGCCTCCTGCTCGTAGAGGACTATGGGCTCTATCTCCGATATCTTCGCCATGTCGGAACGGGAAACTCTATTTATAGATGTCGTTTTAGGGGGCATGGACATAATAGCGCCTGTCGTCACGCCCTTTAGAAACGGCAGGCTCGACCTCGACCTATACGCCGAGCATATAAGGAACATAACGGCGAAGGGGGTCGACGCTATATTCGTGGCGGGGACCACCGGGCTGGGCCCGGCTCTCTCCGTGGAGGAGAGGAAGGCCCTTCTGGAGGCCGCCGCGTCGGCCGCGAGGCGGGTCATATTCCAGGTGGGCTCGCTCGTCCTGGACCAGGCGTTGGCCCTGGCCAAATACGCCGAGAGGTTCGACGCGGTCGAGGCGATAGCCTCCGTCCCGCCCTACTATTTCCCCAGGCTCTCCGAGAGGCAGATAGCGAAGTACTTCAGAGACCTCTGCGCCGCCACCACCCGGCCGGTCTACCTATACAACTACCCCGCGGCGGTCGGGAGGGACGTCGACGCCAAGGCGGCCAGGGAGATAGGATGCCTCAAGGGCGTCAAGGACACCAACGACAGCATAGCGCATACGCTCGCGTACAAGAGGCTCATGCCCCACATGAGGGTCTACAACGGGTCGGACTCCTTGGTCCTGGCCTCGTTCTCCGTGGGCCTGGACGGCGTCGTCGCCTCGTCGGCCAACTACGTCCCCGAGGCCCTGGCCCGGCTCAGGGAGTACGTCGCGCGCGGCGATCTGGAGCGCGCCCGCTCTCTGCAGTTCGCCATAGACGAGGTGCTGGAGGCGGCCAGGCCCCTGGGGTACTCATCGGCGGTGTACGAACTGGTCGAGATATTCCAGGGCTACGACGCGGGCGAGCCGAGGCCTCCCATATATCCGCTGGACCCCGAGGAGAGGGCCTGGCTGAGGGCGGCGGTGGCTCAGGCCAGGTCCAAGCTCGCTCCATGATCAGGCTGGCCGCCCTCGGCGAGCCCCTGGTGCAGCTGAACGCCGTGACGCCGGGCCCCCTGCGATACGTCAACTACTTCGAGAGGCATGTGGCGGGGTCCGAGGCCAATTTCTGCGTCGCCGCCGTGATGGCCGGCGCGTCCTGCGGGCTGGTGGCCAGAGTCGGCGACGACGAGTTCGGGAGGGCCATTCTGGAATACCTGAGGGGGAGGGGCGTCGACGTGTCGAGGGTCAAGGTCGACGGGGAAGCGCCGACGGGCATATACTTCGTCCAGAGGCATTACCCCGTGCCCGGCCGATCCGTGCTGGTCTACTACAGAAGGGGGAGCGCCGGCAGCCGCCTCTCGCCCGAGGACGTCGACGTCGGCTACCTCAGGTCGGCCGACGCGGTCCACTCGACGGGGATAACCCTAGCCATAAGCGAGTCGGCCAGAGAGGCGGTCTACCTCGCCTTCGAGCACGCGGCCAGGAGGACCTTCGACACCAACATAAGGCCGGCTCTATGGCGTAGCCCCGAGGCGGCGAGGGAGGCCGTGTTAAGGGCTCTGAGAGGGGGCGTGGAGGTGCTCTTCACGGACCCCGACGACACCAAGATAGTGCTGGGGACCGCGGACCCCGAGGAGGCCTATCGGAGATATAGGGAGCTGGGGGTCGATACGTTGGTCTACAAGGAGGGGGCGAGGGGCGCCTACGTGTTCCACGACGGGGGCAGATACTTCAGGAGGGCCTACGCGGTGCCTGTGGAGGACCCCACTGGGGCCGGCGACGCCATGGCGGGCTACTTCACGGCGTTGTACCTATCCGGCGCCCCGCCGGAGAGGGCTCTGGACCTGGCCGCAGCCGCGTCCACCCTCGTGGTCACGGTGAGGGGCGACAACGAGGCCGTGCCCACGCCGGCCGAGGCGGAGAGGCTTCTGTCGTCGCTATGAGGAGCGCCGTCTTGGGCAACGGGAGGCTGACGGTCCTGCTGGACAAGAACTTCTACGTGGCCGATCTCTACTACCCCTACGTCGGCCGCTACAACCACGCCTTCGGCGGGAGGTTCAAGGTCGGCGTATGGCACGACGGGAAGTTCGCCTGGCTGGAGTCCATGGAGAAGTCCGTGGAGATGGAGGGACTCACGGCGAGGATGAGGGCCAAATGGGATGGGCTCGACATGGAGTTCCACGACTTCGTGGACTTCGGCAGAGACGTGTACGTGAGGAGGGTCGACATAAGGGGCGGCGGCCTCGTCAGGGTGCTGTTCTATCAGGACTTCAGGGTGATGGAGGCGCCGCAGGGCGACACGGCCTTCTACGACCCCGAGGCGGACGCCGTCATCCACTACAAGGAGGGCTACTGGTTCCTGGTCGGCTCGAGCCACCAGCTCTACGAGTACAACATAGGGCGGAGGGACGCCGGCGTCGTGCTGAGGGACTGCGAGGACGGGACGCTGGGCAAGAACCCCATAGCGCAGGGCTCCGTCGACTCGGCCGTGTCGATCGCCTACCCCAGCTTCTACTACTGGATAGTCGCCGGGAGGAGCAGGGAGGACGTGCTGGAGGTGCACAGATCGCTTAGGGCCAAGCCGCAGTACTACGAGAGGAGGAACGTCGGGTACTGGCGGGCGATCGCCGAGCGCCATCCGGAGAGGCTCGCGGCCCAGTCCGTGGCGGTTCTGCTGGCCCACATAGGGGACAACGGGGCGATCGCCGCGTCCCTCGACACGGACATACTCAGGTTCAACCTGGATACGTACGCATACGTCTGGCCCCGCGACGCGGCCTACGTGGCCATGGCCCTCGACGAGTACGGATACACCGCCGTGACCAAGAAGTTCTACCAGTTCGCCCTCTCGCTCCTGGCCAAGGCCCGCTCCGGCTATTTCTTCCAGAAGTACAACCCGGACGGCACCTTCGGCTCCACGTGGCATCCCTGGACGGCGAGGGGGAGGAAGTCCCTGAACATACAGGAGGACGAGACCGCTATCTTCATACACGCGCTGTGGCGCTATCTGGAGCTCTCGAGGGACTACGACCTCATGAGGCAGGCCTATTCGCTGATCAGAGAGGCGGCGGACTTCATGGCCAACTTCAGGGACGAGAGGCTGGGCCTGCCGCTGGAGTCCTACGACCTCTGGGAGGAGAGGCTGGGCGTACACGCCTACACCGCCGCGTCGGTCTACGCCGGCCTGAAGGCCGCCGCCAGGTTCGCCGACCATTTGGGCGAGGCCGAGGACTCGGACCGCTGGATATCCGCCGCGAGGTCCGTCAAGGAGGCCGTGGCCGAGCACATGTTCGACAGATCGCTGGGCAGGTTCGTGAGGACCGTCAGGATAGACGACGGGAAGGTCGTCGAGGTGGACAGGACCGTCGACGCCAGCCTTCTGGCCCTGCCCCTCCTAGGCGTCTTCGAGCCCGACGACCCCATGGTCGTGTCCACGGTCAAGGCCGTGGAGGAGGCCCTTTGGGTTAAGGGCGTCGGCGGATTGGCGAGATACGAGGGGGACCAATACCAGAGGGTGCCGGGGGACTACTCGGGGATACCGGGCAACCCCTGGATAATAACGACCATGTGGCTTGCCGAGTACTACGCGTCGCTGGGCCAGGCGACTAGGGCCGAGGAGCTCGTCAGGTGGGCCGAGGCGAGGGCAGGCCCGTCGGGGCTGCTGCCGGAGCAGATAAGCCCCTTCGACGGCTCGCCCGTCTCCGTCCAGCCGCTGGCCTGGAGCCACGCCGAGTATCTGAGGGCGCTGTGCGCCATCAGGCGGACTTGCTACGTGGGGGTCAGCCGTAGCCTATAAGGACTCCGAGAGCTCCGCCGGCGATCGCCACCGCCCCGAGGCCCACGACCAGGGGCACTATCCTCCTGCTCGAGGCCAGCTTGAGCAACGCGTCTATCAGCAACAGGCTCACCACCGTGGCCACCACCGCGGCGACGGCCAGGCCCTGCGGCGACACCAAGGACGCCGCCGTCAGCACCTCGCGGCGCGAGGCCAGGAGGGGCAACGCCGACGCGCCCAGCGCGGCCGGTATGAGGGCCAGGAAGGACAGCCTAAAGGCGTCCCTGGGCCTCACACCCATGAGCAACATGGCGGAGACCGTTATGCCGGATCTGCTGACGCCGGGAAACGCCGCCAGGCCTTGAGCCACGCCGATCAGGACCAGATCGGCGATCCTCAGGTCCGTGAGGCCCTTGGTGGGCGTATGTCTCTCCCTCGCCGTCTTTATGAGCAACCCGTCGGCGATGAGGACGAGGCCGAGGGCTATCATGGGCAGGCCCACGACGGGCCCCGAGATGGAGCTGAAGTAGAGGTATATGGGCGCCGCGACCATCGCCGTAACGGCCGTGACCACGACTATGTACTTCAGGAGGAGCCTATCCTCGGCCGAGCCCCTCAGGGCGAGGGCCTTCAGCACGCCCCACACCTCCCTCCTGAAGTATATGACGGCCGCCGCCAGCGTGGCGAACTCGAGGAATAGGCCGAAGGCGTAGGCCGCGCCGAAGGACAGCCCCAGCAGGTAGGTCGAGGCGAACATTATCTGGGTCTTGCTGCTGATGGGCAGCCACTCGCTCACGCCTTGGACCAAGCCGAGGACGAGCCCGTCGACAGCCCAGCTCATGGCGCTCCCACAGATCCAATATATAAGTATGAGGGAGGCGGTGGGCGGAGGGGCCTCCCAACCGTCTGCCCTCGACGAGCTCCAACAACGGCTTCCACATCTACATGGGGACGTCAATACCCTTGTTCCTCTCGTCTATGCGGTTCGACTCCACGGAAGATGCGCCTTCGCCGTGGGCTCGGCGCTACGTAAGATTTATTTTCTAAACGAAAAACGCTTTGGCATGAGCTTTGTCAAGCGCGTAGTAGGGGAGATTGAGAGGCAGAGGGCTCTCGCCGACTGCGAGATCAGGGACTTCGAGGCCTTTTCGTCTCTAGTGCCGCCGAGCCTTCAGGCGGCTGTCCTCGAGGCGATCCGCGCGGGCTCCGTGCCGCCGAGCCTCCAGCCGCTCTTCAGAAGGCTGAGGGACGCGGGGGTCCTGGTCTGCCTATGAGCTTTTCTTGGGACGACGTCAACGCGTTGAGGCACTACGGCAAGTTCATCAAGGCGGGGGGAGGCATCGGCGAGGTCAGAAAGGCCCTGGCCTGGAGCACTTGGTACGCCGTCAAGTGGTGGAGCGAGCTGAAGCACGAACTGGGCATAGACGCCGACAGGAACATCTTGGGCAAGGCCCTCTTCATGTCCCTGAGGGCCCGCGGCATCATCGACGACGGCGGCAGGCTGGTCAAGAGGGTCGAGACGCCGCCGAGGCCCGTCAACCCGTACTCGGCCGAGTTCGTGGAGCTGCACGACTCCTTCGACGCGCTCGGCGCGGTCGAGGTGGCCAAGGGCGCCGTCGATAGGGACAAGCTGAGGATCCTCTACTCCTCCATGCTGGCGCAGGGGTGGTACGACATCATGAGGGAGACCTTCCTCGACCTGGTCGAGATAGGGCGGTACCTCAACATAGTGGAGCCCCACTGCAAGGAGGGCCAGCTGGCCTACGCCGTGCTCAGGAGGCATCAGCCCGAGAGGTACCTCGCCTACGATCCGGATCCCGACGACGTGGAGGCGACAGCCTCGTTGCTGGGCGCCTCCCCGAACGTCTGCGCCGGCAAGGTCTGCGTGCTTCAGACCCCGACCATCTGCGGCCCGGCGGCCCGCGAGGTCGCGTCGAAGTTCGCGGGCGCCTTCGACGCGGTGCTGCTCTTCCACACGCTCTATTGGATGGCCGACCCGCTGGCGGAGCTCAGGTGCCTCAAGGCCCTCCTGAGGCCGGGCGGGCGCCTGCTGGTCGGGCAGCAGGTGGTCGAGTCGACGCCGGGGCTGCTCGCCGTGGTTGTGTCCTTCGGCGCGAGGCACGTCTTCCGCTGGAGGGACGTAGAGGCGCTCCTGGGCGCCGCCGGCTTCGAAAAGGAGAGGAGGTACACGCGCTACTCGCCGTATTACATCGCCGTCTGGAGGGCCGCTCAGTAGAGCCCATCGTCGGCGATGCGGTACTGTATCTTCACGTCGGGCGCCATGCCCGGCACGTCGAGAGGCCACATGTGGCCCTCGGGCTTCTGCTTAGAGGGCCTCGACATCATGAACCGGGCGTTGACGCTGTGGGCCAGGACGTTGCCTCCCGCAGGCCTCTTGAGGCCGGTCATGAAGGCCTCCGGCACGTCCATGACCTGGTTCGTGAACACGACGAGGGCGTTGAAGACCCTCGTGTGGCGTCTGAACCAGTCGACCAGGTAGTGGAGCCTCTGCTGCCTCTCGGAGAGGCTCTCCCTCCCCACGAACTCGGCCCTGTAGAGGGCCGTGATCGTGTCCACGACGACGGCCCGCGCCCCCTCCCTCAAGTGGCCGGGCAACTCGGACTTCACGAAGGCCTCCAGCGCCGAGACGTTGTCGGGGACGTAGACCGATATCTTGTCCAACACGGCCTCGGGCTCGGCCCCGAACCGCCTCGCGATCCTCTCGACGAGCCCGGGGCTGAAGGTGCCCTCGGTGTCTATATAGACGGCGCCGCCGAAGCCCTCCGCGACCGACCTCACGGCTATTTGGTGGGCCAGCATGGACTTGCCGGCGCCGAACTCGCCGGCGAACTCGTATATGAAGGCCTCCCGCAGCCCTCCCCACGGCGTCTTCTCGTCGAGCTCCGCCACGCCCGTCTTGACGGCCCTGTGCTGCGCCTTAAGGAGCTCCGATGCCTTCACGGCCCTGGGCCTTCTGCCCAGCGCCTCCCTGGCCCTGGCCAGAAGCCTCTCGGCCGTCGACGGCTCTATGCCGGCGTCCACCAGCTCGTCCACGGTGAACTCCACCAGGTGCTCCAGGGAGACGACGCCGAGCTCCTCCAGCTTCCTCCTGGTCGCCGGGCCCGCCTCGAGCTCGTCGAGCCAGCTCTCCCCCTCCCTCTTCCTAGACATGTGCTGTAGGGCGCCGCTATTTAAAGGAATTTCTCCAGGAACTTATAGACCGTGTTGAGTATCACCTCGTTGGCGCCCTCGTATATCTCGGTGGCCTTGGCGTCGCGGTACAGCATCTCGACCTTGGAGTCCGTCGAGTAGCCGAAGCCCCCCATCACCTGCATGGCGGTCCTCGCCGCGTCGACGGCGAGGCGGGACGCGAGGACCTTCGCGAGCTGGGCGTACATGGGGAAGGCTGGGTCCTTCAGGTCCCTGTAGAGCGCCGCCGTGTAGACCACGTGCCTCACGGCCTCCGTCTGTGCGTGCACGTTGGCGAGGTAGTGCTGCACTATCTGGAGGTCCGCGAGAGGCCTCCCGAAGGCCGTCCGCCTCTTGGTGTAGGCGTAGGCCTCCTCGAAGGCCGCCTGGGCTATGCCCAGCCCTATGGCGCCGACGCAGGTCCTGCCGTTGTTGAGGTCGTCGAGCACCACCTGGAACCCCTCGTTGAGCCTCCCCACGAGCGCCTCCTCGCCGACGCGGCAGTCGTTGAGCCTCACCTCGGCCGTGCCCGTCCCGTGGACCCCCATGACCCTCACGGGCGAGACCTCCACGCACTGGGACCGCTCCACCAGGAAGAGGCTTATCGACCTATGTCTGAGCTCCGGGGGGCCGGTCCTCGCGGCGACCAGATAGGCGTCCGCGTAGAGGCCGGAGGTTATCCACAGCTTCACCCCGCTTATGGCCCACTCGCCGCCTCTCCTCTCGGCCCTCGTCTGTATGGCGGCGGCGTCCGAGCCGCAGCAGGGCTCCGATAGGGCGAAGGCGACTATCCTCCTGCCCTTCGCCGCGTCCTCGAGCCACTTCTCCCTCACGGCCTCCGTGGCGTAGTGGTAGAGGTTGTGGGCTATCATGGAGCCCTGGACCTCCATCACGGTGGCCAGCGCCGGGCTGGCCTTCGCTATCTCCTCGACCGCCACCACCATGCTCCTGAAGTCGAGGCCGGCGCCGCCGTATTCCTGCGGTATGTGGGGCGCCAATAGGCCGAGGTCTCCCATCTCCCGCAGAAGGTCGCGGGGGTACTCGCCCTCGTCTATCCTCCTCGCGGCCGGCGCCACCCTCCTCTCGGCGAACTCCCTCGCCGTCTTCCTGACGAGGGAGTGCTCCTCCGAGAGCTGGGGGTAGCTATACATAGTCCTTCCCGACCACGTTCCTCGCTATTATCAGCTTCATTATGTTCTCGGCGCCTTCGGCCCCCACGTAGTACGAGAGGGCCCCCAGGAGGACCCTCGCCACGTTGGTCTCCTTGAAGTAGGACGCGCCGCCGAACCACTTCATGACCTCCAGCGCGGTCTCCACGGCGAGACCTACGGCGAGGTATTTGGCCACGGCGCCGGCCGTCGCGATGTCCCCTATGGAGAGGGCCGGGTCGCCTCTGTACAGCCTGTCGGCTATCCAGGCGGCTTTATACACGGCGAGCCTCGCGGCTTCCAGGCGGGCGTAGAGCTCGGCGAGCTTGAAGGAGACCGCTTGATACGACGCGATGGGCCTGCCGAACACCGCCCTCTGCCTGATCCACTCGAGCCCGCGGTCCAGGAGCCATCTGGCCGCCCCGACGGACGCCGCGCCGATGACCGTCCTGGCCAGGTTGAAGCCCTCCATGGCTATCTTGAAGCCTCCGTTGAGCTCGCCGAGCATGAAGCGGTCCTCCACGGGCAGCCCCTCGAGCCTCAAGTAGCCGGTGGGCAGGCCGTGGCGCCCTATCTCCTCCCAGTCCCTGTGCTCGAACCCCTCGACGCGCGTCCCCCTCCTCTTGAGGGGCGCCAGGAAGGTAGATATGCCTCTGTGTTTATCCTCGGGCCGGCCCGTCCTCGTTATGGCCACGAGCCCCCCGCCGTAGGGCAGATTGAGTATCGTGGTGACGCCGGTGACCATGTTCTTCTCGCCGTACAGCCTCCAGACGCCGCCGTCCCTCACGGCCTTGGTCTGGAAGGAGGCCACGTCGCTGCCGCCCTGGGGCTCCGTGGAGCCTATCCCTATGAACGCCCTGCCCTTGGTCACCTCGGGTAGGACCTCCTCCTTCACGTCGTCTCTGGCGTACCTCTGGACGATGAAGGGCCAGGCCGTTTCGAGCAAGACGTAGACGGGCGTGGCGAGGGAGGGGTCTGCGTAGGCAAGCTCCTCCACGGCTAGGGCGGCCTGCAGGAACGTGCCGTCCTGCCCGCCGTATCTGGAGCTCAGCGGTATCCCGATGAGCCCGGCGTCGCCGAGCCTAGCCGCGACCTCCTCAATGGGCCACTTCCTCTCGTCTATCTCGACCCACCTCGGCGCTATTTCCCTCTCGGCGAACGATCTGACGGACTCCAGGAACATCTTGTCCTCCCCAGATATAGAGAACTCCATAAACTACAGATTGCGGAATTTAATAAACGTTGGCCTGCCTTCCCGAGGGCCGACGGCCGGCGCGCCGTGCATCATCCGGCGTCCATGGACCCCCCTGCCGGGGCCTCGCGTGGGCAGCCCATGCGGGATGGGGCCGCTACGTCGAGCGCCTCTCTGAAGGCCCTGGCGGCCGGCCTCCCGCGACGGCTCTCCCTGCCTGATATGCCCGCCACAGATGGCGGGGATCGCCGAGGGCCGGCCCGCCTCCTATTGGGACCTGCAGAGCGATTTGAGCGACTCCGGCCTCAGGAGATCCCTTATGGAGATGACGCCGTACAGCCTACCCCCCTTGGTCACCACGAGGTGCCTGATGTTGTATCTCCACATGAGCTCCGCCGCCCTAGAGACGGGCTCGCTTGCCTCCACCGAGATCACGCCGGGGGACATGAAGGCCTCCACCGGCGACGATAGGGCCATCCTCATGTTGAGCGCCTTCACCACGTCCCTCTCTGATATGACGGCCAGGGCCGCGTCGGGCTCCTCGGGCCTCACCACCACGAGCGCGCCTATGTTGTGCTCCACGAGCCTATCGACGGCCTCCAGCAGGGTGGCCTGCGGCGTTATGGTCACGGGCGGCCTCCTCACCAGGTCGCCTGCCTTCAGTCCTCCGGCGGGGGCCACCATACCCTCTCGCCCAGGCGCTTTATCACGAAATCCTCCAGGAGGTCGCGCATGGAGATGACGCCCCTCAACGCGCCGGCCTCGTCCACCACCACGAGATGCCTAATGCCCCTATTCCTCATCTTCCTCAGGGCCGAGTAGACGTCCTCCTTGACGCCGGCCGTGACCAAAGACCCCATGGTGGCTATGGACTCCACGGGGTCCTCGAGCCTCGCCCCGCGCGCGAGCCCCCTTATCACGTCCCTCTCGGTCACGATCCCCACCGGCCTGCCGGAGCCGTCAACGAGGACCGCCGAGCCCACGTTGTTGTCCGCCATGAGCCTGACCGCCTTTATTATCGGGTCGGCCGGGCTCGCCACCACGGGGCTTCTCTTGATCAAATCGCCGACGGAGGACATCAGCCCAAGAACTTCCTGTACTTGCCGAGGGCTATTATGTTGGGCTCGCTGCGGGGCATCCTCAGCAGGGCCCTGTACGCCACGCTCCCCCTGGGGCTCACGCCTATGTAGTCCATAGCCTCCCTCACCACCTTCACGAACTCCTCGCCGAGATATTTAGCGGCCACCTCCTCGTCGAAGAACTCCGAGTCGTACTCCCACTCCTTCTTGAGCGTGGGCAACGCCTTGAGCACCTCGTCCAGTTTGTCCTCCCTGGCCAGCTTGACCACATAGGGCGCATCTAGGAATATGGGCGGGGCCCCCATGGCGTACCAAGCCGCCGTGTAGACTATGGCGCGGGGCATGTTGACCGCGCCGTCTTGCGTCAAGAACTGGCGCCCATAGACCTTCCAGCTCACCCTATCCCTGGTGGAGGGAACCAGCCTGGCCACCTCCAGCAACACGTCGATGTATTTGGCGACGAGCGCCTTGTAGCTGGCGGCCGCCTCGCCTATATGGCTCTCCACGCCCTCGACGCGGCGCGGCGAAACGCAACAGGCGTTAAGTATCGAGTCCCTCACCTTCGCGTAGTCATCGTAGGACACATCGTATCTGACCGCCGACTGTATCGTGGCCGTGTGGTAGCCGGAGTACTGGAGCACCTCCAGGTGCGCCAGCGCGTAGTTGTTGAGGGCGCCCCTGAAGGGCGGGGAGCCCATGCCCAATATGGGGTGTATCTTGACCCCGAGCTCCTCCTCGGCCCTCTTGACGCTTGAAAGCACCGCCGCTATCGCGAGCGCCGAGGCGATATGGCCGTACTTAACCGCCGAGTCCGACTTGCCGAGAAAAAGCCTTATGGGCCTCTTCCCCCTCTCCTTGGCTATCTCGGCTATAAGCGCCATGAACTTCAGCTGGGCGTAGGCGTCCTCTATCAGCGGTATGACGTCGATGTCGGACATGTCGAGCCCAGTCTCCTCGCGGTATATCTGCACCTTCTTTCTGAGCATGCGGCCCACCAGCAGCACCGTATCTAGGTCCTCCACCATGGGCAACACCACCCACCTCACCGCCTGGGTCCCCATGTATTTTATCGAGAAGTAGTTGGCCACTATGGCGGCCTCGAGGACCAGCATGGCGCGGTCGAAATCCTCCAGCTTGGGGTTGGGCAGGCGGGGCGTCACGAAGAACCTCTCGCCGATCTTGAGGCCCGCGGCGTAGGCCTTCATAACGATCTCCTTGGGCTGGCTATACGGCGTCGTCTTGCCCTCGTAATCCACCATGACCTCCTCGCATCCATACGCTGTGTAGTCCACCAGCGCCTCGTCCACCTCCTCCCCCGCCGTTATCTTCACCGTCGTGTCGGGATGTTGCGTGCACATCATGCGCGGAACCATATGCGGAGGATTTACCAGAAATATAAACTTTTTATCTTTACTAATCTATTTCATAAAATATAATTATAAATATTGATTAAGTATTGACTTGTTGAAAAAATTTAAAAATAGGGTGCAACGGCCGCCGCATGAGGGCAGCCGTCCTGGCTAGGTACAACGAGCCGCTCGCGGTGGAGGACGTCGACGTGGAGAGGCCCAGAGACGGCGAGGTCAAGCTGGCCGTCAGATCCGCGGGCGTGTGCCACAGCGATCTCTACGTGCTGGAGGGAGCCACGCCCGTGCCTCCCCCTCTGGTGCCGGGCCACGAGGCCGTCGCCGAGGTGGCAGAGGTGGGGCCGGGGGTCTCGGGGCTGGAGCCGGGCGACGTGGTCGTGACCAGCTTCATATGGCCCTGCGGCAGGTGCAGAAACTGCGCCCGAGGCCGCGAAAACCTCTGCGAGAGGTTCTCCGAGGTGAGGCTGAAGGGGGTTCTCCTCGACGGCACGTCCAGGCTGAGGCTGAGGAGGACCGGCGAAGCCCTCAGGGTATTTCTGGGCGGGCTTTGGGCGGAGGAGGCGGTGGTCCCGGCATCCGCCGTAGCCAAGTTGCCCGAGAGGCTACGGGGGAGGCCGGAGATGGCCATGTTGGGCTGCGCCTATCTGACCGCATACGGCGCCGTTGTCAACTCGGCCTCAGTCCAGCCCGGCGACGTCGTCGTGGTGGTCGGCACGGGCGGCGTTGGGCTGGCGGCGGTGCAGATGGCGAAGGCGGTGGGGGCCGAGGTCGTCGCCGTCGGCAGGAACCCCGAAAAGCTGAAGCTGGCCAGGGAGATGGGGGCCCGCGCGGTCGACGTGCGCGACGGAGCCGTCGAGGCGGTGAAGGAGTTGACGGGCGGCAGAGGGGCCGACGTGGTCATAGAGGCCGTCGGGTCTGACTCCACGGTGGACCTCTCGGTGGAGCTCGCGGGGCCCGGGGGGAGGGTGGTGCTGGTGGGGCTGGCCCCCGTGGGCCACAGGGCGCCGCTACACCTCGCGAAGGTGGTCAGAGGCGGCATCGCGGTGGTGGGGAGCTACGGGGCGAGGCCCCGCGTGGATCTGCCCAAGGTGATCTCGCTGGTCGAGAGGGGTATGTTGAGGCCGGAGCTCCTGGCCGGCGGCTTCTACAAGCTCGAGCAGATAAACGAGGCCGTGGCGGCCCTCAGGAGCGGCAGATCCATAAGGCCCATAGTGGTGCCGTGATAGTTACGCTCAAGGTCAGGAGGTTCCGCGGCGGCGAGTCCTATGTGCAGGAATACAGAGTGGACGTGCGGGATCTGAGGACCACGGTGCTCGACCTATTGATAAAAGTCAAGGATAATTTGGACGGCTCCCTGGCATTCAGATACGCCTGTAGAATGGGCCTATGCGGCGCCTGCACCGTCAAGATAAACGGCAGGCCTAGGCTCGCCTGCGCCACCAAGCTGGTAGACCTCGGGACGGACACCATCGTCGTGGAGCCTGTGGCCGACCGCGTCGTGAAGGACCTCGTCGTCGACGGCTGACGACTCGACACCAGATCGGGGACTTTCGGCCCCGCGCCAGGACGACGCACGCCCGCCGCCACGCGCCAGACGTCCGGCCCCATCCGAGGCGGCCCACCCTCCCCCTCAGCCTCGTTGTGCCACTCCTACCAACCCCCGTAGAGGGTCCCCAGCGGATTCACCGCGGCCGTCGGCCCATCGCGGAGGGCCTCCCACGGGCAGGCCCGGGGCCGCCGTGGGCCGTGGAGCAGGCCTGCGTCGGTCTTGAAGGTCGAGCGATCAACGTTGTGAGCCCTCGGCGCCATCTCGTCGGCCAGGGCCTCCCGCCGGCCATCTCGAGGGGCCCGAGGGCGCCGGCTTCCTCGCATCGCCGCCGCTCCGAGACCTTCCGGACGTGCCCGTGGGCCCCTCGGGCGCCAGGCCCGCCGATATCTCCGAACCCGCGGCCCCGCGTCTCGCTGACAATGTTTTAATTTGGCTGGAGGTATGACCCCGTGAAGGCCTTGATACACGTGGATAGGGAAGATCAGGTGGCCATGTCGATAGCGCTCTCCAACGCGGAGAACCTCCTGGAGGCGGTGCCGGGGGCCGAGGTGGCCGTGGTCGCCAATGGAGATGCCGTGTTGTTCTTCGTCAAGCAGGCGCCGGCCAGCCTGAGGGACAGGCTTTCCGCCCTGGCCGCCAGGGGCGTCAAGTTCTACGTCTGTAGCAACTCCCTCAGGGCTCACGGTATAAGCCGCGACGAGCTTCTCCCCCTCGCCGAGGTCGTCCCGGCGGGGATAGTCAAGATATTGGAGCTACAGGAGGCCGGATATCGCTACGTCAAGCCGTAGCCCATGTTGCACGAGCTGCTTCTGGCGGTCCACATAACGGGCGTCGTCGGGTGGGCGGGCTTGACGGCCGGCGGCTACTTCGTGTTGGCCGGATGCGGGGAGGCCGGGTTCCCCAGATACGCCAAGTTGGTCTACCTCCAGCTCCTCTCGGCCCTGTCGATATTCGCCACGGGCCTCGCCATGGCCGCGCAGGCCTACGGGCTCCTCCGCCCCCCGCTCTGGATATCGGCCGCCCTGGCCGTCGCCGCCGTCATGGGCGCGCTCGAGGCCGTGCACGTGGCCGCGGCGCGGAGGGGATATCGGGCCTACATGAGGGCCGTGAGGTATCTAGTACCTCTGTGGGCGGTCGGCTACGTCGCCATGCTCTACCTAATGGTCTTCAAACCCGGGTGACGCCGCCGTCCGCGGGGCCAGGCGCTACGCCTCCCCGGGCGCGAGTGGCCTTAGGCCGAACAGGCTGGCGTGGGTCTCCATCATGCACATGTCCTCGAAGAGGGCGATGCCATCCGCCTCCAGGGCCTCGCGGACGCCGGGCGGCGCCCTTATGCCCAGCTGGAGCCACACGGCCTTGACGTCGCCTTTCTCCCGCCGCCTCCTCAAGACCTCCTCCGCTATCTTGGGCACCTCCTCCGACGGCCGGAAGACCTGCACCACGTCTATGGGCTCGGGCACCTCGAGTATGGACCGATAGGCCTTCTCGCCCAATATCTCGCCCGCAGATGGGTTGATGGGGACTATCCTGTAGCCAGCCCTCTTGAGGTAGAGAGGCACCACGTGGGCCCACTTGGAGGGATCCCTCGAGGCGCCCACGACCGCGATCGTCCGCAGCTTGAACACATCCCTTACGTCCATGTACGTCCCGATCTCCCCATTTATCTCTTATTTCTTAAGACCACCTGCCGCAGCGTCTGCGTAGAGGGCCAAGGCAGACAGCCCGCGGCTTCGCCCATTGAGGAGGGCTCGGCACCAGCTCCGACTGATCGTCGGCCGCCAGCCCCAGTTGGAAAACCAGCGCGAAGGGGGTTGCCGCCTCCCTCTGGAGCAACGACTAGAGCCCCCGTGATCTCGCCCCGCCTCGCCGACGCCCCCGACTGGGTAGGCGTCGATCCCTATGAAGGCCCTCAGCCGTCCCTCGGTCCGCGCGGCGGCCGAGGCGTCTACGGGCCCGCTGATTCCGTAACGCAACCCTTCTGGCCCTACGGGGACGGCCTCGCCGACGGGCGGCATCGGCGTTGGGACTCGCTGGGGGTGCCGCCGTTGTCCACGCCCCGGCGTGCCACGGCCTGGGGCCGTCACCTTTTGACTATCTTTAGGGCCTCCTCCCTGAGGCCCATCTTGCCCTCGCAGAAGATCCTTCTGTCCATCTCCTCGACGCGCCGCACCGTAGGCCTAAACTCCATCTTAGCCAAGACGTCTCTCTCCAGGTCTATCCCGGGCGCGATCTCGACGAGCTCCACACCGTCTTGGGTCAGCTTGAAGACGGCCCTCTCCGTGACGTAGAGGACCTCCTTGCCCTCCTCCACGGCGTATCTACCGCTGAACACTATCTTGTAGACCTTCGCCACGAACTTAGTGATGGGGCCGTCCTCGCCAATGGCCAAGCCGCAGTTCTTGACATCTATTTTCCTCCTCCCGGCCGTGAAGCCGCCGGCGAAGTACACCCTCGGCGACCCGATGGCGATAACCGGGAAGCCGCCGGGCCCCGGCAGCCGGCCGGGGAGGAACGCGGGGTTCACGTTGCCCTCGGCATCGACCTGGAGGAAGCCCAGCGACGTGGCGTCTATGGCGCCGCCCTCGTACAGGACGAACTGCTCCGGCATGGGGATCACGGCGTAGTGGCCCATGGCTGCCCCGAAGTCCGCATCCATAAGCGCGTAGCCGCCCCAGGGACCCGACTCAACGGTGAGGTGGATAAAGTCGTCAAGCCGCTCCTCCCGGATCACGTCGGCGGCCAGAGCCGGGATCCCGATGCCTAGGTTCACCACGACCGGCCTCCCCAAGGCGCCGATCAGCTTCACGAGTTCCAGCACCACCCTCCTCGCCACCGCCTTGTCCGCGGTGAGGGGCGCCGGCTCGTAGGCCACCCTATAGGGCACGTCCCCGCTGATGATCGGGTTCAGGTCGAAGGAGGCGGTCTGCCAGTGGTACTTCTCCACCTCGGTGCCCCGCCTTGCGACAACCACGTAGTCCACAAGCGGGCCCGGCACGACCACGTGCTTGGGATGTATCTCGCCGAGCGTCACGACCCTCAGCACCTGGGCGATCACGAGGCCGCCGGGATGCGCCTTGGCCGCCTGGACGAAGGCGAGAACCGACCCGTACATGGCCTCCTGCTCCATGCTCAAGTTGCCTATCTCGTCCGCCGTCGTCGCTCTCACGAGGGCAACGTCGGGCTTGGGCGCCTTGTAGAGCAGATACTCCCTGCCGTCCAGGACGACGCGCTCCACTGCGGCGGTCCTCCTCTCCCTGGCGAGGCCGTTGAGGAAGCCGCCGTCCTGCCGCGGGTCGATGAAGGTGCCGAGGCCCACCCTGCTGAGGACTCCGGGCGTCCCCAGCGCCGCAGTCCTCAGCCACCTCGTCACGATACCTATGGGCCACGTGTAGGCCTCCACCAAGTTCTCCATGACGGCCTTCTGCAGCTCCGGCGCCCAGCCGTAGAACGGCAGGAGGAAGCCGCGTACGAAGTCCTGCCCCGGCTCCTCCAGTATGAGCCTCCCCACCTTGTCCAGCCCAAACCCCGGTATCGCCGGGATCGCGTCGGAGATTATGAAGAGGTTCTTGGGATGCCCGATCTCTCTGTAGCGCTGGATCAATACGTCGATGAGGTAGAACGGAGACAGAGCGGCGTTGAAGCCGGATATCGCCACCACCGCGTTGTCCGGAATCCTCGACACGGCCTCCCAAGCCGAGACGAACTTCCTTATCATGCAGCCACGACCGCAGAGGCTTATATGTCGAATTACGTCCAACGCAGAAACGTCCTCCCGACGCCGCGCGATCGGCACAGCGCCGCGGCGGATCCCGCCGTCTGCCCCATCATGCCCCAAGCCCTCCTCGCCGCCGCGTTCCACGGAGGGCGACCCGCGGCCTTCGGCCCCAGGTGCGCCGTCAGCCGGCGGGAAATCGACGCCCCGTCGCTGGCCGGGAGCCGCTGGCGGACCGCCGCAGGCGCCGTCGCCGCGTCGGGCAGATCCGGCGCCTATCCGCCCAGAGGGGTCGCACATCCCTCTAGTCCAAGGCGTTGGGGGATGGGGCAAGCCGGACGTGGAGGGCTCGCGATGGGCTATACCTGGAGCAGGCCGCCGTAGCCGAAGAACGGCTCTAGGCCGTGTCGAAGCCCCTCAGCAAGGCTGGGGTAGAGCTCCGCCGATCGGCCGCCGCCTCCTGCCCGCGCCTCCGTCCTGGAAATTGGCGACGTTCTTCCACCGGCGCTGGACCGCGGCCGTGCCGGCTCGCAGCCGCGAGGAAGCCGGCGCCGGCCTAGGCGCGTATGCGGCGCGGGTATGCCCGCTACTCGACGACCGCCCCATAGATCGCGTCCATGCCGAGCTGCTGCGCCCGCTCCAGCGCCTCCTTGTCGATATCGACAGCGACCATGATGAGCCTCTCGGCCTTCCTCCCGAGGATCCTCTCCACGATCCCTGCCTTCTCGTAGAACCACTCCACGTCCTCTAGCTCCGCGTGGGACTTAACCTCTACCAGGTACATCTTCCCGTCGTGGATGTACACATCCACCTCGATCCTGGCGCCACTCCTGTAGAACCTCCCGTCTACGTCGGTATAGACGAACTTCTCCACCCTCCCGGGCTCAATACCCCTCTCCTCCAGGGCATGGCGGTAGAGCTCGAGCACAGCCCTCTCGAGGTCCCTGCCCCACCTCCTCCCAAGGGAGCCCACAGCCACCTTGAGCTCGCCGACCGCCCTGGTCAGCTCCTCCAGCCGCCTCTCATGCGCCCCCAACAGCTTGGACTGCTCCTCGAGAGCCTTGAACGTCCCCTCGAAGCCCTCCCTCACGTAGCTGGCCAGCAGCTTCACGGCGTCCGCCACCTCCTTCATCTCCTCAGACCTAGCCCTCAGCACAGCTCTGGTCACAACCTCTTCCAGTCGTTGCCAGTCCAGCTCCATGCCCACGACGCCTTAGCGCGACCTACATATAAGCTTTTAATGGAAGCCCTCAGGCCGCGCCTTGAGCATCCCCAGCCTCTCTTAGCCGCATGGGGCATGTGCGCCTGCGGGCGCAGGGCGGGCGCGGCGGGGCCGTCCAAGGCGCTAACTTCGGCGTCGTTGCGGCGTCATCCCAGTAGGCCATCCCGCCGCAGATCCAGCGCCGCGCGCTCCGAGGATTTCGCGAGCCTCCACGTCGTCCCTCCGCGCCGCCTAGACGTGCGGCGGCAGGCGCATCGCGACGGCTCGACGCAGCCGTAGCTCCGTCGCGGGCCCCGTGGTCTCCGCCGAGCGGGGCCTCCGCCATAAGGATTTAAACCTACGGTTAGAGCGTGGGGGACCTCCTGATCCAGATAAACTTGGCCAAGGAGGAGGTCGGATCTGCGAGGTCTCTGCTGGACAGGTTGGGGATAAGCTACAGCCTAGTCGAGTCGGGGGACAGGGTCAGCCTGATCATAGCGGGGCGGCACGCGATGGCCTTCGCCGCGGCATACGCGGCTATTGTGGACAAGCTGGAGGGAGAGGCGCTCGAGCTGGTGTACCTAGCCGGGGAGCTGATCGTGGAGGACCTCGGGAAATACGCCGTGTTCAGGGCGCCGACGCCGAGGGAGGCCAGGGAGGCCGTCGAGCACATCTCGTTCCTGGCGAGGGCCGAGGCCAGAGGCCGTGTGGTCAAGGCGGGCGGGGAGTTCGTCACGCGGCTCCTAGACGTCTCCCTCAACTTCAGGCAGATGAGGAGGGGGCTGGCCCGAGAGGTGAAGAGCTTCGTAGGGCAGATCTACGACCCCCGGAGAAAGGCCGTCCACGTGCCGCTACGCCTATATCGGCGCTATGTGGAGCTCTACATCCCCCGCGCGGCGGGGACGCGGGTCGACGTGCCCGGCGGCTGGCTCCAGCTCGTCATCGGCAACGGCGTCATATCGGGATGGGACGTCATGCCGCCCGACTTCATGGAGCCGTTGGAGATGCGCCGCCTCGGCTCCTATACGGCGGATATAGAGGGCGCTGAGGCCGAGGTGGATCTCTACGCCCTGGGCGAGTACTGGAAGGTCGCCGTAGTCAAGGGCGTAGGTGCCGCAACCCTCCTCGACTACCTAGACATAGAGGGGAATATCCCCGAACAAGACGGCAAGCTCTACCTCTCCCGGTGGGCAACGGCCGAGCTCCTCAGGCGAGGCGTCCTCAGAAAAAATGGATAGCGCCCAACGGCCCTCCGCAGAGCCGGAGAGGATCGCGGCCTTCCGCTGTCGACACGCCGTCTACGGCGATCCCCACGGCCGCGGGCGGAGCTTCCCTGCCCTTCGCGGCGCTGGCCTCGCCGCGGCTGCTACCCTAGTCAACGGGCTCGCCGGCGAAGACGCCGCTGCGGGCTTGGCCGTCGCACCACAGCCTCAGACCTTATACACATGATATCGAAGGTCATGACGAGGTTCGAAATAAGGCGAATATCTCCAGCCTCTTAACTCGATGCAAGTTTCACGTGAAGAGGAGTATGTGGACCCCATGTGGATTTGGCTCAACCCGGACTGCGGCCTCGCGTCCGGCATGTACCGCGCCTTCCCGCGCGACGTCGCCCTCGAGAAGTTGAGAGCTTTGGTGAAGACCGCAGACAGCGCTACTGCCGGGCGTAGCGCCTCAACGCCTCCTCAACCTTTCCTCTCAGTTCCTCCAACTTTTCGACCACGCCCTCCCTCACAGCCCTTTCCCTAAGGTAGCTCCAGTCTATGTGGCTCCACTGCGCCGCCATAACTGCCGCCGCTCGCTCGCAGTCGGCGGGGGAGTCCCAGAACGCGCATGCGTTTAGGCTGGCCACCACGGCGTCCTCAGGCGACTCTACGTAGAGCCTGCCGCCGCATATGCGCATCTCCTTCACCCGTCCCAGATAGCTGTACCCAACGAGGTCGAGGTACAGAGCCCCCGGCCCCTCGTAGACGCGCGACACCTTCCGCCAGCCGGCCGCCTCGGCGGCCTCGGCAAAAATCCGGTTGGCGTCTTCCGGGCGTAGGGTGTCGATTACGAAATCCACGTCGCCAGTTCTGTAGGCGCCTCCGCTGTAGAGCTCGACGGCGAATCCGCCTACTATCACCACGCGGCCTAGCCCGAGGCGCTCCAACTCCTCGTTTAGCTTGGCCAAGAAGACTAGGGCAGGGCTACAGGAGCTCATCAACTACGTAAGTCCCTCCCATCAGCCTTGCCCTATACCTCTTGTGGGGCTCCAGGCTCCTAAGCGTGAAGGCGTCCCGCGTAATCCAAACCACGTTCTGCCCGCTCCGCACAGCCATCACTATTATCTTTTCCACTCTATCCTCGGCTACCTCCTTCGGAAACCTACGAATCCCCACGTTCCTTCCCGCACAGGGCTTTATATGTACTCATCTCGACGCGGCCAGGTTCAGCCTCTCTGGGCCTCGTCTTTCTGCAGTCCGGCAGAGGCCGTAGACGCCTTGGCCTCCCTCGGCTTGGCTCTACGCCAGGGAGGTCGCGGTCTACGCAGACATATGAGCTGACTTCGTGGTCCCCAGCGGCATGATGGACGGCCGGATGGCCGAGGTCAGCGCGCTGGACGCCGACGGCCTCCGCGACGTCGGCGCCATGGCCTACAGCGCCAGATACGCCCCCGCCTTCTACAGTCCCCTCTCCATCGCCGCCTCATCGGCGACAGGAGAACCCACTGGACCCGAGGGCGCCCGCGAGGGTGCCAACGAGCGCTATGAAGATAAACCAGTGGATCGCGTCGTTCTTCATGTTCCGATCCACGGAAATCTCGCTTCAGTTCACGGCTCTCAATGCGGCACAGATATGGGGAAAGGCGTTGCATACCGTCGCCATGTCTTCGCGTCTTATCGCCTCTAGGCAGAGCCTATGTAGCTCGTCTTTGTCGGGATGGGCGGAGCCGAGCAACTTGGCTCAGTGATCCTCTATAGCACGCCTAGGCGAGGACTTAGAAAAGTCGCCGCTAACGGCCACGAGTAAGTTTACCTCCTGCCCCTCATACCGCACTCTGGCTTTGTAGAGCTGTGCGCCGGCTGGCTGAGGTTCGTCGGCTTCTGCGTTCATGCCTCTGCTGACGAAGCGGGACGCAAGCGAATCTCTTATGCGCCTAGCCCGCTCAAGCGGGCTGTCGACGTCCTCGCCGTCTACCACAACGATTATGCTCTTGACTTTCCTCGCGACGCGCGTAAGCACAACTAACATCTCTATGATATCCGGTATTGTGTCTATACCTCCTGCCGGCAGAAACAGAAGGCTTGACGCACCTAGCTTCGCCGCTATTTCGCTGGCCACAGCCTTGTCTTTTTCCCCTTCGCACACAACCACTGCGGCAATTTGCCTAAGCCTAAGCAAATCCAGCATTACACTAGGTAGAGGAGCCTGGGATCAAGGCCCATCTTCTGGAGGACGTCCACGTCTACCTCTTCCAACATCCTCACGTCTACGACGCCGTCAGGCCCTCTTTCCATAAAGTAGACGTGAATCCCCATGTCTAGCTCGCGCACCAGTTGCCTGATGATGTTTATGAGTTCTATGCTGTGGGTTGTGATAAAGAGCTGGAGGTTCTGCCTCTTCGCTATCTTCAGGGCGAAGCTCAGAAACGCCTTAAGCCCAGCCGGGTGTTGATGCGCCTCAGGGTCCTCCATAAGCACCGCTGTGTCTTTTACCAACGCAAGGGGGGATGCGTACATCACAGCCGCCCTGGCGCCGTCTCCTAACGCGTCGATCTCCACTGTGGTGTTCTTCAGCTTAAGAGCCAGCACGTACTCACCCCCCACAGGCTTGTAGGTAATGTCGTGCACATCTACTTCGTACTCTTCCCTCAGCATCTCAACAATTAACGTGTCAAGTCTCCTGTCGAGGAGCTGAGGCCAAATCCTCTGCTCCAGATCGCGCGGCGTAAGCCTACTGTCCAGCAGAAGGACGCCCTCTAGGAACTCCAGCTCTTGGCGTAACTCATCTTCTACCCTTTTCTGAAGCTCAGAAAAGGGCAATGGAGGCGTTGACTTGGTGACTGGGCTCCAGAACGAGTCCGGCCTCTGGTAATAAATGACGTTGGAGCCTTGCGCCACCACCAGCCACAGGGCAGGTCCATCGGCGGGAGGCGCATGTGGAGGCTAGGGCTGACTATACATAAGTCTGAACTCCATCTTTTTTTCGCCGAAGTTTAAGGCTATTTGGATTTCTTCGTTTATGTATTTATTAAACCATAACATGTCTTTATATTTCGAGTAGATCTCCCATCCATATCTTGCATCAACATGACCCCGCCTCCTTGTCACGACGTATAAAAATTTGGAAACACCTTTTATGATGTCTAAGGGCCTTGCCCAGGCCGAGGCCATGTAGATCGCCTCCAGCAGGGTGGATTTACCTGCGCCATTGCGTCCAATGAAGATGTTCACATGGGTAAGATTGTTCACTACGCATCTCTTCACCCCTCTCAAGTTCTCAACATAGATCGAAGTGATCACAGCACTTGTCACATCCGTTTATATATGGATTCGCGTTAGGTCGTGGGGAGGAATGAGGTGGAGATATTGAGAGAGCGGGCGCATATGTTTCTGGAGGCGGCTAGGGACGATTTGAGGGCGGGCAGGGTCGACCTGGCGGCGTTTCACGCCGAGCAGGCGTGTCAGCTGGCGCTTCAATACGTGCTGGCGTCCCAGACGGGATACTACCCACATACGCACTCCCTGAGGCGGCTCTTCGACGAGGCTAGGGCCGTCAGGCCCGAGCTCTGGCAACTCCGCGAGAGGTATATGCTCGACTTCGAGATCATGGAGGACGCCTATCTGGGCGCCCGGTATCTGCCGAGACGGTACAGCAGAGAGGTGGCGGAGCGGCTGGTCAAAGTGGCCGAGGAGCTCGTGTCGCTATGTACGTAGAGCGGGGGCTCAGGTGGAGGCGGATCCTCGAGGGGTGGAGACAGTACGTGGAGCGGCTGTGCGCCAAGGCGCGGGAGCTGCTGGGGGAGGCCAGGGTGGTTGTGTTCGGCAGCGTGGCCAGGGGGGACTGGGCCGCAGACAGCGACATAGACGTGCTCGTGATCTCGCCAAACGCGCCCGAGGACCCTTGGGAGAGGGCCAGGGTTGCGGCGGCCCTCAGGGAGGCGGCCGGGGAGGCGGCGCCGTTGCTGGAGCTCCATGTGGTCAAGCCGGAGCAGTATCTGGGCTGGTACAGGCGGTTCATAGACGCCGAGGTCGAGGTGTGCTGACGCCGCATGGGGCTAGGCCCTCTTGAGCCTCAGGGCGTTCAGCGTGACCGTGATGCTGCTTAGGGACATGGCCAGCCCCGCGAGCTCCGGCCTGAGGCTGAGGGCGGGGTAGAACAGCCCGGCGGCGATCGGTATCAAGGCGATGTTGTAGGCGAAGGCCCAGAGGAGGTTGAACCTGGCGTTGGCCTCGACGCGCCGGGAGATCTGGAGGAACTCCGCCACCTTGGAGAGGTCCCCCCGGGCCACCACCACGTCGCCGGCCTCCTTGGCCACCTCCGTGCCGTTGCCGACAGCAATTCCCACGTCGGCCGCGGCGAGCGCGGGCGCGTCGTTGACGCCGTCTCCCACGAATATCACGCCCCCCTCCTCCCTCAGCCTCCTCACGATCTCGGCCTTCCTCTCGGGCTCCGCTCCGCCGAAGTATCTGGAGATGCCCAGCTTGGCGGCCACGGCGGCCACGGCCCGCTCGTTGTCGCCGGACGCCACCACGGGCTCCAGACCCATCGACCTGAGCCGCTGGACGGCCGACGCCGCGTCGGGCCTCAGCTCGTCGCCCAGGGCCGCCAGCCCTCTGACCTTGCCGTCCACCGCCACGTAGACCGCGGAGAGCCCCTCGGACCTAAGCCCCTCGGCGAGCTCCCTCATCCCCTGGGGCACCTCGGCGCCCAGGGCCTCCATCAGCCTCTCGTTGCCGACCCCGACCGACCTGCCGCCGACAGTGGCGTAGACGCCCATCCCCGGGAAGGAGTCGTACGACTCGGGCGGCTGGACGGCCAGGCCCAGCTCCGAGGCGTAGTCGACCAGCGCCCGGGCGAGGGGGTGCGTGGACTTGGACTCGGCCGAGGCGGCGTAGGCCAGCGCCTCGACGTCGCCCACGTATTTCACCACGCGGGGGAACCCCTTGGTCAGCGTGCCCGTCTTGTCGAAAACGGCGAACCGCGCCCTCAGGGCCTTCTCGAACGCCTCCGGGTTCTTCACGAGGAGGCCCTTCTCGGCGGCTCTGCCGACGCCCACGACGACGGCGAGAGGCGTCGCGAGGCCGAGGGCGCAAGGACACGCCACAACCAGGACCGACGCCGCGAAGAGCAGGGCTTGACCGGGCGGCGCTCCCCGCAGGGCCCACGCCGCGAATGTGGCCGCAGCCGCGGCCATGACGGCCCACGTGAAGACGCCGGCGACACGGTCGGCCAGCCTCTGTATGGGAAGCCTCGCGTTCTGGGCCTGCCTGACCAGCCGCACCACCTCGGCGAGGTAGGTATGCGCCCCCGATCTGGTCGCCCTCACCAGGAGGCGTCCCCGCACCAGCAGAGTGCCGGCGAGCGCCAGATCGCCTGGCTTCTTCTCGGCGGGCATCGGCTCGCCGGTGAAGGCCGACTCGTCGGCGTACCCCATCCCCTCCTCCACGTAGCCGTCCACAGGTATCCTCTCCCCCTCCCTGACCTCCACGAGCTGGCCCGGCTCCACCTGGGCCGAGTCCACCTCGGTGAAGCCTTCGCCGGTCTTCACGCGGGCCCTGGGAGGCGCCATCTGCGCCAGCTTCCTCACGGCGTCGCCCGTCTTGAGCTTCATCCTGCTCTCCATGTACCTCCCGGCGAGGACGAAGGTTATCACGGCCGCAGACGCCTCGAAGAAGGCGCGGCCTCCCGTCAGAGCGGCGTATGCGCTGTAGGTGAAGGTGGAGAGGGTGCCCAGCGCCACCAAGGTGTCCATGTTGGCGGTCCCGTTCCTGAAGGCCCGGTAGGCGCCGGAGAGGAACCTCCAGCCTGAGTAGAACTGGACGGCGGAGGCCATGAGGAGCTGGGCGAGGGGAGGCACGGCGGGGAACATCATGGAGGCCATGAGGACGGCCGTGATGGGCACGGCTGGGAGGAGCCTGGAGGCGAGGTCCCTGGCGTCCCTCTCGGCGGCCTTCCTATCCACGTCGACGTCCACCTCGGACCGCGAGACCTCGCCCGCCTTGAACCCGGCCCTCGTCAGAGCCTCGGCGACGTCCCGCGGGCCGACCTCCAGCGGGTTGTACTCCACATATAGCAACGACGTGGCCGGGCTGAAGGAAGCCCTGAAGACGCCCCAGAGCCGCGCCGCCCGCTCCACGGCCGCCGCGTCCTCCGGCCGCGCCCCGGGCACCGAGATGTAGACGGCCTCCCTATACACGTCGTATCCAACCCGCCTGACCGCCTTCAAGAGCTCCCCGTAGTCCAGCTCGGGCGAGGCCACCAGCCTCGCCTCGTTGCTCGCCAGGGACGCCTCAGCCCACCTGACCCCCCTAACGGACAGCAAGGCCCTCTGCACAGTCAACGAGCAGGTGGCGCAGTGCATCCCCAAGATCTTCAACACGGTCTCGCGCCCCTCTACCTTAACACCGACCCTGATATCCATCAGCGATGCGGCATGCCCTGGGGGCCGTGCTGAAGATAGTATTCAGGTCTCCTCTCGAACTCCTCCTTACACATGGAGGAGCAGAAGTAGTAGACCTTGCCCCTATAGAGCGTCTTGTACTTAGCCTTGGCCGGATCCACCTCCATACCGCAGACCGGATCGACCGCCACGTCAATATCGCGAGCTGAGGTTTATATAAGTATGCATAATTAATCTTCCGCCGCGTTTTTCCAAAACCACAAGGCCTTTTTCCTGTAGTCTCTGGGCGGCCCTCCACGCCCTCACCTTGTTAAGACCCAGTTCTTTCGCTATGGCGGCCGCAGGCGCCTCGCCGCCGTGCTGTACAAGCTTTAGATACATAGAGCGATCTGGTTCCTTCAGCAGAGATAGTATCATCTCGATGCCGGCCCCTACCTGCAGGCTCCTGGCGCCCTGCCTCTTAGCCATAATATTATATGTAGCCGCGAGCGCAGAGAGGGACAACAGGAAAAAGACTACAAACATCGGAGAGGGGAACATGCATACTCGGCACATATACGCCACGTGTATGTAGTCAAGGAGCGCAGACAGCATCGAAGCGGCCAAGATGAGATATATCAACTTCATGAGGCTTTACCGATCAGATATTTATTAACAGGTCTGGCGGCTTGAGTCTTAAAGCGACGCCGGTACGTCTCCATTGCGCGCACGTCCTCCGCAGGCGCTACGCCGCCTCTCCCGGCCTCCTTTTCAACTCTTTATATGTAGTTACGCCCAGCAAGAGCCAGGTCGTCCTCACGCCGCCGCTGGCCCTCTCCCCTGGATCGCCTCCGTATCCTACGGAGGACATCCGGCGGCGGTCTATAGACCCTTTCACATGGTATCAGAGGCGACAGGTCTCAGGAGGATTGTGCGGCCGCCGGACACCTGAGGTATTTGGGCGCTGTGGGGGCCCACTAGCCGGAGTCCTTCGAGGGGCTTGTCAAGGCCGCGGCCCCGTATCTCCCTCGTCTTCGCCATATCTGCCGGATCCATGGATATGCTCCGTTGTGCTTAAAAAGCGTAGACGGGGTGAAATACATGGAGAGGGAAGAGGCCATAGTGTTTAGGTTCAAGTTCAAAAGATACTTGGACGCCATCGAGTTCCTCAGGCGCGTGGCGGAGGCCGCCGAGCGGCTGAACCACCATCCCGACGTGGAGCTCCGGTACGTCAACTTGACCCTGAGGCTGACCACCCACGACGCGGGGAATAAGGTCACCGAGAGGGACCTCCAGCTGGCCGGGGAGATCCAGAAGGCGGTGGAGGAGTTCAGAGACAGGCTGGCGCAGTAGCTCCGGATCCGCCGCCTTGTGCCTCTGCCCAGCGCCGCGGCCGGATCACTCCACCCCGTCGACTGGGCGCGCCTCTGAAGCTGGGCGCCCCGTCTCGATCGGCCTCGGGGGGATGTGTCTCCTCGAGCTGCCCGGATGCGCTCCCGACGGCTGTCTTCGGCCACGGCCCCCATGGCTATGTTTGACACTGCACGTCCTGTAGCGCCCTTCGGAGGATCGGGTCGGGCACCGCGTATACCTCCCCCCGCTTCTCCAGAAACCCGTAGTCCACTAGTTTGCGGAGTAGTTTCGTCACCTCCGAGTCGCCGATAGGTCTCCCCTCCTCGGCCTGCAACAAGCGCTTTACGTCTGACCATCTGGCGCCTCGGGCGGCGGCCAGCTTGGCTACGGGGATGTACCTACGGGAGCCCATATACCTCACGAAGTTGCAGAACTCCTCTGCGGCGATCTCCGTAGCCCGCCTCACCGTGGCCTCCAGCGCGGTCGCCGGGTCCCACAGGGCGTTTAGGCCGAAGTAGGCCAGCCATCCCACAACCCCGCCGAGGGCCTCCACGGCGGCCTCCAGAAGTCCTGCGTCCACAGACGCGCCGGCTTGCCGGAATCCCTCCTCCAGATACTCCAGCGCCTGCTCTCTCGTGAAGGGCCGGAGCTCTATCCTCTCGGCGTATCTCCCGTAGAGGGGAGACTCAGGATCCTCGAGCCCCAGGAACCTCAGCAGAAGCCCCGCCTTGGATCCCGTCAGCACTATGGAGAGGTTCTTCAGGTTGTCGTAGGCGTAGCCCAGCGCCGGCAGTATCTGCCTCCCCTTCAGCTTCGCGAGCTCCTGCGCCTCGTCTATTATGAGCAACAACCTCTCGCCTCTGTCGCCGGCCCACTCGTCCAAGACCTGCAACAGCTCCGAAAGGCCGGGGGCGCTCCTGCCGGCCTCGAACCTCACCTCGACGCCTGCCACCGAGACGCCCCGAACCCTGGCCAGCAACTCGCCGAGCCTTTTGTGCATGGGCAACAGGCGCCTCAGCTCCCGGCGGAGGGCCTCCAGCAGATCGGCATAGGAGATATAGGGCCTCTCCTCGAAGGATCTGGCGTCTATATAGATCCTGGGGCGGCCGTACGTGCCAGCCTTGACCACAGACGTCTTCCCTATCCGCCGCATCCCAACGACCAGAGCCAGCTGGCGGGCGGCCGCCGCGCGGCGCAACTGCTCTACCTCCTCCCTCCTGTCGAAAAGCTCCTCCGGCCTCTCGGCCGGTCTGTCCATAAACAACATAGATATGTAGTAACTACATACCTATAAAGTTGCTCGAAGCGCTTCGCCCTACGCGGAACGCAGGAGTCGGGAGGCGGGCCTGCGCCTTTTAAGCAACACCAGCAGGGCCGCCACGGCAACGGTCGCAGCAACCAGCGCCGCGAGCCTCGTGTAGTCTGGGCTGTACGCCACCTCTAGGCTCACCGGCCCGCCGACGGTCAGCGCCAGATCCGTGGCGTTAGGCCGGTAGACCACCAGCCCGCCCAGCTCGCCGTACGCCGGCGCCTGTATGGACAGGATGGAGCCCGGGGCGGCCCAGGCGGCGTAGCTCCGCGCCAGCGTGCCGTTCACGTAGATCGGCATGGCGGCTACCACGGAGACCAGATATCTTGGCGACCAGCTCACCGCCAGCGCCGTCGGGGCGTCGACGACCAGCGACACGTTGGCTACGCCGGGCACGAACATGGTCCCGTTTCCATATATGTAGCTGTGCGCCTCCACCCTCACGGAGGAGCCCGGCTCAAGCCACGCCGTGTAGTTGGTGGTCTCCTCGCCGTCAACGGCTATGGGCAGCGGCGAGAGGATCCTCACGAGGTATTCGGGCCGCCAGTCCATCGTGAAGTTCACCGGCCCATCGACGACGAAGGTCTCGTTCCCCACGCCCGGCGTGAACATCGTCCCGTTGTCGAGGACGTAGCTATGCGCCTCGACCCTCACGGAGGAGCCGGGCGTTGCCCAGGCCGTGTAGTTCCGCGTCGGCACGCCGTTTACGTACACGGGCAACGCCGAGCGTATGCTGACGAGGTATCTGGGCGACCAAGACACGCTTAAGGCAGACGGCGAGATGACGCGGAGGGTCTCGCTCGTGGCGTTCGGCACCAGCATGGTTCCGTTACTAAACACGTAGCTGCGGGCCTCGACGACTATCTGGGAGCCCGGCCGGACCCAGGCCGTGTAGTTGGTGGCCATCACGCCGTTGACGGCTATCGGCAGTGCGGAATAGACCTCGACCAGATACTCGGGATGCCAGCTCACCGCGACGTCGATCGGCCCGTTGACGACGTAGGTGTAGTTAGCCGCGCTTGGCACGAGCCTGGTCCCGTTGTCGAGCACGCGGTCGTAGGCGACTATCGACAGAAGCCCGCCGGAGCGGACCCAGGCCCTGTAGCTAGTCGTCCCCTCGCCGTTGATGTAGACCGGGAACGGGGACGCGACCTCGACGAGGTAGTACCTCAGCCAGCCTACGGTTATATTTATCGGGCTGTCGACGACTATGGTCTCGTTGCCGACCGTGGGGACCAGCATGGTCCTATTGCCGAGGACGACCGCGCGGTCCCTCACCTCTAGAGCGCTGCCGCCGGTCAGCCACGCCGTATAGTTTGTGGCCGCCACGCCGTTGACCAGGACCGGTATCGGCGAGACGACGCGCACGGGGTACTGGGGCAGATAGACCAAGAGGCCGGGCGTGAAGGGGCCAGGAGCTGTGAGGACGAAACGCCCGTTAGGCACCGTGACGTTGACGTCGGCGAAGGCCGCTTCCCCTGTGGCGGGCCCGGCGTCGTAGTCGTTGGGCAACGGCAGCCAGGCGCTGCCGTTCCAGTACTCCAGGGCCAGCTCGGCGCGCAGGTCCGTGAAGTTCGTCCACTCGGAGTTCCCATAGCCCGCGAACACCAGGCTGGCGTCCATCGGATGCCCGTCGCCCGTCAACAGCGCGCCGACCTCGAAATGGGCGTCGACGGCCGGCACATACGGCGTGATCGTCACGCGGTCGTACCAAACCACGCCGCCCCCCAGCGCGTAGCCGAAATCGACGTGGACGGAGCCGCCGGCCGCGTAGGCCCGCATGACCAAGTAGCCGCCTATGGGGAGGGCGTACGTGCCGCTGAACGCCGTATAGCCGTAGTACCGGCCTCCGGAGGAGCTGTAGACCTGGCCGTTGCCGGCTATCGCGTAGCCGGAGAGGGCGCCCGGGCCGCCGCTGTCGTTCCATATGTTGTCCCATACGCTGAGCTCGTCTCTATCGGTTATGAGGCCGACGACGTCCTGCGCCCAGTAGTACTGCCTCCGGCCGTCGGCCAGCTCGACCGCCACGACCGCATTCAGCTGTAGACCGGCCCCGCTGTTCGGCACGCCGTATCGACTCTCGCCGTTTGGGTTGTAGGCCCTTATCGCCGAGATGTGGAAATAGCCCCTGACCGCGCCTGCGGCTATCGGGCTCCTCGGGAAGGACACGACGCCGATCGGCAAGGCCGTCCCGTTGTATCCGGTGATGTAGATCTGCGGATCGTATTGCAGGTTGGGTATTGGGTACAAAACCACTGTGTAGTTCCCCGGCTCGGCTATAGGCGCCGCGATTACGTCCCCGTAGCCCACCGACCCTCTGTACACCGCCGGCTCGGCCTTTCCAGCCCACCAGAGGTCGTAATTCTGAGCCGTGAAGATGGCCAGGTTGAACGTGTGGGGGTCAGCGCTGGCCAGCACGATGTAGCCGGGAGATGTGAACGTGAAGTTCACATAGGATATATTGCAATAGCACGGCTGGACCGCAGTCTGGGCATCGGCGGCGAGCGCAATTAATAGGAGGAGTAAAGCCAGGGCTAAGGAAGGCCTCGGCCAAGACATATATTCTTTGCCAAGATGTTATTATTTAATCCTTTCCTTATAGATCTTGCTTCCCGAGGGCCGCGCCGATTGGCGCCGGCTGTCCGGCCTCCTCGACGTACTTGCAGGCCTGGTCGGCGGCTCGGCCGCCCGCGTCGGCGCAGCTTCGCCTCAGGTCGCCAGGACCTTCTTTGCCTCGTTCAGCATCTCCCTCACCCTGTTCACGTAGTACGTCATGTCCTCGACCGCCAGCTTCGCCTCGTGGAATCCCCATACGTGTAGGAAATAGGCGTTGCTCCACCCATCGGCGATCCAGCCGCCCAACATGCGCGCCAGGGTGTTGGACGCCTTGCCCAAAAGGTAGGCGTACCACCTCCCTTCCTTCAAGGCCGTCTGGAGCTCCGGAACGCCGAACTTCTCGGCAAGGGCCTTGGCAACCTCCTCAGCCGCCTTATAGGCCTTCTCCGAGGCTTGGACGGGATCTCCCTTCAGGTACTTCTCGCATTCGGCCATGTACCTCTCGGCAAGAGAGATCCTCAGCTTCACGCTTTCCTGGGGGTCCTGCCTGGCCAGAGCGGCGATCAGAACGTCCTCTACGTCGATACCCCTCTCCCGCAACCTCTTGACGATCTCCTCCACGCCACTATCTGAAGGGAGGTATTTGTCCGTTACGGATCCTGCCGGAAGTTCCGACGCGGACCTCTCAACGGGCGCGAGAAATGGCTCGAATCCCTGGCGTCTCTCGCTTCGCGCGTCTCCACGACGTCGCGACACTGCAGGGGTTTTTGCAGGGAGGACGTCGAGGCGCAGCGGCGACAGGTTCTGACGAGACAAACAATGGCCGTGGACGCGGCGGCGCTTGGAGCCGCGCGGTTTTGGCGGGACTCGTGGCGGTTAGCCGCGAGGCGTCTCCGGCCCTCGCGGGCGTAGCCGGAGGCGGCGCACATGGCCGGCAGTTGAGCGCAGGGCCGAGGGTCGACCCCTACGCCGCGATGAAGTGCGAGGACAAGGCAGATGGGGACCTTAGAGGGCGGCGGAGCCGTTGGGCCTATAGTAGTTGCGCAGCCACAGCCTCCCCACGATGACAAATGGATGCCAGACAGGCGCCGTAAACGGCATGTAGCTGTACTCGGCGTAGAACAGCCTCTCCGCGGGCTCCCCGATGAATTGGGCCGCCAGGTCCACGTAGGCCCCCACCGCCGACGAGAAGCCCACTATCTGCATGCCGATGAGCCTCCCGCCGCTCACCAGGGCCTTGACCACCATCTCCCTGACCTCCCTCACGTACTTAGCCCTGTCCAACGCCCTCACCACATACGCCGCGACGGCCATGCCCCTCCTCGCCGCGTCCGCCTCCGTGAGCCCCACGCTGCCAACGTACATATCCCTGAACTTGGTCACCGAGGCTCCCGCCACGGGCGGAAACTCGGCGGCTCTTCCGCCCAGACCTGCGTTGGTTCCGGCGACGTACCCCATCTTATTGGCGTAGGTGGCCAGCGGTATCCACGCGGGCTCGCCCGTGACCTTATGCACCATCTCGGCCGCGTCGCCCGCCACGTAGACGCCGGACGGCCCCGCCTCGAGGTACCTATTGACCGCCACGGCCCCGGTGGGGCCCAGCTTGGCCCCCGCCTTCAAGGCCAGCTCCACGTTGGGCCTCACGCCCGTGGCGAACACGACCGCGTCCACCTCGTAGCGGCCGCCGTCCGTCACCACCCGCCGCACTCTGCCACCTCCCTCTAGGCGCACAACCCTCTCGCCCAGGCGCAACTCCACGCCGCCTGAGGCCATGTAGTTGGCCAGCAACCCAGCCACATCTCTGTCGAGAACCTTGGGGAGCGGTCTATCCTCGCCCTCTATCAGCACCACCCTCTTCCCCGCGGCAGCCAACACGTCGGCCATCTCAACCCCTATGTACCCCCCGCCTATGATGGAGACGCGGCGGGCCTCCGCCAGGATCGCCTTGGCCTGCCGGATGTTGGCCACCGTCGGCACCACGACGCCCCTTAGGCCTACGCCCTCCACGGGCGGGATCCACGGCCTGGCCCCCGTCGCAATTATCAACGCGTCGAACTCCACGAACCCTCCGCGCTCGCCCTCCAGCTTGACCCTGTTCCCCTCCACGTCGACCGCGCGGGTGCGGAGCAGGACCTCCACGCCCCGCTCCGCCTCAAACTCCTCCTTGTCAAACAGCCAGACGGCTTCCTCGGCCATATCTCCGATGGCGTACGGCACGGCGCATGGCGCGTGCGTGATCACGTCGCCGGCTTCCACAAGCACAACCCTGCAGTTGGGGCAGAGCCGCTTTGCCCGGGAGGCCGCGGTGGATCCCGCGGCGCCGCCGCCCACTACGACGACAGTGCGCATAGATAAAGATTGCCTTAAATATTTAAAGATTTTGTATATTATTTATCAGTAACTAAATAATTAATTATAGTTTATTAAGAAGAATGCGCATGGATATCTCTGGAGAGCGAGGATCCGCTTCCGTCGTACAAGCCCTAGGACGCTGTAACCGACGGCCTCGCCAGACTATGCAAGATCGCGGCGGCCGAGGCGCCGATCATCGCGGCGTCTTCGCCCCAACAGGCGCTACGCCGCCGACATAGCGCGGAGCCGTGAGCCGCCATAGCGCCAAGACCTGACACAGCCCGATCGCCGCCACAGCGCCGGCGAATCCCGCGCGTGGCCCTTAAGCTCGCGGCGGGGCGCTCAGCCAGGCCGCTTCGTCAAGCTCGGCTTGATCCTCCCGATATGCGGCCTGCCTCCCGCAGGCTCCCGCGGGCAAACTAGACCGGCGGCGGGCCTACCCCTCCGGCGGCTCCCTCGCCGGCCTCCTGGCCCTCTCAGCCAGGATCTTGAGGTACGTCTCGCGGAAGAGGGGGTCCTCCTCAAGCCGACGCCAGACGTAGCGGTAGAAGTCGTTGATGAAGTTGAGGTAGGCCCTCCAGTAGTCTCTGTCGTTTTTAGCGGCGAGCTCCGCGAAAAGGCGGAGCGCCTTGGCGTTGTGTGCTAGGTTTCTCCTACGCTCCTCCTCAGCCTCTCCAACGACGCCCCGAGTCTCCTCGCCCACGCCTCAAGCCCCTCCTGGTTTAAAATTCCTTTCGACCTGGCGAAGGCGTAGAGGAAGACCGCGTCTTCGAAGTCTTTGTCGGAGCCGAGCCACAGCTTGTAGGCGATCTGGAGCTCCAGCGGCGACACGTATAGAACCTCACCAGCTATGGAGACAGCAACCCTCCGGGCCAGGGCATAGCGCTGGTAGAAGCTCCGCGGCGGCTTCACTTCGAAGTTAGGCAGTACAGCGGGCGGCTTGTAAAACCTGACCGAGACGTGTCTGAACTCGTAGTCTAGGTTGCTCTCGAGGGCGAGGGGTTTGAAGCCGCACATAACCCCCAGCGCCTGCAGACGGCGTCAGAAGGGGCCGGAGGCCGCAGACAGCGACCCGCGCAGAGCCTCAAGCGCCTTCTCGACGTCGTCGCTCCACTTAACGCGCTCCCTCAGCGCACCGACTCTCTCCGCCACCTCAGCTGCGAGCGCCAAGATGGCCCTAGCCGCCTCCTCCTTGGAGCGGTACTTCGAGAGAGCCATGTCTGGATCCGGCCCGTGGTACTGGTAATCGTGGATGTTCAGCGCCCTCTCTGTCCAAGCCGACAAGCCGCCGTACCCCAAGCTCTCCAGCACAAGCGAAAGCGAAAACATCCGCGTCGTCGGGATCTTGGGGACTGCGGTGGACTCCAGCCATCTCCTCTCCTCTTCGCTTTTAGCAAGAGCCTTCAGCCTGTCGAGCTCAAGCCTGAGGAGAGCCGCCAGAAGCGCTTTCCAAGCCTGGAACGCCTTACATGCGGCGTTGCGCACAATCCCCCGCCCGAGGAACTCCAGGGCGAGCCCGGCCTCGGTCAAAGCCTCCAGAAGTCGAGCCTCCACATACGCCGCGTGAGACGGCTTCGGAAGCGGCCGGTCCAGAACCTCCACGGATACCATAGGCGCCCGGCCGTATCAGGATAAATACATTTCGGCGAAAGCTTTCAAATATGGCCTGCCGCATATGCGTGGACGCTTGGGACATAAAGCAAAAGGTAGAGACGAGACTCAAGGTGGCGCTGGCTGAGGCGGAGCTTGCCCTACGCTTCTTAGAAGAAGGACTTCACAGAAACGCAGCTGGGAAGGCGTTTCAGGCCTGGAAGGCGGCTCTCGCCGCGGCGGCCGCCTTAGCCCGCGATGAGATGCTTAGAAGATACAGGGGAAAGGTCGCGACTCGGGAAGGCGCCGAGGTGGAGCTGGCCGACTGGCTGATCGCCCTCATGCCCACGGGCAGGATGTGGGAGGTGGCCCGCGCCCTGCGGCAATCCTACGGCGACGAGGTCGTCCTCCTCACCGCCCTCGCCCTCAACCTATACGAGATCCAGTACAACGGCTAGACGAAAGCGGCGTCCTCAGCAAATACTCCACACCACAACAGATCGAAGAAGACGTCAAAGAGCTCGCGCAACGCACCGCCAAATTCGCAGAGGCCCTAAGACAACGCCTCAACTCCAGGTAGCACCCTTCCCTAGCTCAACCCAGTCTCTTTAAGCGCCCTCCTCGCGGCCTCTCTGTGAAGCGGAGTGTGCCACGCCACGTATCTGCCGACGCCCAACTCCGGATCCTTCTCAGGCGGCGGGCTGTCAACCCAGAACTGGGGCTCCCTGTAATATATGTTATAGAGGATGAGGTTCCTCGCCTCAAGCTCCCTTATCAGCTCCTCCGGCGCGCCGCGGCCCCAAAGCGCGTCGGGATCCTCCACAGCCTCGACGAGCCATTTCCCCCAACGCCGGATGAAATCCGCCGTAAGGTCCTTCTTCGCAACAATCTCCTTAACTGCCTTACCGAAATCCCACCTATTCTCGTAAAGCAGACCCAGCATCCTCGGGTTGCCGCCGGTCCACCTCCACACGTCCTCGAAGGGGGGCTTCGGTCCCGGCAGCTTCTCGTACAGCTGTTGGAGGCCCTCCCGCGGCATGTTCCACATGGGCCGCAGCTCGGCCCAGAAATGCCTCCCGACTTCGCGTCTGCTGATTCCTTCGCTGGTGGCGACCAACACCACAATGCCTTCGTATTTATACACAGGGTGCTCTATCGTGTTCAGCAGCCCCTTCACGTATGCGGCGGCCTTGTCAAGGCCGATCGCCTGGAAGACGTCGTCGGCAATTATGGCGACCCTCCTCCTCCTCTTCTTAAGGATCTCCCTCACCAAGTCGAAGACGGCCATGGCGAGACGCCCCCACCTCTCGTCCTCCAGAGTCCTCCTCACGAGGTCGAGGAAGAGCCTCTTGACGTCTGGGTCGTCCACCTCCGCCGAGAAGGCCCGGTCGAGGGGGTGGAGGTAGAATACGTCGTACCCCAGCTCCCTCAGCCCAGAGGCGGCCTGCCGGAGGAAGGCGGTCTTGCCGCATCCCTCCGGGCCGAAGATCACAACAGGAAACCTAGTGCTCTTTTCAGCCCACTCCACCACCTGGGCGATGGCGCGGTCTCTGTCCGTAAACTCCGTCTCCACGCCGGGCGCGATTTCGACCGCTATTCTCTTCACGTCTTTCAACGTTGGCGTTAAATTAAGCTTTTGGCTCCAGAGAGACCTAGCCCTCCAGCGCCTTTCTAAGTTAGAGCGCGGAATCCGAGACGCGGAACAGACCGGCACTATGATGACGCGTATTATACTATCTGACCTCCTCACGCCCTAAGGGGAGGGGCTTTCGGTCGTAAAAACTTGGTATATGTCAATGGGAACTGGCTGGCCTCACGGCGTCCCTTTCGGGGCTTTCAGCCTCTATGATATATATCCATGGCGGTTAGTAATACATGGCGCGCGTCTTGACGGTATTGGCCCACGGCGATGCCGACGGAGTCAGCTCCGCCGCCGTGGTTAAGGCGGCGCTGGCCGGCGAGTACGAGGCGGTGAAGATATACTTCACCCACCCCGTCGACTTGGCGAAGGATTTCGGGGAGTTCGCCGAGGGGGACGTCTACATCGTCGACGTGGCTATCGACGAGAGGACCGCCGACGAGGTGCGCAGAGCGTTCCGGAGCTACGGGGGGAGGGTTGTGTATATAGACCACCACCCGCTCTCCGTGGACCTGCCGGGGGTCGAGGTGGTGCACGAGTTGGGGAGCTCGGCCTCTGAGCTCACATACCGCCACCTGGGGGGCAGGCTGCCGCGGCTGTACAGCAGAGTTGCGCTGTATGGCGCCATCGGGGACTACCTAGACCACACGGAGTGGGTGGAGGAGGCGCTGGAGGCCTGGGACAGGAGGCTTGTGTACTTCGAGGCTGGGGTCCTCATGCAGGGGCTGGAGCGGGCGCGGAGGGACCACGAGTTCAAGCGGGCTGTGGTCGACCACCTGGCGGGGAACTCGCCGCCCTCGGCCATGGAGCGCCTCATGAAGCTGGCCGAGGAGCAGGCCAGGGTTAACGAGGAGCTGGTGGGCTGGGTGGCGAGAAACGCCTCTATGCACGGCGCGGTGGCGGTGGTGGTCAACCCGCCGGGGCCGCTGGGGCTCGCCGCGAACCTGGCGAGGGGGCTGACCGGGGCCGAGGTGGGCGTGGCGGCTGAGGAGCGGGGCGAGATATACGTGATGAGCCTCAGGTCGAGGAGGGCGGATCTGAACCAAGTCCTGAGGGACTTCGCGAGGAGATACGGCGTGTCGGGCGGGGGCCACCCCAACGCCGCCGGCGCGCGGATGCCGAAGCACCTGCTCAAGGCGTTGGTGGAGGAGCTCAACCGCCTTGCCGGCGGCTCCTAGCTGAGTAGCGCTCGGCGCGGCACCTAGCATCTGCGGGCATTAGGCCGCCGACGCACGTCTTCGAGTCTCTGTAGGTCGCCTGTAGAGCTCGTCGTGGAGAAGGTGCCTGAGGTCGAGCCAGACGCTGTCGTCGTGGACGGCCTCAGCGCATCGACGACGGGGGACGGGGGAGTTGGCCGCGCCGTCTTCTACCGCGGCATGTCCCAGGAGAGGCCGGCGGGGATGTACTTTTACTTGGAAAGAGTCGAGAGCCCGAGCTCCTCGTCCAGCGCGCTGGCCCACAACGCGGCGTAGAGCGCCTCGTCCCTGACGATCAGCTCCCTGCCGGCCATGGCCCTCCTCAACAGCCAGGCCGGCGCGAAGTTCAGCGCGACGACGTCGACCGGCAGACCCACGAGGGGGGTGAGGCGGCCGGAGAGCTCCTCGGCATATGCCGCGGCGTCTAGGAGATCCACCTCGCCTGAGAGGTAAACCGCGACGTCCACATCCCTAAAGGCCCCATCCAAGAAGCTGCCGAAGAGGAAGGCCAACGCCACCCTTTCCTCCTTCCACAACGCCTCGGCCAGCCTCCTTGCGACCTCCTCCCGCTCCCCAGGCCCCAGCTCGTACCACCTAATGGACATGCCGGAGGAACCGCCTCAACGTCTCGAGGCCGCCCTCCTTCAGCTCTCTATACAGCCTGGCGTCGTCGACCTCCCAGTAGCGGTGCACCAACAGGTTCCTAAGGCCCGCGAACCTCCGCATCGCCGCGGCGAGATCCCGCGGGATGATTCCCCTCTCCCCAAGCAGCTCAAACACCTCGCCGAAGCTGGTCGGGCGGGCTCCCGTCCCCCGGAGGAGGATTAAACCGATCTGGACGGCGGCCTCCACGGCCCCGATCACGGCGTTATGGCGTACACAGCTTCATCGTCGTTTAAAAACTCGTCAAGTGGACGGTTCAGGATCTGCCCTATAAAACTCACCGAACGTTCAAGACCCCTCAAGGCTCTTGACAGTCTCTCCGAATCCACGACAACGGGGGATTCAAACCATATAATAATTGCGGCCCGATGAAAGCCCACAATTCCAGCGAGCCCTATCAGAGTGCCGCGGGGGGCCGTGCTCAAGAGGAGTGCGGCAACAAAGGAGAAACTTGTGCCTTCTTTGCGACTTCGCTGGGGTACAGAGAGAGGGAGTTGCCCTGTGCATCTGCGAAGGCCTCAGCTAAGATGGTGGCGAGACGGCACAAGACGCCGCATACCTGGGGAAACTTACGAATCACGAAAAAACTAGCTTTAGATGTGGGAGGAAGAGGCCCAGTATTCCGTTGATTATCCAAATCAAAATAGCCAGCCCCAAAGCGCCTAGCCACCCTACGCCCTGGAGTCTGCGGAGTGCGTAGAGCCACACCACAAAGGCTATGAGATCGCCGAGAAGCGGTATCCTGATCAGGGAGTGGAAAACCCAATATATCAAGGCCCCCACCAGAGCCGTCAAGGCGGCGCCTGCGAAGTCCTCTCTTCTTTGCTTACCTGGGAAAATCTTCAACGCCAGCCACACGGCGAAGGCGGAAACAAGCCAACCCACCACAAACCCCACCACTCCACCAACGCTGACCATGTACATCCGCGTTACTATTTTTATACCTTAGGTCGATTGAACACGTTATCTCACTCTCTATTTTTTATATTACTCTTGCCTCCCAAACCCATGGACGCAATAGAGGTCCCCGAGCGCCCAGGGGGATCTTTAAAAGCCGTCACTTACATAAAGGAGCGGTAGCTGCCCCGTTTCCCTATAGCGTTGAATTAATACATCGATTAGATAAAACGGCGACAAGGCCGCGTTGAAGCCGGAGATCACAACTACGGCGTTATCCGGAATCCTCCACACCGCCTCCCAGGCGGAGACAAATTTCTTAATCACAAGCGTCATATCTACAAAACTTATATGTTAAATTTCGCTAATAGCTAAAAATCAATAGCCAAGCGATGTAGATATGCATATTAAATACACCTCGGTATATTGCATGTTTAGGGACTTGTGGCTAAGCTACGGCAAAAACTATTACGTCAACGATAAGCCGCTTCAATTTTTTCTAGACGCTCTTAAATTCCAAGGAGATGAAGACTTGTCCTCACTGGGGGCCTACGTCTCTACTAAAATGATGGAGGAGGCCTACTACGTAGATCACTACGCAAGACCAGTTCTCAGGCGGTGGAGCGCCCTAGGCCAAGAGATAAACTATGTACAAACCTCGCCCAGCCACCTCCAGACGCTTTACAACCTCTTGAAGTTCGGCGTGGTCTCTAAAACCTTGACTGGGGAGAGAGATTTGATGTACCACTTCGTCTCGGGGTATCTCATCTCAGACGCCGGCTTCTTCTGCACCATCACTCTCACGGAGCAAACCGCCTACGGCCTCGCCAAGTATGGAGACGACGAGGCGAAAGCCCTCTACCTCCCCAACTTCCTAAAGAGAGACCGGCCTTGGATGGGCGCCACCTTCTACACGGAGGTCCAGGCCGGCAGCGACCTCGGCGGGTTGGAGACAGCCGCCGAAAGAGTCACCGAGAGGCTGTGGAGACTCCGCGGCGTTAAGTACTTCACAAGTAACGTGGGGCTGGCAGACGCGGCTATCATAACGGCGAAGCCTACGCCGCCGCGGCCGGGGGCCAAGGGCGTAGCCACCTTTTTTGCGCCAGCCCACCGCGCCGGGGGGAGGCCCAACTGGAGGATACTCAGGCTCAAGGACAAATTAGGCACAATCACCGTGCCCACAGGCGAGGTGGAGCTGGTAGACACAGAGGCCTACCTCCTAGGCGCCGCCGAGACCGGGATATACATCGCCCTTGAGATACTCACAATCGCGAGGATCGACAACTCCACCGCGGGGTTGGGCTTGGCGAGGAAGACGTTGTGGGAGGCGTATCTATACGGAAACGAGAGAAAGACATTCGGCAGAAGACTTGTGGAACATCCCCTCTATCTACGGGATCTTGTGGAGATGGAGGCCAGACTCCAGGCCGTCCTCCTCTTAACTCTCGCCGCGGCTAAATCCTTCAACGACGTGGCGCCGGGGGAGAGGCCGCCATATGGCCAAGCCTATCACTACGCCCGACTCCTTACGCACATCGTTAAGAACATGGCGGCCTGGGTCTCCATAGATGTGACGAGGTACTCCATGGAGCTTATGGGCGGCATCGGCTTCTTAGAGGAGTACCCCATGGCTAAGCTACATAGAGACGCCCTGGTGACCGCCATATGGGAAGGCACTAGCAACATCCAGGCGTTGGACATGGCCGAGGCGTTTTATAGAAAAGAGGCGGGAAAGACTCTCCTTGAGGAGCTGGCCAGCCGGATCTCTAGAATCCGCGACGACGAGGTTAGACGTAAGCTGGTAGCCGCCTTGGAGGAGGCTAGGGAGGAGGCGGCCGCGGCGTTGAGAGACGGCGTGGAGCTTCACGCCAAGAGGCTACTGACCCAGATGGGTACCTTAGCCGCGGCCGCTCTATATAGGGAGTGGGCGGAGTCTACACAAGAGGAGTGGGCAGACGCCATGAGTAGGATATACGTCAACGTGGAGCTTTTGAAAAGAGACGTGGAGTCGGCGCTTGTGAAAAAAGCTAGCTATGGACTTCTCTGGATGTCGGACTAAAGCCGTCCTAGCAACAACTGCCCCGAGTCCACCACGACGACTTGCCCCGTGATGGTGGGGATTTTCACCAACATCCTCTTGAGAACAGTAAATCAAAGATCTTAACGTCACCTCAAGCTATTTCTCTATAAGTCTATCATCGGCGGCGGGGAAAGGAGAGTGGAGCCCAAGCCCGGCCTTGCTAACCAGCACGTCCAACCCCCCCCCCCAAAAAAAAGCGTTCAACAGCCGTATTTATCACGCTTCTACACCCTCTCTAGTGCCATGTCGGCGAGCACCACAGTGCCGTCCCCGCCGGAGTCCCTCACCAGCCTAAGCGCCTCCTCCGCCTCCTCCCTCCCCCTTTTGCGTCCATCACAACACGCCAACCCTCCCGGGCGAACCGAACTGCGATCGACTTGCCGATCCCCCTCCCAGAACCCGTGACGGCCACAACAGGCATAAAAGTGTATTCCTCCTAAAACTCTTTAGAGGAAAAATTTACTTTTCGCTCACCTGTTTGAGGTTTTCCTCCATACAGCTCCCCATGGCCTTCAACAACGTCAACATCAGGCCCATGGCCTTCTGGACCTCCGGGTCGCGCATGGCGCTGAGCATGCCGAGGAGGCCCACCTTCGGGGCGCCGTTTTCGGCGATCTGCCGCAGGGCCTTGCTGGTGCAGGTGACTCCGCCCTGCATGGCGGCGCCCATGGCGTTGAGGTCGGCCGCGTCCATTATGCTGAGCATGGAGATCAGCGGCGCCGCCACCTTGAAGACCTGTATGTCGGCCATGAAGTGCGGCAGCCTCTCCAGCACTATCTTGAGCGGCAACAACAGGGAGCTCAGCTCCTCCACCTCCTTCCTGAGCGCGGCGACGTCCGCCAGAAGCCTCTCGTACTCAGCCTTGGGAATCGTTACCACCTCGGTCATGGCACCACGTTCAACAGCCAATTGAAGTATATCTTCTCGAACATCTCCTTGAATATACGAGAGACCGGCGAAGGCGGCAGGAACATGCAGTCGGGATACGGCTTCTGCTTCTTCACAAACGGCGTGAAGTCGCAGGCGGCGGCCATGCCGTATGCGCCCACGTCCAGGGCGCAGGTGCCGACGATTCTAAACGGCGGCTTGCCCATGGACATCCCCGCGAGGTCGGCCAGAATATTGCTGACGACCCACGGCGCGTAGCTGTGGAGTATAGTCCCCGCCATGCCGACAGGCACGTTGGGAGCCGCCACGTCGCCCACCACGTAGACGTCGTCGTACTTCTCGCTTCTGAAGTCGCCGTTGGCGGGGCTCCGCGGCGCGGCCCACCCGTTCTTGGCGAGGTCGCTGTTGAGCACCGGGTCAGGGGCCTTGTGCGGAGGAACTATGAGCGCGGCGTCGAACTTCACCCGCTCGCCGTTGGTGAGCTCCAGCTCGTTCTTCCCCAGCGACTTGATGGCCTGCCCCTGGCCGACGCCGATGTACTCTATGCCCAGCTGCTGGAGGAAGCCGGACATCCACTTGGCCGCCATAGGGCCGAAGTTCTCAAACGGCCTCTTCAGCGGATGGACCACGGTGATCTTCACCTTGTCTCTAAGCCCCCTGGTCAGGTAGTAGAAGTGGGTCAACATGGCCAGCTCGATGGGCGCAGGCGGGCAGCGGTACGGCAGAGAGTGAACGCCGACGACCACGTGGCCCTGCCGCACCTGCGAAAGCGTCTCCGCCACCTTGAGCGAGGGCTCCAGCTCCCAGGTGTGGGGGAAGCCCGTCTCAACCGTCTCGGCGCCGAGGGACACCACCAGATCGTCGTACGTCAAATCGCCGGCGGTGGTGGACACCCTCCTGTTTGCGGGGTCGATCTTGGTCACCCTGGCCTTCACGAAATTTATCCCGTACTTCTTCAAGAGCTCAAGCGGCGCGCTGATCTGCTCCGGCCTCCTGTAGCCGAACGCCACGTAGAGGTAGGAGGGGCGGAACTCGGTTCTGTCTCTGGCGTCGACCACCGTGATCTCGACCTCGTTGGGGCTTAGCTGCTCCCGCACCTCTCTGGAGATGATCAGACCACCAGTGCCGCCTCCCAGCACCAATAATTTTTTGGGCATGTCTCAGAAACAACACCACTATATAAGTTTTGGTATAAGGAAGGTGCATATAGGTGTATATAAAAAAACGGGCTTACGGTAGGCCCCAGGCGCCCCGGGGCGGTGGCGATGCGCTTATTAGAAGCGCCGCCACCATCGCCGAGACGCCGGCAACCACAGCGCCGGGTTTTCTGCCGAATGTCGCAACCGCCGCTACGTCCGCGTATGGCACGATCGGATGCGTCGGAGGAAGAGACCCTGCCGTGCTCAACTTGTTCATTGCGTCGACTGGAGACGTAGGGTAACCACAGGGGTGGGGACGCCGGCCACGCCAACGAATAACAAGTCGATGTCGACGACAGAGAGAAAACCTGCCGCCACATAGAGGGAGCTTTGACGTTTCATATAGCCTGAAGGCACCCATCATGAGGACAGTAGAAGCTAGTTATACGGCAGAGGTAGGAAAACGGCACAGTCATGACATCGAAGGCGAGCATCTTCTCGATGACCATTTGCAGGGTTTCGTCGTCGCGACGTCCCGCCGGAGGGGCTCCGCGACGAAGGCGAATCCGATGTCCGCCCAACCAGAGAAGGGCCTTAGGACCTAGCCGTGGCTGACGCCTCTCTCGCAACCTCGCCGTCGATGGGGGCCTCGACCTGGACATATTTCTCCCTGGGGCCAACCCCATAATTCGCTTTGTAAATCCAGCCCAGAAGCCCGCCCGTGAACCCCAGCTCAGGCTGCCGGCAGATATCATAGACCTTGTCGAGCTGGCCGGAGGGCCGCGGAGGCGGCCAACAGTTGGGGGCCGGATCCGGCGGGACGGCCCTATTTCTCCTCGACCACGTAGTTCCTGAGCCGTCCGATCCTTTCCACTTCGGCTTCCACCACGTCGCCTCCCTTTAGGAATTTGCCCTTGGGGAATCCCACGCCGGGCGGCGTGCCGGTGAATATGAGGTCGCCGGGCTTCAGGGTTATCCCCTGGGATGCCCAGTGGATCAGCTGCTGGACGTTGAAGACGAGCTCGGAGGTGTTGCCCTCCTGCTCCAGCTGTCCGTTGACCCACAGCCTGAGCCCCAGCCCGTTGGGATCCGGCACCTCGTCCCTGGTCACGACGTAGGGCCCCACAGGCGCCGCCGTGTCCATGGACTTGCCCCATATCCAGTACTGGCCGTAGGGGTTCAGCTGCTGGGGCCAGCCGGGCGGGAACTGCCAGTCCCTAAGCGATATGTCGTTGCCCACCGTGTAGCCGAAGACGTGGTCGAGGGCCTTCTCCGGCTGTATGTACTTGCCGGGGCGCCCCATCACCACCACCAGCTCCACCTCCCAGTCCATCTTCTCCACGACCCTGTGTTTAACCACGGGCTGCTCGTGCCCCACCAGGGCGTTTGGGAGCTTGGGGAAGAGGTAGGGCCTCGGCGGCGGCTCGTGGCCCATCTCCTTGCCGTGCGACCTGTAGTTGACGGCCACAGCGAGGATCTTCTCGGGGTTCGGGACGGGGGGCTCCCAGGCGATCTCACCCACGTCGAGCTTAGCCTCCTCAGGCGCCTCCCTCGAGAGGCGCTCGACGACCTCCAGCGCCGGCCTCCCGACCGCTATGAGCTTCCTCATGTCGTAGAGGAAGTCCGGCGCCTCGTAGGCATCGTACGCCAGCCTATACGCCTTGGGCAGGTCCAGCACCGAGCCGTCGAGGAAAAGCCCCACCCTCCTCACCTCGCCGAGCCTGAACGTCAACAGCTTCATAAGGCGCCTCTCCCACCCGCTTAAAAACCTTCTCCGACAGGCGCCTACGTGCGGGCGGCCCGGACCACGCCGCCGAGCGGGCGGATCCGCCCGCGCCTCCCGGACGCCGCCCGACGCCCCCCGGAGCCCCGGCCCCGCCTACGCCGCATCCCCGCGCGGCTGAGGCCCGGCGTCGCGTCTCGATCGGCCGCCGAGGCCGGCCAAATTTAAGACGGGAAATCGAGGCCTACATGGACTGCAGGTTGATAAAGATGGATAGGCCGTGGCCGCCCAACCAGGTCCGCGCGCGCCGTTTCGTCGTCTACGACGTGTTCGACCCGCCGGACATACCCTTCGAGAGGCACGTGATACGCGTGGCAGGGCTTGTGGAGAGGCCTCTGGAGATACCACTCAGAGAACTCGCCGATCGCTACGGCTGCGTGGACCTCGTCGCCCCCTTCCACTGCGTGACGGGGTGGTCCGTGGAGAGGGTGACGTGGAGAGGCGTCCAGACCAAGGCCCTCCTCGATGAGGCTAAGCCGTACGGCCCCTACGCCCTCGCGTGGGGCGCCGACGGCTACAACGCATCTCTGCCGATGGAGGCCCTCATGGAGGAGACGTCGATAATCGCCTGGGCCATGGACGGCGAGCCTCTGCCCAAGAAACACGGCGCCCCCGCCAGGCTGGTCGTGCCCACCCGCTACGGGTGGAAGAGCGTCAAGTACTTCGGCGCGCTGGAGGTCCTCGAGGAGCCCGCCCCCGGCTACTGGGAGGTGCAGGGCTATTCGCTCAACGCGGACCCCTGGCTCGAGGAGAGGTTCGACTTCGGGAGGCCCCAGATGAGGGGCCGCCGGACCTCCTTCTAGGGCAACGCGCCGCCCGATCCGCGGCCTGAAGGGCGTCGGAAGACGGGGGCGCCGCCGCGGCGACGGGGCGCGCTGGGCGTCCGCCTGGGTCCGTACGACCGCCGCGCCTCGACAAGAATATATTTACGGGACGTCATGGTTGTATGAAGTTGAGCCAAGGCGCTAAGTGGGGCGCCGTAGCTGGGCTCATCGGCGGGGCTGTCTCGGCCCTAGAGCTGTATATATATCGAGATGAGCTCTATAGAGCTGCATACGAGGCTGTGGCCTCCGCCGCCCAGTCGAGCGGCGCCGCGCTGACCCAACAGCAACTGCAACAAATAGCCCAGCTCTCGGTATCGGTGGCCTACGTGGCTGCGGTCGTTGGGAGCCTGGTGTGGCTGGTCATCATAGGCCTCATAATGGCCGCCGTCTGGGACAGGCTGAGGCTGCCCTGGTACTCCAAGGGCGCCATATTCGGCATCGTCCTCGTCTTGCTCAGTCTGGCCGTAGGGCGTCCCCCTGCGTCGGCTCTGGCGGTCGTCGGCGTCGCCACGAACTTCCTCATGCCTCTGCTGCTCGCCTATCTCTTGAACAGGGCCGAGAGGCCGGCGGAGTCCGCGGCCGGCCGGTAGGCAAAACGTTTTATGTATCGTACGGCGACTCGCCATGACTCAAGCGACTTCCAAGCCGGCCTGCGCCGCGATCCCCCAGGCGCGCGGCCGGCCCCCGGGGGCATGAGGACGGTCTCGGTGGCGCTGGCGTCCAGATCCTACGCCGACGAGGGCATGGTGCAGATGCTGATGGCGATCCCCGGCATATATAACGCATATATAGACGGCGGCCGCGTCGTCCTCGAGATCGACGAGGCGGCCATACAGCCCGCCGAGGCCGTCAGAAGGGTGATGGATCTGGGCTACGAGGTCGTCCTGCCCCACTACGTCTTCTCGGTGGGGCGCGGAGACCCATGGAGGGTCAAGGAGCTGGTCGAGGGCGATCTGCCCCCCTACGTCGTGGCGGCGACCTTCGACGTGGATACGCGGCTGGCCTACGTGGCGGCTCTGCCCGACGTGGGGCCCGAGGACGCCGGCCGGTATCTGGCCGAGAGGGGGCTCCGCGCAGAGCTGGTGGACTCCTACCGGAAGCCCATAAGGCTCAGCTTCGGCTAGCGCGTCACCCTTAAATCCACTTTATATTTTTTGCGTGGATGAGGTCAAGGTCGGCATACTGGAGCTCCTCCGAAGGAGGGGGCCTCTGCCCATCTACAGAATCGCCAAGGAGCTGGGCTTGAGCTACGGCGCCGCCCAGTGGCACGTCTTCTACCTGGAGCGGGAGGGGCTTGTCAGCACCTATAGGAGCGGCAACAGGCGCTACGCCGCGATAAGCCCCGCCGCCGACGTGCTTAAGATAATCAAGGTCGAGGACGTGTTGAGGGACGTGATGCTGTCCCTGCGGGCCTACGGCGTGACGCCCAACATGACGGTCCACGAGGCCATCCAGGTCCTCTCAGGGAGGGCGCCGCACCTCGCCGAGACGATAAAGCGGATGGCCGAGGAGAGGTACAGGAGGGAAGAGGAGGAGGGAAAACAATAATTAGGGCGCATATTCTGCCATGGCCGTCGAGGTTGTGGTGCACCACACCTGTTCCTCCAGCTGGAAGCTGTACAGAGACGCGAAGGCGAGGGGGCTCCAGGCTAGGTTCGTCCCCGCGTCCCTGGCGGACCTCCGGCGGGCCGTCCTGGGGATACCCGCCGTGTTCGCAGACGGGCGGCTGGTGCTGTACGACCCGGTGACGGCGGACGACCTAGAGGCCCTGCTGAAGGGCTCCGCCGGGCGGGATCTGCCGGTGGACGAGGCCGTACAGAACTTCGTTACCGGCGTGGTGTACAACCAGGCCCTCCTCTCGCTCGCCCTCCTCCACAAATCCTTCAAGCCCATACTGGCCGATAGGGAGGCCGTGGAGGTTCTCACCAGGGCGCGTTTCCACGGGGCGCCGGAGGCCGCGGAGGCCGCGGCCCGGGAGATCTCGAGGCGCGACGCCCAGCTGTTCTCCGAAAATAGGGAGAAGATGCTCCGGGCCCTGGCCTACGGCCTCGTCAGAGAGCTCTACTGGCTCGGCGTAAGCCCCTCCAACGTGGACGCGGAGCGCGCGGCCATGTGGATAATGGCCAAGGCCACCGTCGGCAGAATAGGGTTGCAGTACCCCAGGCCGCATGTGGATAGGGACATCGCCGAGGCCGTCGCGGCCATACTCAAGGAGAGAGGCGGGCACTACCTGGAGAAGATAGCCGAGGAGCAGGCCGCCATATCCTCCGACCGCGACTTCCTCTCCCTCTTCGGCTGACGCCGCACTCCTCCCTCGCCGGTCCGGACGGCCCCGACGGGACCTGCGGCGGTCAGGCCTCCGGCCGACGGGCCGGGGAGGCGCTAACGCCCGGCCAAGGGCTTCGCCAGCTCGAGGATCTTGGCGTAGTGGTCCTTGGCCTTCACGGCGGCGCTCGCCAGAAGGACGCCCTTGGTGCCGAGCCTCAAGGCGGCATCCACGTCCTCCCCCGACTCTATCCCGGCGCCCGTGATCACGGCGACCTCGGGGAAGTGCCTCCTGACAAGCTCCACGGTCTCCACGATCGCCTCGGGCTTATACCTGGAGACCGCCCTCCCCGTCCCGATGAGCTCGGGCGGCTCGACCGCGACGGCGTGAGGCCCCAGAGCAGCCGCGGCCAGGCTGGTCCTCGGGTCCGGCGCACACGCCACCACGTCGAGCCCCACGCCCCTCGCCCTGGCTATAAGCCCCGCGAGGTCGTTCAGGCGTAGCGGCGCCTCGCTGTGGTTCAAGATGAGGCCCGAGGCCCCGGCCTCCTTCACGTTGTCGACCGCCACATGGGCCGTGCGGGCGCCCGGCGACTCCGCGTCGGCGCCCTGGGCGTAGACGGGTATCTCCACGGACTGGGCCACGAGGGCCAGCTCCAGATGGCCCGGCGCCACCGCTATGTTCACCCCCAGCTCCCTCGCCACGCGCTCCGCGGCCTTGGCTATATCGAGCGCCCTGCGCCCGGCCGCCTCGCCGTACGCCTTGAAGTTTATTATCAAGATCGGCAGATCCATAGCCGGGGAAACGCGACACGATTTAAACTTTTGGGACCCTCCTGGCGGTCTCCCTGTCTATGGCGCCGTTGCTGTAGTCCCTCACTATCCCCAAGACGAGGCGGTACACCCTCTCCAGCCCCCTGTACCCCCGGCATTCGGGGCACTTCAGGCTAGCCATGGGCGCCCCTCCGGGCCTGAGTATATACCTTCCCCCGTCCGCAAGGGATGTATCTCCCCCTGCCCCCTCCTCCATGGAGGCACGGAAGGACGCGAGGAGGCGTAAGGCCGAGCCGATGCGCATAGAGGAACCTATCGCTGGACAGGTACGAGGTCTACCTGGCCGAGTGGGCGCACGGCGACTACTACAAGCGCCAGAACCCGGCCCCATTCGACACGAGGCAGGAGGCCGAGGAGTATGTGTGGAGGGAGGGCCGGAGGTCATCTGCATCGACTGATCCGCATATATCCCCCCCCACCTTTTTCTCCACATGGACTGGATACTGGCCTCCTGGCTCGCCGCGGCCGGCGCGGCGGCCGCCGCTGCCGTGGACGCGGCTGTGGGGCGCAGGGGCGCGAGGCGCGGCGGCGCGAGGGAAAGGGCGGAGGCCCTCCTCATGGTCGAGGCCGACTTCGCCCTTCTGGCGATCGCCGCATTCCTCCTCCAAGCCATAGCCGCGGTCAGTGCCGGCGCGCTGCCCCCGCTGGACGGACTCGCGCCATCTCTGGTCGCGCTGATCTCCCTCTGGTACGCCTTGGACAGATACCGCTCGGCCGAGGCGGGCGGAAAGGCGGGAAATAGCTGAAGCGGATTAAGAGGAGCCACGGCCTCGGCCGCCGGCGCCGGTTTAGCCGGCGACACCGGGCGGGTTGCCCCGTCCGACGCCGCCGGTTTATCCCCCGTCGCCTCCGCGGCTGGGCCGCGAAGGCTTAGGCCGGAGGCGGTCGAGGTCGTGGCTGTATTTCTAATGTCTCAGTCTTTATAAGGAATAAACGTAATATTTAGATATCATCATAGTTTTCGAGAGTCTTATGGCTGTCAATCGGCGATTTTTCGATGACATAGGCCGCCTAGGCCGAGGCCGCGAAGACGCCGACCTCGCGGCAGTCCGCCGGATCCGCTGACCGGGTCGCCGCCACGGCCGCTGGACCGGCTAGAAATCTAGGTATTCGTCAAATATTCTGTCGAGCTCCGTAGCGGCCTTCATGCCCCTCTCGGTCAGCATGACGACGCCGTCCCTCTCGGCCACCAGCCCCCTTTCCTCCAGAAAGGAGAGGTACTGGAGAAACCGCGGGTAGGAGAGGCGGCTTCTGTAGTATAGCGACGTCCTCTTGGCCGGCCCCTCCAGAAGCGCCAGGAGTATTCTGGCTATTACGTCAATATCGTATTTAGCCATGCCTCGAGCCTCCTCCTCGCCGCCAGATATCTATAGACGCCTATGGCGCCTGGCGTGCCGAGGGCCAGCATCGGCGGGCCGGCCGCCAGAGCCGCCGCGGCCGAGCCGGCGAGAAGGGACGTCGAGGCGTAGAGCAGAGCCCTCAGCCTCCCCGCCTTGCAGGCCCTGCCCCTACAGAGGGCCGAATAGGCGGAGAGAGCCAGCAGGAAGCCGGACGCCGCGCCCAACGCCTCGGCGGCGACCGTCCGGGGCGCCGGAGCGGGGGGTTGCGCGGGCGCCGCGACCGCGGCGATGGGGATCTCCACAGGCCGGCCGGCCGCCCCGCCGATGCCGGCCGCCGGGGCCTCCACAGCCGGGGCGCCGTACAGCCAACGCAGGTCGAGGGGCAGGTAGAGATATCCCGAGGTTCCGTTGATGTAGACCCTGTAGACGAACCACGTGGAGTTGACCCTCGCCGTGGAGTTCAGGAGCACCACCATCTGGGGCGCCGTCTGCGGCCTTGCGGGGATGTAGGCGGCCATCGGCCGGAGGGGCGCGGCGCCGTGGAGCTGCGCGGCCAGCTCCAGAGCGGCCGCCAGCAACGCGACGGCCGCGAAGGCGAAGACGAGGTAGAAAAGCTTCATGGAGAGCCAGCGGCCTAGCTATTTAGGCTTAACTGCCCTATTTCGGCGAAGGTCGAGTTGTAGGCGCCTATCCACCCGGGCCCAACCAGGTAGTAGACGTCCCCTATGTATAGGGCCCTCGACGCGTAGACGCCCTCCACCACAGCCTCCACGCCCAGCCTCCCGCCCTCGACCGACAGCACCAGCACGAAGGGCCTCGGCGCGTAGACGGGCAGAATCGCCACGCCGGCGTCGGATCTGTAGAGAAACGCGTGGTAGTCCGACATTACGGGGCTACGGGCGTTGGTAACCGTGACGTTGGAGACCACGGCAGGCGCCGCCGGGTTCGACACGTTGTACAGCAGGACCTGGACCTCGCCGCCCCAGAAGAACGGCGGGCCCGCCCCCGCCGCCACGCCGAGGAGGAGGCCGGGCCCGACGGGGTGCAGATAGTCCGTGAAGATGGGCGCCTTCAGGAAGCCGAGCATCTGCGGCCTCGCGGGGTCAGTCACGTTTATCGCGTAGAGGGGATCTACGGCGCGGTACGTGACCAGGTAGTAGATCCCGCCGACGAGCCTCCCCGCGTGGACCTCCTCGCCGGGGGCCAGGCCGGCAACCTCGGCCACGACGGAGAGCGAGTCCGCGTTGACGACGTAGAGCGATACGTTGCCCTCCTCCACGGCCACGTACAAGTAGGGGCACCGACAGCCGCCGATAGAGGGAACGGAGCCCCACGGCCTCCCGTCGACGTATATGGTGGAGTTCGGCGGCCTGATGAATATCGCGGGACAGAAGCAGAGGGACGGGACCGCCTTCGCCGAGGCCTCCGTGGCCGCCAGGATCAGATATCCGCCGCGTTGAGCCACGGCGAACTGGTCGGTCAAGAGGCCGGGCACCTCGCCCACCGCGGCCACCCCAAGCGACAGTCCGTCCACGGCTATCTCGTACACCGTGGTGTTCACGGGCGCGGAGAGGCCGATGAGGGCGGAGGCGGCGCGGCTCCTCGACAGCGCGTTGTAGAGCCCGAGGTAGTCGCCGTTCTCGATGTAGCCCCTCAGCTCCTCCCACAGGCCCTCCGGCAGGCGCGACCTCCCCGCCTCGACGATGTCGGCCAGCATCTGGAGCCCGTCGGGCCTTTGGAACAGATAGAGGCGGTCGCCGTACATGAAGACCCTGTAGATATCGCCGGCGGCCAGCGCGGTGTAGTTGAACCTGCCCGACGACATATCCACGGCCACCACCGCCACTACGCCGGCGGGGGTCGGCGAGACGCCGGGGAGCTCGCCCAGCGCGGTCCCGTTGACCAGATAGAGCGGGGTCAGGGGAGACGAGACCACCACGTAGGCGTAGCTACCCTCTAGCCTGGCGCCGAGGGGCCTTCCCTCTATCTGGAACCTGGCGACGGGCCTCAGGCCGCCGTCGGCCGACAGCAGGACCAGGCCCGTGGCGGCTCCGTTGGACCAGATGGCCAAGACGCGGCCCTCCGCGGCCAGCAGCTGGCACTGGCCGCCGCCCACAGCGTACCACCCCTCGATCTTAAGCCCAGGCGTGATCAGATACAGAACCCCGCCGTAGCATAGATAAATCCAGCGCCCGTCGGTCTTCACGAAATCCCCCTCGTCTATCCCCTCGACCTGCACGTTAGTGGAGGAGTACTGGGCCGAGGCCGCCTGCGCAGGCGGCGGCTCGACAGCCGCCGTCGTCGCCGGGCCCTCGATGGGCGGCATCGTCGGGATGGGCGTCGCCTGTCCGGCCGCAGCTACCGCAGTCGCGGGCTGGACGCCGGCGAGGGCCGAGGCGGCCTCTGTGAGGTTCACCACGACGAGGCCCATGGCCCGCTGGGCGGATCCTCCCGAGCTTCTGGCGCCCGTCTGCTGGTGGGCCGGGGCTCCGAGGCCTTGGAGGCCGCCGAGCGCGAGGACCGCCGCAACGGCCAACGCCAGCGCTATCCCGAGGACTTTCAGTCGACTCATGGCAACGACGTCCCAGCCGCCATATAAACCCGATGTATTCAGAGTAGATCTCCAGGACAAGCCCAGCTTTGAATTATGGAAAATTCGATGCCGCAAAGACGGGCGTAGCCGCCGCTCGGCCTCTACCCCGCGACATGCGTCGAGGCGTCACGGCCGCCTGCGGCTACGCCGGGAATGCCGCGCTCCGTCGGGCGCGTCGGCGGATCCGCGGCGGGGGCCGGCCCCTCGACGTCTGCCGACGGCCAGCCAGGCGATGAGGGCTACTGCGATCGCCGCGGTCCCGGCCAGGGCGTACGCCAGGCCGTGTCCGCCAGCCGCCTTTGAGGTCTGGGGCTGGGTGGACGTGGCCACCTCGGTTGCCGCGGTGGCGGCGGAGGTCGTCGCGGTGGGAGTCTGCGTGGCGGCCGTCTGCGGAGCCGCCGTAGTCGCCGTGGCGTTGCTGATCAGCGTGGCGCTGGCCGTCGCGTTGCCGAAGGGTGTGGACACCAGGAGGACGAAGGTGTAGTTGCCCGGCTTCGACATCTCGTAGGCGGCCGTCCCTCGGGGCGCCACGGGCCTCTCCGCGGCGAGGGCCCCGTTGATGTAGACCAGGAGCGTCGTCGAAGTAACGTTGTACTCCTCGGGGTACGGGACCGACCAGGCGACGCTCGCGATCGGGCCCGAGGCAGAGGCCGATATGGACGGCTTGGCCGGCGTCGTCGGGACCACCGCAACCCATATGGACCCGCTGTGGTTGGCCACCGACTCGACGGCGACATAGAGGAAGCCGCCCGCGCAGACGGCGCCGACCGACCACACGGCGCCGGGCACGGCGAAGTTCCTCAAGCTGAGCCCGCCCGGGGCGTAGACGGCCACTCTGCCCGAGGCGCTCCAAGCCACGGCGAAGGGCCCTCCGCACCCCTCGACGGGCGCCGCGGCCGAGGCCCAGGGGACCTCCAGCGAGGCGTTGCCGTACCTAAGGACGCCGCCCGAGAGGACGTAGAGCCCGCCCGGGGACAGACCCGCGTACTGGGCCTCGACCCGCCTGGCCGAGCCGTCGGGGCCCACCACGGCGTAGGTCCCGTTGGCGAAGACCGCCATCGCGCCGCCGCTGTATGCGCCGTTGAGGCCGACGAGCCCGGGCTCGCGGAGCGATAGGCGGCTGCCGTTGGGGTATATCACGACCAGGCGGGACGACGCGTAGGTGGGGTCTGGGGCCGGCTGCCAGACGGCGTAGACCAGCCTCCCGTCGCTGGCGTAGGCCAGGACGACCCCTCCCGAGATCAAGCCGACGGGGGCGCTCCAGCCGGCCGCCGAGAGGATCGACATCTCCAGCGAGGAGGATCCGGCGGGCCCCAGCCCGATCCACAGCATGGCGAGGGAGCCGTTGGACAGCTGAAAGACGTAGGGCGAGGCCGCAGGCCCGCCGGTCCGCGGAGCCGGCGCCACGGCGTAGCTGGGCCCCGAGAGGACCAGGCCGGAGAGCCCCGGCCCGTTGCCCAGCGCCGTGTAGTACAGATAGGCGGAGCCCCCAAGGGCCGCTATGGACATGCCGTAGCCCTGGGGGAGCCCGACCGCCACGGGCCCCGACCAGAAGGCGGCGAGGCCGGGGGCCGCCAGCAGGAGGAGCGCGGCGAGCGCCCTCATATCTGTCCGGGCCTCCCGGACGCCGCGAAGTACATATCGGCCAGCTCCCTCCTGTCCGGAGGCCTTCCGTTAGACGCGAAGAAGTTCAGGAGAAGCCCCTTGAGGATCTCCCACTCGTCCTGCCCTATGGGGTAGGCGCCGAAGGGCGTCCTCAGCTCGCCGCCCCGCGCCTCCACCTCGAAGTCGCCTATCTTGACCCGGTCCTCGCCTACGGACAGCTCGACGCCTAGAGAAGCCGCCTTACGCCTGGCGTTTTCCGCCACGTTGGGCGTGGAGTCCTCCCCGAACCTGTGTTTATCCCGCTGGTCTATGACGGACATGGAGGCATCTGGAACCTCCCTAAAAAGGTTGACGGCGGACGGCCGGACGGCGCCGAATCTCGACGGACGCCGATCGGGGCGGTCGAACTCCGTCGGCCGCACCGCGGCGACGCCGGCTCTTCCTCATGCCGCCGGACGGCCCCCACGGCCTGTGCGTCGAGGCGCCGCGGCGGCGTGCAATCGATAAAAAGGCGTATTGACGTGGAGGTATGGAGGAGCTGATGTACAGGGCCGTGGACTACGGCCTGTCCCTCGGGGCTAAGTACGTGGAGGTCAGGTTCCAGTCCGACGCGGGCCGGTGGGCCGGCTTCCGCAACGGCCAGTTCGAGTTCTCGGGCTCGGCGCTGTCTTCGGGCTTCGCGGTGAGGGCCGTGGCGGAGGGGGGCCTCGGCTTCGCGGCCACCGCCAGGCAGGGCCTCCAGGACCTCCTCGCGGCGGTCGAGAGGGCGGTCAGGCTCGCCAGAGCCGCCGGGAGGCTGAGGAGGAGGCCCGTGGAGCTTTCGGAGGAGAGGCCGGCGGTCGTGCGGTACGAGCTCCCCCCGATAGAGCTGGACCTGGAGCGCTATCTGGCCGATCTCGATTCCCGGGTCGACAGGAGGGTCGCCGTGAGGCGGTTCTTCGGGGGCGTCTGGACCACGGAGAAGCGGATAGTGACGAGCGACGGCGCCGACGTGCACAGCAAGGTGCCTCGGGTCTTCGTGTTCGGCGTCTTGATAGGCCACGAGCCATCGAGGGGGAGCCTCCAGAGGGACGTCTCGGCCGGAGGCACGTCGGCAAGATCGCTTGAGGGCTTCGGCGAGTTCGTGGAGGGGGAGTCCAAGAAGGTCGTGGAGCTTCTGGAGAGGGCGCGGCCGGCGCCGCCGGGCAGATACGACCTCGTGTTCTCCCCCGAGATGGCGGGCATATTCGTCCACGAGTCGGTGGGGCATCCCTTCGAGCTGGATAGGATCTTCGGCAGGGAGGGCGCAGAGGCCGGGGAGTCGTACGTGAGGCCCTCCGACCTGAGGGTCGAGGTGGGCAGCGAGCTCGTGAACGTGGTGGACGACCCGACCATCCCCGGCACGTACGGCTTCTATCTGGTCGACGAGGAGGGCGTCCAGGCCAGGCCGAAGTGGCTCGTGAGGAGGGGGCGGGCCGAGGAGTTCATAACCAACAGGCAGTACGCGGCCGTGGTCGGCGGGCACAGCAACGCCTCGGCGAGGGCATCCGCCTTCGACAGGGAGCCGATACCCCGTATGAGCAACACGTACCTAGTGCCGGGCGACTGGAGGCCCGAGGAGATAATAAGGGACACCAGGCGGGGCATATACGTCGTGTCCTACACCGAGTGGAACATAGACGACAGGAGGCAGGCCGGCAGATACGGCTTCTTCGAGGCCTACATGATCGAGAACGGCGAGCTGAAGGAGCCGGTCCGCGGCTTCCTCGAGGCGGAGACCAGGGAGCTCTGGGGCCATGTGGACGCCGTGGGCCGCGACTTCAAGATGTACGTGGGGACTTGCGGCAAGGGGAATCCGTCGCAGGGGGTGCCCGTCACCATGGGGGGCCCGACGTTCAGGAGCAGAAACCTCCTGGTGTTGCCATGATGCTCAAGCTGGTCGAGAGGCACGTCGACGAGGCCGCCCTGGTGAGGATAGAGTCCGAGAACTACATGGTGAGGTTCGCCAACGACGAGGCGACCGCCTTCAAGTCCTGGACGACGAGCGAGGTCGGCCTCTATCTGGCCAAGGGACGGAGGGTCGCCGCCGTGTCCTTCTCCGGCGAGCCCGACGCCAAGGCGCTGGACGAGGCCTTGAGGAGGCTCGACAAGCTGCCGGAGGACCCGCTCTACGTTCCGCTCAGGGCCCAGCCGCCGCGGCCCAGGGAGGAGAGGCAGGAGGACTTCGAGAGGCTTACGGACGCCGTCGTCGAGGCGATGTCGGCGGCCTCCGGCGTCGATAGGAACGCCGGGGCGGCGCTCCTCACCTACGTCAGATTCGAGTACGAGGACACCCACGGCGCCCGCGGCGGATATGCGGTCAACAGGGCGTACCTCACGATACGGTCCTTCAAGGGGGATCTGGCGGCCACGGCCGCCACGGCCGCGCGCAGGCTGTCCGAGCTGAGGCCTAGGGAGGCCGGCGGCCTCAACGCGGAGCTTCTGGGGCTCGCCGCAGGCCTCCCGGTCGAGGACGTCGAGCCTGGCCGGCGCAGGCTCCTCTTGTCGCCTCTGGTGTTCGGGCATCTGATGGGCGAGGTGGCGTCGGTCTGGCTCTCCGCAGGCAACGTGGTGGCCGGCTCGTCTAGATATGGCCCGGACGACCTCGGCCGGACGGCGGCCTCCGAGGAGTTGAGCATGGAGGACATAACGGCGGACGAGGGCTCGTACGGCTTCACGCCCATGGACTACGAGGGCAACTCCACCAGGCGCGTGGAGCTCATAAGGCGGGGCGTCCTCGCCGGGTTCCTCCACAACAACAGAACCGCGGCGAAGCTGGGGGCCGCCACGACGGGGCACGCCCTCAGGGGCTGGACGGCGCCGGCGCCGGGCCACATATCGGTGAGGCCGGGCGGAGGGCCGAGGGACCTCCAGGGCCTCCTGGCGGAGCTGGGCGACGGCTACTACGTGCACAACAACTGGTATACTCGGTATCAGAACGTGAAGACGGGGCAGTTCTCGACCGTGGGGAGGGACGTGGCTCTGGCCGTGAGGGGCGGGAGACCCGTCGCCGTGGTGAGGCACATGAGGATCGCCGACACCCTCGAGAACGTGCTCAGGAACGTCTCGTCGCTGTCGGGAGAGCCGGCGCAGGTGTTCTGGTGGGATATGCCGGTCCCCGCCACCGTGCCCTTCGCGATCGTGGAGAATATAGGGGTCGTGAAATGATAAATAGACAATTTATCCGGGGGATATATGCCGGATAGGCTGAGGGTCGACCTACCCCCGGAGGAGCTGCCGGACAGATGGTACAACATATTGGCCGATCTGCCGGAGCCGCTTCCGCCGCCCCAGGACCCCGACAACGGGAGGAGGCTGGAGCTCCTCAAGCAGGTGGTGCCCTCGGAGCCGTTGAGGCTGGAGTTCTCGACCGAGAGGTACGTCAAGATACCTGAGGAGGTGCGGGAGAGGTACGTCCAGGTCGGCAGGCCGACGCCCCTAATAAGGGCCAGGAGGCTCGAGGAGTATCTCGACGCGCCGGTGAGGATATACCTCAAGATGGAGGGCTACACGTACACGGGAAGCCACAAGGTGAACTCGGCCCTGGCCTGGGTCCACTACGCACTGAGGGACGGGGCCAGGTTCGTCACGACGGAGACGGGGGCCGGGCAGTGGGGATCGGCCGTGTCCCTCGCGGCGGCTCTCTTCAAGGTCAAGGCCCACGTATTCATGGTGAAGGCGTCCTACTACGCCAAGCCCCTCCGCCGCTTCCTTATGCAGATGTACGGCGCGGAGGTGCACCCAAGCCCCAGCGAGCTGACCGACTTCGGCAGGAGGCTGCTCTCCGAGAGCCCGAACCACCCGGGCTCCCTCGGCGTCGCCATCACCGAGGCGGCCGAATACGCCCTGAAGCACGGCGGGAAGTACGTGGTGGGCAGCGTGATAAACGCAGACATAATGTTCAAGACGGTGGCCGGGCTCGAGGCGAAGAGGCAACTGGAGCTCATAGGGGAGGAGCCCGACGTGTTCATAGGGGTTGTCGGCGGCGGGTCCAACTGGGGAGGCGCCTTCTATCCCTTCATAGGCGACGAGCTGAGGTCGGGGAAGGTCAGGCACAGGTACATAGCCGTCGGCGCCCTGGAGGTGCCCAAGGTCACCAAGGGGGTCTATAGATACGACGACCCGGACTCCGGCAGGCTTCTGCCGCAGCTCAAGATGTACACCATAGGGGCCGACTTCGTGCCGCCCCCCATATACGCAGGCGGCTTGAGGTACCACGGCGTGGCTCCCACCCTCTCCTACCTCATGCATAAGGGCTGGGTCGAGGGTAGGGACTACGACCAGGAGACGGTCTTCAAGATGGCGCAGCTGTTCGCCCAGCTCGAGGGCTACGTGCCGGCCCCAGAGACCGCCCACGTCCTCCCCGCGGTCAAGGAGGTGGCGGACGAGGCCAAGAGGACCGGCGAGAGGAAGGTGGTGCTGATAAGCTTCAGCGGACACGGCCTGCTGGATCTGGCCAACTTCGCCGACGTGCTGGGGTTCGCCAAGGGCTGAGCCGCAGAAAGGCTTAAAGACCGGTGCCGGCAACGGGCCCATGCGGGCCCTCAGGCTCTGGTCGCTCCCCTATTTCGAGAAGTGGCTCCTCCTCGGCGTAATCCTGGGCGTCGTGGCCGGCCTCTCGGCGCTGACCTTCTACTTCGCCCTGAGGGGGGCCGAATACCTCTTCCTGGAGAGGCTGGCGGGCCTCTCGATGCCCAGGCCTCTCGGCGAGGGAGGGACCTTGGAGTATCGATTCAGCGCGGCCAGATATTATCTGATCCCTCTAATCACGGCGGCGGGCGGAGCCATCTCGGGGCTTCTGGTGTACTACCTGGCGCCTGAGGCCGAGGGGCACGGCACCGACGCCGCTATCGCCGCCTACCACTACAGGCAGGGAAGGATTAGGTGGAGGGTTGCGCCCATAAAGCTGTTGGCCTCTGCCGTCACCATAGGGAGCGGCGGAAGCGCGGGGCGCGAGGGACCGACCGCGCAACTGTCGGCGAGCCTGGGGTCCATGGTGGCCGACCTCCTGGGCCTCTCTCCCGAGGATAGGCGGATCGCCGTAGCCGTGGGCATAGGCGCCGGGATAGGGGCCATATTCAAGGCCCCTTTAGGGGGAGCGTTGCTGGCGGCCGAGATACTCTACAGGAGGGACATGGAGGTCGAGGTGATCTACCCCGCGCTCGTGGCGTCCGCGGTCGGCTACTCCATATTCGGCTCGGTCGTGGGCTTCGCCCCCGTATTCGGCAGCTACACCGAGGCGTTCAACCCGGCGGCCCTCCCCCTCTACGCCGTGCTGGGAGCCGCGGCGGGGCTGGTGGGCCTGCTCTACATAAGGGCGTTCTACGGCATACATAACGCCTTCAAGAGGCTCCGCGTGTCTCCCTACCTCAAGCCTGTGTTGGGCGGGCTCCTGACCGGTGCGATAGCGCTACTGGCCCCCGAGGTTATGGGCATAGGCTACGGCTGGATAAACCTCCTCGAATATGGGAGACTCGGCTCCTTCCCGTCGGCTCTGCCCGCGGTCTATCTGCTCGCCCTGCTGCCCTTCCTCAAGATAGCGGCCACTGGGCTGACCGTGGGCTCCGGAGGAAGCGGCGGCGTGTTCGCCCCGGGTCTGTTCATAGGGGCCTTCGTGGGAGGGGATCTCGGGCTGCTGTTCCACCTGGCCTTCCCCCAGCTGGCGCCGTCGATAGCCCCCTTCGTGATCGTCGGGATGGCCGCTCTGTTCGGCGGAGCCGCCAAGGCCCCCCTATCGGTGACCGTGATGGTCGTCGAGATGACGGGAAGCTTTCAACTACTCCCGGCGGCCGTGATCGCCGCGGCCGTGTCCTACATAGTCACGGGAAACAACTCCATCTACCGATCCCAAGTCCCCACCAGAAGGGACTCGCCGGCCCACGCAGGCGAGTGAGGCCGAGCCGGCCGGCGCAGTAGGCCCGACCGCCTGGATCGCGTCCGCGCGTCGGGGACGCCGGCCCCGGCGATCGCGCCGCAGGATGGGGGGCGTGCATGAGGGCCGATCCCGCCGGGGCCAGACGTGGTTAAGTCCGCCGTCTCGGCCGCGATGACGGCGATGGAGATGTCCACGTGGATGCGGGGGGTGGGATTCGGAGGCGGCGTCGCCTGAACCCACGCAGGCCTACGCCACAGGGTCTTAAGCTTAGCCAGGGGCTTGGTGCCCCTACCTGCCCCTTTGACCTGGCTCGGGCACCCCCGCCGATAGGCCATACCGCATGCGCATAAAAGTTTTTCCCGCCGGGGCAAAAATTAAATACCGCTGAGCTGGAGGTAACAGCCGGGGTGGCCGAGCGGCCCAAGGCGCGGGACTTGAGATCTGCCGACGGGGTATCCCGTCCCCGCAAGGGGGCGTGGGTTCAGGCCGAGCCGCCCAGAAATCCCACCCCCGGCGCCACGGTTCCAACATACGGTTCTCACGGCATGGAACGACCCTTCGTCCTAAACGGAGGCCGTCGACCGAGGTCCCTACGCATCAAGCGGCGCGTCCACGGGCACGTGCACCGGCTTGGCCACAGCCCCGCAGGAGCCGACCGCGGGGATCCCTCTAGGCCGAAGAGGCGCCGGAACAGGCGTATCCTCGCGGCGAGCGGCTCCGTCGTGGCGCCGAGGGCAACTCCGCCAGGTGGGCGGTCCCATGCGCTGGCGTGCCCGCGGCTAGGATGCGAGGAAACGGCTCTAGGCCGATGGCTGCGCTCGGACACCGCCGGGCTCAGCCAACGGCGGAGCGCTACGGCGAGAAGGAGCCGGGGGCCTAGGTGGAACTGCGTGAAGACCGCACGGGAAGACGTGCCCTATTAAAAATGCCGTAACGAGCTTTTATATCCCCTATTAGGTGTTGACGTGGAGGAGCTGAAGGCCGCCTTGAGGGAGCTCGCGAGGCGGGAGCCGGAGTTCCTCATAGGCCTCATCGCCGATGCCGCCTCCTCGCGGCGCGACCTCGCCCTCAAGCTGGCGTCCGTCGTGGCCGGCGTCGTGGCCGTGCCGCTGGACGTCGCCACCAAGCAGGACATAAGGAGGCTGGAGAGGCGGACGGCCAAGCTGGAGAGGGGGGTGCAGGAGATCAAGAACGCCATGGCCACCAAGGAGGATCTGAGGCAATACGCCACAAAGCAGGACCTAGGGACGGCGGTGGAGCAGCTGAAGAGATGGGCCGAGGAGAGGTTCGCCACGAAGGAAGATATAAAGCGTATTGAGGACAAGATGGCCACGAAGGAGCAGGTCGAGGCTCTTGCAATCAGCGTGGAGGATGGTGGGCGTGAGATGGTCCAGTTCCTCCTTGAGCAGCGGGGCCACAGATGCGCGGCTGAGAGGCTGCGCCTAGACGCCGACTACGAGCTGGACGTCTACTGCAACGCAGGCGCCGTCACAGCAGTAGGCGAGGCTAAGGTTAGGGCCGGCCGGAGGGACGTGGAGAGGGCCGTCGAAAGGATACGGGAGCTCCAGAGGAGGTGGCCGGAGAAGATCTCCGGCAGGCTGGTGCCCGTCCTCTATACCCTCGTCGCTGAGCCCTCAGCCGTCCAGAGGGCCAAGGAGCTCAAGGTATGGCTCATCGAAGGCAAGAGGGAGGTCGTGCCCCTCGAGGAGGCGCTGGGGTAGCGGCAGCCGGCTTCTGGGGGTTGGGGCTTCGGGACAACTGCTTTAAGTCTGTGGTTGCTTCCATGCGTGAGCTTCGAGGAGGCGGAGCTCCTCCGGCTGAGGGCTGAGGCGTTTCTGAGGAACGCGGAGCGGCTGTACGCCGAGGGCGAATACGACTTAGCGGCGTTCGGCGTGGAGCAGTACTGCCGGCTGATGTTGAAGTACAAGCTCCTCCTCAAGACAGGGGCCTACCCCCGTACGCACTCCCTCATTAGGCTTGTCAGGGAGCTCGCCAAGGCCGCGGAGGGGGCCGGGAGGCTGCTCGAGGACGTAGTCATGTTGACCAAGATAGAGGATGCCTATATAGGCTCCAGATATCTCCCACGGAGGTACGAGAGGGAGGAGGTGGAGGCCATGTTGAGATACGTCAGCGAGAAGTTCAAGCCAGTAGTCGATGGGCTTTGATATATACATAGAAGAGGGGAGGAGGGCGCTGGAGGCGCTCCGGAGATACCGAGAGGCCGCTGAGAGGGCGAAGGAGGCGGCGAGGAGGGTGGCGAAAGACGCCAGGGTCTACGTGTTCGGCTCCGTGCTTACCGGTCGATACACGGCGGCGAGCGATATCGACATCCTAATCGTCGCCGACATCGGGAGAGACGCAGCAGACCGCCTCAAGGCCGAGATCTACAGATCCGTCGACGCCCCGGTGGAGGTGCATGTGGCGACCCCCGAGCAGTTCGAGAGGTGGTACAGACGTTTCGTCGACAGGCTTGAGGAGGTCTAGCCTGGGCGGCCCCGCGGCTACTTGATCTCGAAGTCGGAGAACTTCCCCTCGGGGGCCTCCCAGACGGCCTCGGCGATTCTGCAGTTGAATCTGGAGCAGAGGTCCTGGAGGAACTTCTCGAGCCTCTCCCTGTCGCCTTCAGCCACTATCTCGACCCTGCCGTCGGGGAGATTCGCCGCGTAGCCCGCGATGCCCAGAGCCTTGGCCTTGGCCCTGGCCGCCGGCCTCAGCCCCACGCCCTGCACCTCGCCCTCGAGATACGCCTTGACCCTCGCCGCCCTTGCCGCCGCCAGGCCGCCGAGGACCGGGGCGGAGCCGGCCAGCTTCTCCCTGAGCTTGTCGCTCGATATGTAGGCCAGGGCGTCCCGGGGCACCGCCAGCCTGCCCTCGCCCCTCCCCACCACTCTGCCTATCACCGAAGGCCTCAGGTGGGGTATCTTGGAGAGCCTCTGGAGGACCTCGTCGGCCAGCTTCTCGTGCAGGAAGATCGCCACGGCGCCGTTCGTGCCCGCGGTGGCGTCCGGCATGATGTAGTTGGCCGCGGCGAACCGCGAGACGGCCGGGTTGAGGAGCGGGACGTCCCACAGCTCCACGTCCACGCCGGCCCTCTCGGCGACCTCCTTGAAGACGAAGACGCCGGGCCCCGAGACGTCTATGGTGGCCGCTATGTGGGCCTCGGGGTCGAACCGCTCGCCGTATTCGGGCAGGTGGTCGTATATGACCCGGGCGACGTCGACGTTCGGCCTCGCCATGAGCTCCAGGACGGCCTTCTTCTCGGCCTCGAACCGCTCGATGGGCATGACCGACTTCTCGAAGGCCTTGAGCAGCTCCTCGTCGGTGCCCACGGCCACGTAGGTGGTGAAATAGGCGAGCTCGCCGAAGGGCCTGGTGACCAGCACCACGAATCCCTCGCCTATTCTGTCGTAGAAGGCGGGGGGCTCCCGGTCCAAGACGCCGTAGGCCGTCGCGCCGAGGAGCAGATAGCCGCGGCCGGGCTGGGGGGCCTCCACCACCCTCCCGAGGGAGGAGGAGTGGGACTCCACGGCGGCCTTCACCCTGGGGCGGTAGGGCTCGGGCGCGTCGTAGACGGGCGCTATCTCCACGCCCTTGTGCACCCCCTTGACGTAGAGGTCGTTGAGGGCGTTGTTGACTGCCACCGCGGCCTGTAGAGGCGAGTCGAGGTCCTCCGACGGGTCTATCACCTGTATCGTGTCGTTGTTGGCGAGGACGTAGCCGTCGCCCTCCTCCGCCTTGAGGAAGTCGACCATGAAGAACTCGGCGCCTTTCTTCGTGCTCACTATGCTGTGGCCCTTCCCCAGCCAGACCCTGTGGCGCGAGGACCCTAGGGCCCTGTAGAGCTTGGCCGCGTACTCAGCGAACTTGGCCGGGGTCGCCGCCTTGGCCATATAGAGCTGGACCAGCACCACCGCCAGATCCGGCGCGTAGGACTCGAGGAACGACGGGTCTATGCGGGGCTCCTCGGGGTCGAGGAACAGCCGCCTCAGCTCGGCGCCGGCGCCCCTAATTATCGCCGCGTCCTCCCTGGGCGCTATGACGAGGTTCAGCCTCCTCACGTCGTCCTTCAGGAGCTCCAGGGCCGGGTAGAGGACGTCGTAGAGGTCGACCTTGACCGAGCACCCCAGCGAGAGGGACTCCAGCGCTATGCCCGCCTCCCTGTAGAGCCTGACCCTCTCCCTGAACTTGTCCAGCCCGCTCATCCCGACCTCCTTATGACTATCCTCCACAGATTCTCGCCCGCCTGCTCGACGCCGAGGACCTCGTGGCCCTCCCGCCTGGCTATCGCCGGCACGTTCTGGACCGAAGGCGGGTTGTCGGTCAAGACCTCCAGCACCTCGCCGGGCTCCATGGACCTCAAGGCCTTGAGAGTGGCCAGCTGGGGATAGGGACACACATAGCCTCTCAAGTCAAGTACCCTCCTCTTAACCAACTCCATGGAGCCGTATACGACCTAACCATTAAACCTCTCGAAATATGCAATAATTTCACCGCAATGGTCCAGAGGCGTAGGCCTCGGCAGACCCCGGAGGCGCCGAGCCGCCGTGGCCCCGTTCGGCGAAACAGCGCAGGCGCCCCGGAGGCTTGACGGCCGCCGCGACGGGCCGCGGTCAGTCATAACCTCGCCGGGCAGGGGCATCCGGCGATCGCGCATGTCGGCGGGAGGCCATCACGGTAGGGATTTCGTTCTGGAGAGGCCCTCGAACCCCTAGTGAAGCTTTCGGCGGGCCGGCCTCCCTAGGCCTCGTTCACCGCGAGGCCGGATCTGTAGAGCAAGTCGACGAAGTGCTCGTGGACCGCCCTCTGCCTCTCCGGGTGGAACACCTCGGCGCCGTCCTCGTGGAGGAAGACCACCATGTCCCTGCGCCTCCTGACCGGGGCCTCGGGGCGGCCCCAGATCACGAAGATCTTGTTGACCCAGCCCTCCCTCAAGACCCAGCGGGGCGCCGCGATCCACGGGCAGACGTAGACCTCGGCGCTGCCATCAGCAGTCCCGTCGACGGAGAGATAGGCCAACCCGCACCGCGACCTCTCGTCGAATTCGTACTCGCCGTGGAGGCCCAGCGAGGACGCCATGCGCCTCGCCCTCCTCTCCTTGAGCGACAGGAGGACCTCCAGCACCCGGTCCGGGTAGGTGGCCGGGTTCACCACGAGGCCGAGCTCGGGGTCGTAGGCCGCCAGCCGCCCCATCCTCACAGCCGCCTTGGGCCTAGGCCCGTAGACCTCCTCGTAGAGCTCCCAGTCCGCGTCGCCCGCCACCTCGCCCTCTATCAAGGCCAGCAGGCCCTCGCCCAGCGCCGCCAGCTCCTCCGCCACGTCCACCTCGACGGAGGGCCCGGAGGCCATGTAGCCGTTCAGAAGCCCGGCGAGGTACGGAGGGGCGGCGACCACATCGTCTGAGAAATGCATGGCGAGCCCCCAGCCGATCAGCCTCCCCAAGGCGTCCGGCACGCCCAACAGATCAAGCCCGACCCTCAGCTGGCCCTCCACCGCGAGGCTCCTGGCGTATTTGGCGTACAGCGCGGCGACCCTCCCGTCGTCCACCCGGGACGAGACCAAGGCGGCCAGCTCCTCAGACCTGGCCTCCGCCGCCTCCACGTCGCTCTCGCCGGCCCCCTCAGAGGCCTCCAGCAGCTCCCGCCACCGGGAGCCGTATCTCGCCTCGAAGTCCGCCTCCAGCACCTCCTCCGATCCCTGAAATACGGCCCTCTGGAACCTCGCCTCAAGGATCTCAGCCACTATCCGGCCTCATCCGCACTATTTTACCTTTGCCCCCAGAGCGGGCCCCGGGGCTGCGCCCGCCCGGCGGCCGGGCCGGCCGCGGCAGCAGTCCGAAAGTTTCTGCGCGCTCCCCTCGGGCCGCGTGAAGAAACCCTATATATTTGCTGCAGCCAATATCGCGTGGACCACTTCTTCGACTTGTTCGTCCAGGAGGCCAGGGGGAGGATCGCCAAATACGCCGAACACCAGAGGTCCGGGCCCTCCCTGGACTTCCTCCTGTCGCGGATACCCGTCGAGAGGGCTCCCGAGGCGGAGAGGGACCTCCCGGCGGCGGCCGTAGACGGAGGGATAGGCATTGTGGAGCTCGACAACGGCCACAAGATACTTCTGGCGAGGGCGGCCGCCGTGGGGCGGGGGGTCTTGAAGCGGGAGTTCCTGGCCGACGTCCTCGCCGTCAACTCCTCAGCGGTCTCCTGGGCCTATCTGATAATGGCCGAGTCCCTCGCCGCCTCGGCGGCCGTGGAGGAGGGCGGGTTCGACTACCTCCTCATGGACGGCTCGCTGTACGCCAAGGCGATAATGCTCATACACAACCTCATACTCACCAGGGAGTTCCAGTCCATCTTCTACGTGCCCGAGATGATAGCGGCCCTCTACGCCCTCGCCCACATGCTCGAGAAGGCCGAGGAGGCGGGGATCAAGACCGTCTTCGTCTCCAAGGACAGCAGGTTCAAGGTCTTGAAGGAATACGCCGCGTTCGACATCCTCAGGGGGAGGCTGGACGAATACATAGTGGAGAGGGGGCTGGGCTGGTACTCGGTCATGTGGCTGAGGAGGTTCAGGCGGGCGATCTTCTCCGCCTACCAGAGGCTGAGGGGGGACGGCGAGGCCCGAGCCGCCCTGGACGCGTTGTTCAGGCAGTCCGCGGCGGACCCCGTGGTGCTGCGGCGCATGGAGGGCCGGAGCTACACGACGCCCATGCTCCTAGGCGCGTGCGACGCCTATATGAGCTACAAGGGGCTGACGTCGGTGCCGCGGCTCCTCGACGCCGTGGAGGACAGAGTGGAGGACGCCCTGGCCTTCAGAGGCGAACAGATGGGCTCGGCCGCCGACTATCTCGACAAGGCCCGCAGAGCCCTCTCGACTCTGCCCAAGGTGCTCATGTTCTACCTAAAGCCCGCCCAGGGCTCGGAGCCGCTTCTCGTCGAGACGCCGCTGCCCAACAGCAGGATGTTCGACGGGGCGCCCGTCAAGGCGTTCTACCCCCAGGCGTCCGCCGACGACGTCGTGTCCCTCCTCCTGGCCCAGTACAAGGACGAGGCGCATTACAACTACTGGCTTTGGTACGCCCACAACGTGGCCTCCTTCAAGTCGGGGCAACTGGCCGAATACGCCACATACATAAAGCAGATGTTACGGGGGGCCGGCGTCGCCGTGGCGAGGAGGGTCAAGATCGCGCTCGGCCTATAGCCCCAGACGGCGGAAAATTTATAAAGACGCTCTATGGCCGTGATGGCGGCGGTAGTCTAGCCTGGTTTAGGATGGCGGCCTGCCAGGCCGGCTTCAGCGCCGGCGAAGAAAGCCGTTGATCCCGGGAGGGGGTCACCCCGGGAGTTCAAATCCCGGCCGCCGCACCACCGAGTTCTCATGACTGGACAGGAGTTGATTCCATGTCGGCTATGTGCGTGTCGATTCCGTACGCCAGTTGAGTTCGGCGCCTTCGATCCGATATCAGACACAGCTATCTCCGTTCCACGGCCCTTGGCTGAAGACGCCGGCCTCCTACGGCGTTCCGTGGTCGAGATGAAGGCCCTGCCCGACGAGAAGGCCGTGGCGGCCATGGAGAGGCTCGTGGAGTCCCTCAGGGGGCTCTGACAGCCGCGGCTATCCGGAGGCGGGTTGCTCCGGCAGACATCGGCGATCCAGCGCCCGAGGCCGGACTTCCTCCGACTGCCGCCGCGATATTTTTATCGACGTTCAATCCCTCAATGGATCTGGCGGATTTCCTCAACCTAGGCGCTCTGCGGAACTGCGACAGGGTGGACGAGCGGTGCATCAAGGAGTCCGCCAGGTGCGAGCGGGAGGTCAAGATAGGGCTTTGGAGGGCCGACTTGAGGTGCGGCGACGTCTACGTCGAGGTCGAGCCGGCGGAGCGACTCGCCTGCGGCTTGGGGCAGGCGTTGCTGTGGAGGGCGACCGAGGGCGCTGAGGTCGCCTTGGTGCTGTACGGCAGCGGGGAGGCCGAAAGGGCCAGGGCCGCGTCGTTGCTCGTGCCCACTTTATATATCGACGTAGAGCTTAAAATTGAATGTGTATATCTTGGCGGTGCAGGCGATTGCATTTCTTTCGGCTAGCGGCGGCGTCGGCAAGACTACCATTGCGGCGCATCTAGCCCACAGGTTCCTCAACGAGGGGAGGAGGGTGCTCATGGTGGATCTGGACCCCAGCGCGGGCCTCAGCACGGCCCTGCTGGGCGAGACCGGAGTGGCCCAGCTGGAGGAGAGGAGGAGGACCGTCGGCGATGCCCTGCTGAGGTTTCTGCGCGGGGAGGACGTCGAGCTCGCCGACTACGCGGTGACGGCCAAGCTGGGCATCTACAAGGTCGACCTGGTGCCGAGCGGCGACAGCCTCAGCGACGCCATGGGCCTCGCCTGGTATTCCGGCAGCAGGCCCAGCCCCGAGCGTCTGCTCAGACAGTTCCTGGAGAGGTCCGGCGCCGCGAGCTGGGACGTGGTGGTACTGGACACGCTCCCCTTCTACGAGAGGCGGTATACCCTAACGGCCATCTACGCCGCCGACAAGATAATAGTCGTGACGCATCCCTACGGCGCGGAGCCATTCCGGGTCAGGAGGATGTACAACAAAATAGCGGAGATCGTGGAGACCGGGGCCGACTTGAAGGCCAAGGTCCTTATAAACAAGGTGGACGGCAGCACTAAGGAGGGCCGCGAGGCCTTCAAGATAGTGGAGAGGAGCTTGAACCTCCCCCGCTTCCAGACCATAATCAACCAGAGGGTCGCCTACAGCAGAGTGCCGGCCATGGGCTACCTCGACGATAGGAAGGCCCGGGAGGAGGTGGAGTCGCTCCATAGGGAGGTCAAGGAGTGGCTCAGCGTGGAGCTCAACGTATACTGACCGGCCGCCGGCATCGAGAGGAGCGTAGCCGCAGGGCCTCGCCGGTAGCCGCGGCCATGCGGCGGCTCCATGGGCCGTGGAGACGGGCCGCAGACCCCGCCTTTGTGGAGTAAGATTTTTAATGCAGGTCCGGCGGGTTCCTCGTGTTGGGTGCCATCAAGTTCAGGGTGGAGCGACGCGTCGGCGACGCGGAGGCCGTCTGGCGCCGCCTTTCCAGGCTGGAGGACATGCCCAAGTATTGGGGCGGCCATAGGCGGGTCGAGGTGCTCGGCGTCAACTCGGGCATATACTCCCTCAGGATAACCTTCGCCTTCCCCGGACCCCTCAACGTGGGATACGCCGAGGCGGCCGTCGACGAGGCCAGGCGGGAGGTTCTGCTGAACTACGTCAGAGGCCCCTTCACGGGCGTCGTGAAGAACTACGTCGCCGGCGGCGTCCTCGCCAGCGATTGGGATATCATAGTCAACGCCCTGTTCATCCCCCTCAAGCCCTGGATATCCTCCCACTTCCGCAGGGGGGCCGAACACGCCCTCGAGAGGCTCTCGGGCCCGTAGCGGCCTCCGCCCAGGCGCCTCCAGACCCCTCGGCCGTCAGGGGGACCAGACCGCCGCGTAGAACGGCATTTCTCTCAGCAGTAGCTTCCTCCTCCTGAGCCCCGCCGCCTCCAGCGCGGCCTCGACCTCGCTGCGTGAGAAGGTGTGGATCGCCCCGGCGGCGGACGTTATGGCTAGAAAGCCCGGCATTGTCTCCACGACGGCTTGGCCGACGTAGAAGAGGGCGCCGGGGGCGGCCCGCTTTAGGCAGGCCACCTCCTTCGCCGGGTCGGGCATCCAGTGGAGCGAGTTGAACAGAAGGACCTCCCTAGGGGCGAGCTGGCCCAACGCGTCCGCGACCTCGCACGCCGACGGCGCCACGAAGACGCATATGCCGGAGCCTGGGCACTGCCCCACGCTGACCGCAGACGACACCTCCAGCAGGTCCTCGACCGCCTCGTCGCTTCCGGCATAGCCCACGTACAGCTCGGGGGAGCGGCTGGAATATATGTCGACGGCGTTGTGGGCGCTGAGCGGGGCCTCCAGCACCCTCTTGCCCTCGAAGCCGGCCGCCTCCAGGAAGTCGTCCCTCCACAGCTTGTACCAGCCCTGCGCCTGCATGGACTCCGCCACCAGCCGGCCCGCCTCGACGTCCCCCCTGAGGATCTTCAGGAAGGCCCTATCGAACGCCTCGTGCAACGCCAGCCATTCCTGGGCGTAGGGCCCCATCGGCCTCTTGGGCTGCTCGACGCGCTTCACGGGCCTGCCGCCCTCGTCTATATAGCCGTGGTGGAGGAGAGACCGGTACAGCGCCTTGGCGACGGGCCTATCGGCCATCCCGGCGTCCCTAGCCTCGAGCCACCACTTGACGGCGTACCAGACGCTCCAGCGGAGCGCGTTGATCATGTCGCCCACCCCGCCGGCGCCCGCTATATAGCCCCTAAACCTCCTCAACATGGACAGCGCGTCGAGCAGAGACATCATAGACACCTCAAGACGCCCATCTTCTCCAGCTTGAGGAGCAGGAGGCGAGTTGAGGCGTCGACGCAGGGACAGCCCAGGGCCTCGAGGACCTTCCTCTGGACGTCCTCCGGCAACGCGGAGAATTTCTCGAAGTCGGCCACCTCGCAGTCGAGCCGCTCCCGCCCCCTCTGGATCAGCACATCAACTCCGCGGAGACGGGCATATATATGGATTATTACATATGAGGGGCGAATAAAATATATGGCCTTGCCGCGGAGACTAATATGCGTAGATATACCGATAGGTTCATACTGACGCCGGGCCCCACCGAGATACCCCACAGGGTGAGGACCGCGCTTATGAGGGAGACCACGAACCCCGACCTGGACCCGGACTTCCTGAGGCTCTACAACTCCGTTAGGGCGAGGCTCAAGAGGCTGGTCGGAGCCGAGAAGGGCGATCTCTACGTCTGGGTGGGGGAGGCCATGTTGGGGCTGGACGCCGCTGTGGCCAACACCGTGAGGGAGGGCACCAAGGTCCTGGTCGTGGACAACGGAGTCTTCGGCGAGGGCTTCGCCGACCTGGTCAGACTATACGGCGGTCGGCCGACCACCCTAGGGCTGGACTGGCGGCGGTCCGCGGATCTACACGCCCTCGAGAGGGCCCTCGAGGTGAATAAGGACGCGGAGGTGGTCACGTTGGTCCATTGCGACACGCCGTCGGCTCTCCTCAACGACTTGAGGGAGGTGGGGAAGGTGGTCAGGTCCTTCGGCCCCCTCCTGGTGGTGGACTCGGTCTCCGCGGTGGGCGCGGCCGAGATAAAGTTCGACGACTGGGGGATCGACGTCCTCATCGGCGGGAGCCAGAAGGCCCTCAACGCGCCGGCCGGCTTGACCATATTCGCCGCGAGCGAAAAGGCCTGGGAGCGGTTTAAGGCCGTGGGACGCGGCTCGTTCTACCTCAACCCAATGCTGTGGAGGGATATGCTGGACGGACGGGGGATCTTCCCATACACCTTCTCCGACGTGCTCCTCTACGCCTTGGACGAAGGCCTCAACATGATATTCGAGGAGGGCCTCGAGTCCGTCTACGCGAGGCACGACGCCGCAAGGAGGGCCGCGAGGGCCGCCCTGGAGGCCATGGGGCTCCAGCCCTATACCGCAGACGTCTCCTGCACCTGCCCCACCGTGACTGCCTTCACGGCCCCGGCGGGTCTCAAGCCCTCCGACGTCAGGAGGGTCGCCTGGGAGAAATACGGCGTCATGATAGCAGGAAGCTGGGGCAAGCTGGAGGACTCGGTGCTCAGACTGGGCCATATGGGCGTCCAGGCGTCCTACGCCCACCTCGCCCTGGCCCTCTCGACGCTGGGCAGGACGCTGGCAGATCTAGGCTTCAAGGCCGACGTCGGCGCCGCCCTGGAGGCCCTCGCCGAGCACTTCTAGCACCCGCGCCCGCCGCCTCCGGACGGCCCGCGGCTCCTCGCGCTCCGGCGCAACTCTGGCGTTCAAGCAAGCCGACTTCGCGACCCGGTTCAAAGCTTTTTAACGGCAAATCATCAAGGCCCGTGAGGAGGCTTTCAGCCACCTATCTGCCCGTCTTGGTCGCCCGCGTCGGCTCGGGCGCAGGCGCAGCGGTGACCTCGTTCCTCTTCCCGGGCCACGAGCTGACCGTCGGCGCGATACTGGCCGTATATCCCCTCCTGGAGGCTCTGGGCTCCTTCGCCGCTGGGCGGTACGCGGATAGGTTCGGGCGGCGGCCCGCGATGGTCTTGGGCTACCTCGCGAGGCTGGCCGCCACGGCCCTCATGTATCCCGCCCTCGCGTGGGGCGCCGGGCCTCTCGCTGTCGGCGTGCTCAACGCCGCGTCCGGCTTCTTCACCGCCTTCATCCTCGTGTCGTCGCTCGCCATGGTGACGGACCTGACCGAGGTGGGGAATAGGGGGCTGGGCATGGGGGCGTTCGAGCTGACCAATCTCGGCGGCTACGCCGTGGGCTACATCATCGGCGCAGTCTTGTTCCACGCGCTCGGCGGCGCCGGCTCCTTCGCCGCGCTTGCGGCGTTCACCGCCGTCTTGACTCCTGCGGTGTTGGCCATGGCCGAGACGGCCCCCGTGAAGGGGATCTCCATACCCCTCAACCCGTTCAAGGGCCTTCCCCCCTCCACCTGGCCCGCCATACCCCTCTGGTTCGCGCTGACGACCTTCATAGGCATGGGCATCTATTCGGGCAGGGCGATAGCCGGCGTCCTCTCCCTCTCGTCCAAATTCGCCCACATAGAGTCGAGCCTCCTGTTGTCGGGCGCGCTGATAGTCGTCGGCCTCGGCGCCGTGTTCTTCGGGCGGCTCTCGGACAGGTGGGGCAGGGAACGGACGTTGAACTTAGGCATAGCGGGCGTCATGTCGGCCCTGGCGGTCCTCGCGGTCCTCCTCTGGACCGGCTCCTCCCCGCTGCACGCCATCGCCCTGGCCTCCCCCCTCGTCTTCCTCGCCTCCGCCATCGCGCCCTCGGTGCTCGCCATAGTCGGCGACAGGGCCCTCGTGGCGATGAGGGGGACGGCCATGGGCCTCTACAGCGTCGTCCTGGGAGTGGGGATGGCCCTAGGCGCCATGGTGGGCGCGGCGTCGGCTGTGGCGCTCGGGGGGCTTATCGGCATAGTGCTGGCTGCCCTCGCCATATTCTCGACGGCCACGGCGCTCTACATCGCGCTCAGGATCCTCACGGCGAGGATACGTAAATATAACGGCGATATACAGCGGAACCCCCAGCGTACAGAACCGCCGTGATGTTGTGGACGCCCGGCCGCAGAGCCGCTGGAGCCGGCCCGAGGGGCGTCCCGTCGACCGCCACGACCCATTCGCCGTCCGGCGGCGTCGTCAGCACGGCCAGGCCCTGGGCCGTCCAGACGGCGGAGACCTCAGGGCTCCAGAGCAGCGACAGGTCCGACCTGCCGGCCATCTGGATCGCCGTATCGCCGTAGGCGTATTCCGCCAGCCCCTTGACCGCGCTGATCCTCTCGGCCGTGGTCGGGCTGGCGGAGCCGGAGTAGGCGCACGGCGGGGCGTACCAACGGCCTCCGTATTCGTAGAACAGCTGCATCCAGCCGTCCCATTCGGTTATCTGGGCCACGTAGCCCTCCCGCGGACCTGCGACGACCCACTCCAGCTCCTCGCCCGGCCCCACGCGTATCTCGAGCCCCCCGCCTGGGAGCTCCGCCGAGTCGTAAAGCCGCCACCCCCCGCCCGTGGAGTAGTAGAAATATATGGAGGAGCCGTTGACCGCCACCATCAGCCCGACCGTGGCGGGGAGGTCCAGATCCCCCAGAGTCAGCGAGCTCTGGTAGAACGCCACAGGTCGTCCGCCGGCCGTGTATCTGACCACGTTGCCGCCGCCTCTGGCCTCCATCGACCCGTAGTCGCTCATGTTGAAGATGTAGTCGGCAACGGCGATCCTGTAGGTGCCGTTAACCCGCGATATGAGCGCCACGTTCTGGACCCAATATACGGCGTTCGGCGATGCGACGAAGGAGTTGAGCTGTATGGAGACCGCGTTGACGACGCCGCCGGCCCCCGCCGAGTAGAAGCCGGCCCGCTCTATGTGCGCAAGGCCCATGACGCCCTCGGCGGAGTAGCTGTAGGAAAAGCCGCCGCAAGTCCCGGCGTCGACTATGCCGACAACTGCGGCAGTCGGCGCGTCGAGCCAACGGGCGGCGGCCACCGCTATCAGCGCCATCAACACGACGGCGAGCGCCGCCGGGGTCCTCACGTGGCGCAGAGAGGCCCCACTTAAATATTATATAGCCGCGCGTTCTAGAGCCGGGTGGAGTTCCTCCTCGCGACCGACGACCAGGCGCTGGAGGCCGCCTTGGCTAGATGCAGGCTGGCCGTGGTCTTCTTCAGCGGGCGCCAGTGCGCCGTATGTGTGAATTTCGAGCGCATGTTGAAGTCCATATGCAGAGGCTATAGGGAGGTGTGCTGCATAAAGGCCTACTCGGAGTCCGTCCTCTCCCACGTGAAGCAGCTGGGCATCTTCGGCGTCCCCAGCCTGGTGGGCTACGTCGACGGGAGGCCCGTCGCCAGATCGGTCGGGCTCCCCTACGCGCCCGCGGTCAACATGCTCATGGCGTACCTGCTGAGGGCGGCCCATGGATAGAGTCGCCGCCGTGTTGAGGCTACTGGCCAGGGCCTACCTCCTGGGGAACTGCTGGTACTGCGCCGATATTCTCGCCAGACTCTCCTCGGGGCCAGGCGGCGACGCGGCCATGTCCCTCCTCCTAGAGGCCCGCAGGCTGGCGTCGGCCATATCGGCCCAGAGGCGCAGGGTGGACGGCGCGGAGTGCTGTCTAGCGCCGCCGCTGGGGCCCGGGCTCGAGCCCGAGGCGTGCGACGTATATGGCGGCGTCGCCGTCGCCGGGTTCTGCTGCCTACGGTGCGGAGATCTGCAGGACGAGGGGGAGTACCTAGAGGCGGCGAGGGCCTTGGTCGAGTCTGGCCTTGTCGGCAGGGCCGTCGCGCTTGCCCAGTCGCCTCCCTAGAGGAGGAAGAGGAAGGAGGAGCCCAGCCTCGCGAAGGCGGCGCCTATGAGCATCCTCCTTATGAACTCCTCGCCGTAGTTGCCGGCGTAGGCCAGCATCGCGCTGGACAGCTCGGCGCCGGTCGCAGCACCCAGCGCGTTCACCAGGTTGAAGTAGCCGATGGCCTTCCTCCTGTCCTCGGCGTTGTCGACCACGTAGGCGAAGTAGGCTATGTTGGATATGGAGCCCCCAAACCCGAAGAAGAGATATGCGGCGTATATCTGGTAGACGTTCGTCGCTATGCCGTACACAAGAGGCCACGTCATGAACGTCGCCCGGCCGAGGAACAGAGAGAGGCGCATGTGTCTATCGACGAAGCGGCCCACGGCTCTCTGGAAGGCGAGGTTCGAGGCCACGGTTATTATCTGGATTATCGCCACCTGGAGGCCGGTCATGTGGAATATGTAGACCTGCGCCAGCGGGAAGAGAGGCCACGCGAAGGACCACGTCACCATGAAGATGAAGTTGTCCACGTAGAACTTCAGCAGCCGCCTGCCGACGCCGCCCCGCGGCGCCCGGGGGCCCTCCCTGTAGTCGACGCCCAGCATGTAGAGCTGCGCCGTGTTTGCCGCCATAAGGGCGGCGGCCGCGTAGAGGGCGAACCTAATCGCAAGGGGGTCGCCCTGTATCAAGAATCCGGTTATCAGGGTGGCCACGAGGCCGCCGAGGGTGGAGTAGAAGGAGAACTCCGCGAGGGACGTGCCCCTCCTCTCCCTGCTGTACTGCTCCAATATGAGGGACCAGCCGTATCCGGAGACCCCCAGAGACGCCATCACGGCGGCGTACATGGCGGCGTATGCTACATGCACCTCGGCGAACGTGGCCATGAGGACCAGCGCCATTGCTGATGCGGCGTTGGCGAGGAGTATGAGCTCGAGGGGCCGCCACCTTCTGAACGAGGCGAGGAAGGCAGAGACGTTGTTGAAGACGGTGCCGGCCGACGAGACCACGCCCAGCAGGAGGGGCGGCACGCCCGTCGACGCGGCCACGAAGCTCACGAAGGGGCCGTAGAGCGAGTTGGCGAAGTTCTGGACCGCCGAATAGAGGTAGAGGCGCCTTAACGTCGACACGGCCGCACGCGGCGATATGCTTTATATATTTTCAATTATCGTGCGCGTCAGCCTCCGTATATGACGAAGAGCGGCGTCCCCAACATGTCGTTGGGGATTCCCAAGGCCTCGGCTTCGGCCGATACGGCGTTTATGGCGCTCTGCGCCGTCTCCTCCAGCTGGGAAGTCGACGCATTAACGGCGCATTGGGGATAGGCCGAACCTATGTAGGAGATCTCCCTCAGCGGATATACGTTCAGCGCTGTGGCGTTGCCCGTCTGGAGGTAGTTGACTATGTAGCTGGCGGCTATCGCGTAGACGGCGTGCAAGCTCTCCAAAAAGGCCGCGCTGCCGTTCCTGTTATATATACACATAAGCCCCAACCATGTCCCGACGCCGGCGTCGAACTGCTGAGGCTGGCCCTGCTGCAGATAACCCAGCACGTGGGTGGGGAAATAGCGAACAGCGTAGAGGACGGTGCCGTTCCTTATGTATTGATCCAAGACGGCGCCGTACTGGGCGTCGAACAAGGCGCAGTACGGGCACGTGGGATCCAGGTACTCGAGCACCACGACCTTGGCGTCGCTGGACCCCACCGCCGGAGATGCCGAAGTCAGGTTCCTGAGGTATTGGATCTGTTGCTGCGAGAGCCTGGTCCCCACGCACAGAGTCTGGCCCTGGTAGGCGATGGAGCTCTGGAGCCGGCCCGACTCGACCAGCTGTATAGCCTGGAGGGGCGCAGGGGAGAAGCCGGCGCAGAAGTAGGCTATGCCGGAGCCCTGCGGCTCCCCTCCGCTGGGGATCAAGAAGTAGGCGAGTACGCCGCCCGTCACGGCTACGGCGACGGCGACCACCGCCACGAGAAGCACCTTCATGGCCCCTCAGCCCGGCTGACATATAAAAATGTTGCAGAGAAGCGGCAGGCCCGGCCGGCGCGCCGAAAATAATATAATGGGAATTCAACAGAGCGATTTATGAGGCTAGGCAAGATAACCCGTGACGTCTTCGACTCAGTTATATACCCCAGGCTCGGCTCCAGAAGGCCGGAGGTCGTCGTCCCGCCGCAACACGGAGTCGACGTGGGGGCCGTGGATCTAGGCGACGGGAGGGTCCTCGTGGTGAAGACGGATCCGGTTTTCATAGTGCCGCAGTTCGGCCTCAAGAAGGCGGCTTGGTTCGCCGTGCATATACTCGCCAGCGACGTGATGACGTCGGGAATACCGCCGCAGTACGCCGCCGTCGACCTCAACCTGCCCGTGTCCATGACCGACGAGCAGTTCGCCGAGATGTGGGAGGGCCTCCACGGGGCCATGGCCGAGATCGGCGTGTCCGTGGTGGCGGGCCACACGGGCCGGTACGAGGGGACCGACTACCCCATGCTCGGCGGCTTCGCCATGTTCGGAGTAGGGCCCAGGGAGAGGCTCGTGACCACCAGAGGCGCCAAGCCCGGCGACCAGATAGTCATGACGAAGGGGCCGGCGGTGGAGGCGACGGCGCTCCTCGCCAACTTCTACCCCGAGTACTTCAAGGCGAGGCTACCGCCCGACGTCTTCGAGGAGGCTTACGACCTCTACTGGCAGATGTCGTGCTGGAAGGACGGGCTCGTCGCCTCGAAGGTCGGCGTACACGCCATGCACGACGCCACGGAGGGAGGCGTCTGGGGCGCCCTGGTCGAGGTGGCCGAGGCCAGCGGGGTCAAGATAGAGATATACGAGGAGAGGCTCTTCATGAAGAGGGCGGTCGCCGAGCTGACGAGGGCCGTCGGCATAGACCCGTGGATATCCATATCGGAGGGCACCCTGATCATAGCGACGGATAGAGGCGACGAGGTCGTCGAGGCCCTCCTGAGGGAGGGGGTGGATGCCGCCGTGATCGGCCGCGTCGAGGCCGGAGGACCCGGCGTGGTCCTGCGGAGGAGAGGCGGAGCCGCCGAGCCCATAGGACACCCCAGCGAGGACCCGTTCTGGCGCGCCTTCAGCGAGATAGGGCAATTGATGCACAGATCGTAGAGGTTTTTGGGGAACGCGCTGGGGGGTTCCATGCAGGGCATCATCCTGGAGGCAGCGGAGCCCGAGAGGCTGTACGCCTTCGCGACCTACGTGGCGACCTTGGTGGCCAGAGGGGAACCCGTGGCGGTCTTCGTCACGGGAAGGGCCGTGAGGGCCTTCTCCAAGAACGCCCCGGAGGCCGGACTGCCCCAGTCCATGGACTGGCGCAAGATCCTGTCCGACGCCAAGGAGCTGGGCGACGTGAGTATATACATATGCGAGACGGTGGCCGCGGCCTACGGCATATCGGAGTTCTGGCTCGCCGACGGCGTCGGCTCCATGTACAGCTTTCTGGAAAACGTAAATAGCGTAGTCGTGTTCTAGCGCATGGAGGAGATAGACGTCAGGGGGAAGGCGTGTCCGGACCCCCTCAAGGAGGTGGCCGCCAGGCTGGCCGCCGCGCCGCAGGGCTCCCAATTCCGGGTGGTTACCGACGACTACACCTGCTACATGATGCTCCGGAGGCTGGCCGCGCTGAACGACGTGAAGATAATCGGCGCCGAGGAGGGCGACCTCTTCGTGCTGCTGCTCGAGAGATGATAGAGGTGCGGAGGGCCAAGCCCGAGGACGTCCCCGCCGTGGTGGAGTTCACGAGGAACACCTGGGAATGGGGCGACTACGTACACAGGGAGTTCGGCCGTTGGGTGTCGGAGGGCACGGCATATGTTGCGGAGCTGGACGGCGCCGTGGCGGCCGCCGCGCGCATGGTGATCATCGGCGACACGGCCTACCTACAGGGGCTGAGGGTCCGGCCCGAACACAGGCGGAGAGGGGTCGGCAGAGCGGTCACCGAAAGGCTCGTGGAGGAGGCGAGGAGCTCCGGCGCCTCTCTGGCCACCTTGATAGTGGCCGAGTGGAACGAGCCCAGCATATCCCTAGTGCAGAAGACCGGATTCAAGCCGGTCCTAGATCTGTGGGGCGGAGTCCCCCAGCGCTCAGAGCCGTCGAGGTGCCTGGAGGGCGGGGAGGCCAAGTCCGCCCTGGAGGAGGCCCTGGGCAGGACGGGGGGCTTCGCGTGCCTCCCCGACGATCCCTGGATCTGCGTGCACGCCACGCCGGAGCTCCTCCTCGAGAGGGGCAGGCCCTGCCTGGGCGAGGGGCTGTACGTAGGGCGCTTCTCCTTCGGCGCGGCCAGAATCGACGCTCAGGAGGACGCGACGGCCCTCAGGCCGGAGGGGTTCGCCAAGCTCTACGGCAGATATATACTCTTCGCCCGCAGGCTCTAGCCAAGCCGGCGTCGCTCCCCCTCGCCTCCCTTCCTCCTCCCCGCGCCCGTCCCGCAGGCGGCGTCCCCGGCCTATCTCTGCTTGAGTATATCTAGATATTTATATAGGTCGTCGGGGAACACCATCAGGTAGGTCCCCTCGGACTTGCGCCGCAGATACTCGAAGTAGACGGCGCCGGAGCTCAAGCCCGCCAGCAGGCCGAACCCCCTCGCTAGGGCCTTAACCCCCTCGAGTGCCTCCTCGAACGACACGTCGACGACCTCGGCCGGGACGTACCTTATCCACTTCATGCCGCTCTCCACCCGCCTTAAGCCGGGTATCCAGTCGCTGGGCTGGACGGCTATCAGCCTCGCCCCGTACTTGACGCCGAAGTAGAAGCCCAAGGCGGCGGAGTGGCCCGACGTGCCTGCGCCGGCGATCACGTAGCTGGGCCTCACGCCCCTCGACGAGAGCTGCCAGTCTATCTCGGCGGCCGTCCTTATGTGCATAAAGAAGTTGGCGTCGTTCTCGAACTGGTTCGTGTGGACGGCGCCCTTCGCCACGTCGCCTCTGATGTGCTCCAGAGCCTCTATGGTCATGGTCACGTCGAGGACCTCGTGCTCAACCCCCAGGACGTCGAGGACGGGCTCGACGTACCTAGCCGCCGAGGGGAGGTATATCTTGACCTTCTTGCCCAGAAGGGCGCCCAGGACCCCCAGCGCGATCGCCACGTTTCCGCTGGACACCTCCACCAGTCTGTCCCCGCCCACAGACCTCACCAGGGCGTAGGTCGTCCTGTCCTTGATGCTCCTGCTGAAGGGGTTGTACCACTCCAGCTTGGCCCAGGCCTCCCTAGGCGCCTCCCCCACTTTGACCAGAGGCGTCGGCCAGCCCCCCAGCAGGAGGTCCAGAGGCGCGTCGTACACCCGGCGGACGTCGGGCCTGGGATAGAGCTCCTCCAAGCTCAAGGCCTCGCCGGGCCTCACCTCCCTGAGGAACACGGCAGAGAAGCAGCCGGCCGAGCCGCCGTCGGCCACATAGCGGCCCTCCCTCAGGAGCCTCTCCAGGTGGGGCAGGCATTCGAGCACCCCGGCATGCCCCGCCTAGATACCCCCCTTAAAAATCTTGTGTGGGCAAAAATTGCACTATGCAAAAAGTTTAATTATGTAGATTCGGCGGTCCGGATATGTGCACGCCTCCGAGCAAGGCTAAGAAGGAGGAGAAGAAGGAGAAAACAAGCTAATGGGCCAACTGTAAATCATCATCGCTCTTTTTGTTTTATCACATACAGATCTAGAGGCGGGGCTATACCTCCCTTATCTTGAGGAGTATGGGCTTTCTGAGCGGGTTCATGAGGCCCGCCACGAAGAACTCCCTGGGCTGGAGCTGGGTCAAGACCCCCTCGCTGACGTCGGCCAGGTCCAGATACGCCGAGATCTCCCTCAGATCCGTCGGCGCGGTCAGCCTGCTGAAGAAGACGGTGCCCAGGTTGGCCCTTATGGAGGGGTCTATATCGCCCGCGATGCGCTGGCTCGCCAGAACTACCGACAGGCCCCACTTGCGGCCCTCCCTGGCCGTGGTCTCTATGGAGTCCTTCGACATGGCCCAATCGGAGGGGGCGTAGTTCTGCGCCTCGTCTATCACGAAGACGGTGGGCCTCGGCTCCCTGGCCCTCCTCACCTCGGCCCACGCCTCCTCTATGATGGACGCCACTATGGCCTGCTTAACCGCTAGGTCCGTGTCGTAGCTGAGGTCGACCACCACCGGATAGGGCCGCGAGCCCAAGACGTCGGCGGGCGACACGGCCCTTTTATTGAGCGCGGCGAAGAAGTCCGGGTCAACGAGCTGCTTTATGAACAGCTCCACCCTCTCCGCCGTCGTGTCGCGGGCATTCAGGCGCTTCATGGTCCTCCTCACGTGAGCCAGAAAGGCGTCTTTGCTCCACTGCCCTTCGAACGTCATGGTGGCTATCTCGATATATTCGCCGTAGCTCTGCCAGGGGAGCTTGGCGAGCTTGGCGACGACGGACGCCAAGACGTTGGGGGGGATCCTTATCTCGGAGGACCTCACCACGTTGTCGTAATAGGGCGCGTAGTCAACCCCCGTGTGGTCGAAGACGACGATCCTGGCGCCCCTCTTGGCGACCTCCCCCAGAAGGGCCCTGACGAGCCTCGACTTGCCCATGCCGGTGGCCCCAAACACGCCGACGTGGTGCGAGATGTAGGCCAGATCCAGCGGCACCTCCCAGCCCGAATACTTGTGGACCCCCACCACCGCGGCCCTCTCGGGAGGCACCCTCACAGAGGGGCCGCCCCTGAGCAGGAACACCCTGGAGCCGGGAGTGGGGATGTGCTCGACCTCCCTAACGCCCCCCGAGGGGTCCAGCTCCACGTAGGGCTTAACCACCGCTGAGGTGTAGGGCAACAAGACGCCGTAGTCCAGCATGTCGGGCCTGTCCACATACGGCGTCCTGACCCTATCCCTCACGATGGGCTCGAGCTTCGCGATCCTCCGGAGAAAGCCGACGACGACCACGTCGGGATCCGCCGCATCCCTCACGGCGACCATCTGCTCCTCCTGCGCATAGCGCTCCGCCTGCCTATATATCTGGACAGGTATGGACGATATCGTAGCGCCGCTCACCACAAGGCCCAACTCCACCGACGACACGTGCGCAACCAGCCCCGTTATTAAAAATATCGAGCCCGCGCGGCAGGCCGGCCCCAGGCCACGGCGCCGGACGCCGCCTCCACAGCAAGACTTGAGGCGCCTATCCCCAGCGTCCTCGCGCCTCGCTGGAAGCGCTAACGCGCTAGGGACATCCTCCCGCCCATATGTCTCGGCTCGCGCCTAAGCGATCTGCGGGCGGCCGGCCAAACCCATGCCAGGGCCGACGCCGTTCTTCGCCGTCACGTGGAGATCCGGCGGATGGAGAAAGCGGAAGAATCGCGCCGTTCTTCACGGCTCCTTTGAGCGGCTGCCGAGAGGCCGCGGGCTGACGAGCCGGCGGACACCCGCCTCGCTGTCCTAGGGCGGCGCGACTATCTTCGGCAGGGTGGATAGGCATTCCTCCTCCACGGGGCCCATCTTGGACGGCACTATTATAACGGCAGGCGGAGGCAGCCGCGATTCGGCGAGATCCGCCAGCGGCCCTACGGCGACTCCTCCGCCGGGCCAGCCCAGCCTGTAGACCACGGCGACCAGCCTGCCGCCTCCGAAGACCCCTCTGCCCTCGCGCCTCTCCAGCTCCATCAAGATCTCCGCGGCCTCGGCGGGCGTCATGAAGCCTCCGTCGTCTCTGACGTCTAGAAGCAGGAGCGTATGGAGGCCCCTCGCGAGGTTGGCCTCGGCCAGCTCGTAGGGCCTCGCCGAGTAGACGCCGAGGCGGGGGTAGGTCACGGTCGCGACTCCGCCCAGCTTGTATATGGAGAGGCATGCGGCCGACATGGCCGCGCAGACCGCCGAGACCCCCGGCACCACCACGACCTCGTGGCCCCTCCTCCTCATGGAGGCGACCAGCGCCGCGTGGGCCGTCGCCGCCAGCGGATCGCCCGGCACGAGCAACGCGGCGTTTCTCCCGGCCCTCAGGCACTCCTCTATGGCGGCGCCTCCCCTGTCCTCGAGGTCCGCGCGGCCGAGGGGCCTCGCCTCGATGCCCAGCCGCCCGTAGTCGAAATAGCTCGTGTAGACGTCCGCGAAGACGCAGTCGGCGTCGCGCAGGGCGCGCCTGGCCTCCTCCGTGAGGAAGGAGGGCGATAGGCCGAGGCCCACTAGGTAGAGGCGGGCCATCTCCCGCCGCCCACCAGCGCCTTGGTCTCCACTACGGCGACCACCTCGTTGTTCTGGTTCCTCACCTCGTGTCGGAGGCGGACCACGCCGCCTCCCCTGTATTTCTCCGAGGGCTTCCTGTCGAGAACCTCCGTCTCGACGTAGATGGTGTCGCCTATCCTGACCGGCTTGAGGAAACGCGCGCCGACCTCGAGCAACGCTATGGCCGTCCCGTAGAGGTAGGGAGCGAATAGGCCCAGCGCGAGGGAGGCCGTGAGCATGCCGTGGGCTATCCTACCGCCGAATATGGTGGATCCGGCGTACTCGGCGTCCATGTGGAGGGGATTCCAGTCGCCCGTGAGCCAGGCGAAGGCCGCCACGTGGGCCTCGGTCACGGTGACCGAGTGGGACCTCACCTTCATGCCCGGCCTAAACTCCTCGAACGTGAGCCCCATGCGCCCCGCGGCGGTGCGGAATATAACCTTACCCGCCGAGCGGCCGCCGGGCCTATGCCGAGCGCCCGGAAGACCCGCGGCCTGAGACCTGCCAGCCTCGACCGCCTGAGGTGCGCCAGCCCTTCTAGACGGCCGACCTGCCCGGCCCATCGTCCAGAGCCCGCCAGATCTGGACGGCGCGTTGACGGCTAGCCGGACGGCTGGAGCCGCGCCAGCCGCTCCGCCAGCTCGACGGCATCCTCGGGCCTATCGGCGACGTGGGCGCCCTCCCTTTCGAAGAACTCGTAGGCGTCCCAGACGTCCCTTTGGTCTGTCTGGGGCCTGAGGATTACGACCGGGCGTTGCGCCTTTATGCCGAACTGGACTTGGTACTTCATGCCCCAGCGCGTCTGGCGGTATCTAGTCTCCGGGATTATCACGGCGTGGGACATGCCGGCGATTATGCGGTTCCTGGCGGCGAGGCGTTGCCTCGTCGCGGCGGGATCCCTCAGGAGGTGCTCGGCCACCACGGCGGCCTCCTCCGCCAGATCGAAGAGCAGATGGGCGTCGCGGCTGAGCGCGCTCGGTCCGTCGAGTAGATGCGGCAGCACTCCCACCACGGCTCCGCCAGCCCTAGCGGCAGCCTCCGCGGCCTCTCTGTCCACGCCGGCCGCAAGCCCCGTCACCACCGTATGTCCGCGCCCGGCGAGCAAGGCTGCGATACGCCGTGTGGCCTCCCTCCCTTGGTCAGTGGGATCCCTCGTGCCGACCACCGCGATGGGGCTCCTCAACACTTTGTCCAACGGCTTGCCTGCGCGGAAGAGGACTAGGGGCGGGTAGACCTCGCCGTATCCGTAGCTCAATAGGTTGGGCGGATACTCCGGGGCGTCCATGGGCACGGGAACTATGCCCAGCCTCTCGGCCTTGGCATACGGACGTACCTCGTTTACTGCATTCAGCTCCTCAGCGAGTATTTCGACCAGCTTTCTGCCTTCTCTGACCGACCGGGCTATCCCTAGGGTGGTGGCCCCCCGCCTCGTTAGGATCTGCCGCTCCCAGAGCGCGGCCAGCCGCGCGGCTTCTCGCGGATGCGCGTCGTCGTAATTGCTGTGATCCTCCCAGATCTTGGGCACAGCGCACGTGAAGGCTCTCCTCAGAGCGTCTCTGGCCACGACGGCCGCGTAGATCCTCTTGGCGCCGGCGCCTCTGAGAGTTCTGGCCAGCGCCTCGATGGTCGTGCTTGTGGTCCTGACGTCGTCTATTATCACTACCAGCGAGTCTGGAGGGAGCTGGACCCTCGCCCTAAGGAACTTCATATATTCGGCCGATCTGCTTTCGAGGTCGCGCCCCGCGCGTACGGCTCCAGCCTTGACTGGCGCCGTCTTCTCCACCGCCTCTTCCAGCTTTACGTCGTACAGCCCTCTGAGCCTTGCGCGTACGGCTTCGGCAAGCTCCAAGGCTTGGTTGTAGCCGACCTTCTCCTCTGGATGCTTGGGCACCGGCACGAGCAGAACCTCGCCAGCCCGGCGGAGGTCGCCATTCTACTCCCTCTTGATGGCCTCTGCCAAGAGACATCCCAGCGGCTCTGCGTACTGTGGATCCCTCTTCAGATTGAGTATCCACTCGGTGAGCGTATTGCGGAATTTCCCCCAGGCGTCTACGTCGTAGTAGAGGCCCGCCGCTAGGAAGCCATCCACAGACTTGAGGCCGTTGAAGGGATCGCTAGCACATGGGTGGTAGGGCTCCTCCCTTATCCAGCCGATGTATCTGCCCAGCACGACGGAATTGCCTCTCCACTTGACGTGGAGGAAATACCAGCGGCAGATCCAACACTCGGCGGGCTCCACGACTATCCATGCGCCTTAAAATTAGCTGAGGCGGCCACTAAAGTACAACTCATGTCATTTACCGGTATTACGCGGCGCATGCAGACGTTTCTGGCAGATGCGCGGGGCTGAAAAGCTTATCTAGGCCGTCGTTCCGTGGTCTATGGACTGCATATTCTGCAAGATAGTCAAGGGCGAGGCTCCCGCGTGGCGTGTGTATGAGGACGACGACGTGGTGGTGGTGCTCGACAGATATCCGGCGTCCTACGGACACCTCCTCGTGGTGACCAAGGCCCACCACGAGAGCGTGATAGATACCCCCGACGATCTAGTCGTCAAATCGTTCTCGGTGGCCGCCCGATTCGCGAGGATCTGGAAGGGGCTGGGCGCCAAGGGCGTCAACATAGTGACGAACGCAGGGAGGGAGGCCGGCCAAGTCATATTCCACTACCACGTCCACGTGATACCTAGGTGGGGCGACAAGCTGCTGTGGCACGGGAGGGATGAGATCAGGGAGGAGACCGCGAGGGAGGTAGTCGAAAAGCTGAAATCGGCCTTGGGGGCTCAAAAATAGGCGGGCGGAGGCTACGGCTTCTGTCCCTCCTTCTTCTTGCTCTTACACGGCATGTACAGATCTCGGCGGCTCTTTTTAAGGACGGACCTCGAAACAGATATAATTTCGGGCACACAGGACGGCAGATTTTATATTTGCGCCCAGTTAGGCATGTGGAGGAGTGGATGGAGCTCCTCGAGGAGGCCCGGGAGATCAGAAGGAGGGAGGCCGATTGGCAGTTCATAAATAGCCTGCCGCCTAAGTTGAGGCTCGCCTTGACGTACTTCGTGGAGGTCGGCGATATCTATATCGCCTCCAGGATAGCCGGGATGAAGGTGGGCGAGTTCGACGAGCTCCGGAGAAAGGCTAAGGTGCCGATGGTGTGACCGAGGCGATAACCGACACCTCCTTCCTGATAGACTGGGCCAGATACAGCAGGCGGGATCTTCTGTGGAGGCTTTTCGACGTCGTGCACCTCCCCGAGTCTATCCTGGCGGAGATCTACAGCGAGGGGACGCTCGCTTGGATAGTCGACGGCCTAGCCTCGCGGAGGATGGCACTTTTCACCGAGACGGAGGACGTGGTCGATCTAGCCAGAAGGATCGTTTCGCTGTCTCGAGCTCTGCCCGCCAGAGGCGTCGATCTGCCGGAGGCCGTCTGCCTCGCCGCCGGGCTGAAGTTCGGATACGTCGTCTTGACGGAGAACGGGGAGCCGTCATGGCGCCCAGCTTCCTCAACGAGCTCAGCCCGGTTAAGGTCATGAGGGCGCTCGACGTGCTTCACGCCCTCGCGCAGGCGGGCCATATAGGACTGAGGGAGGAGGTGGCTAGGTACCAGGTCGAGACTGGACATAGATTTGCCAAAAGGGATTTAAGGAGGCTGGGGCTCGAGTGATGTGGATAGGGAGTTCTGGATGGAGCTCCTCGAGGAGGCCCGGGAGATCAGAAGGAGGGAGGCGGACTGGGCCTATATAGATATGCAGCCGCCTCGCCTAAGGGCTGCGTTGAGGTACTACGTAGAGACCGGCGACTTCAGAACCGCGGCGAGGCTGGCCGGGCTAGGCGTCGAGGAGTTCCTCGAGAGGGCGAGGGAGGCCAAGATACCGCTGGTCTTATAGCGGCGTTGTTGCGGCCGAAAGCCCCGCATCCGGGGCGGGGAGGGATCTTTAAATCGAGCATACACGCGGTTGGCCCCCGACGGGGCGTAGGGCCCGCGGCGTCGGCCGGGCGGCTCCATGACCCGGCCTAGGCCATAGAAGGCAGGGCGAAGGCCCGACGGGGCGCCTTGGGAGCCCTTCGGGACGGGGAGGGGGTCAGTCGAGGCCGCTGCCGGCGAATATCTCGTCGAACACGGCGGCGACCATCCTCTGGACCTTTCTGGAGGCCCTCCCGGCGTTTCGGAAGGTCTCCGCCATCTCGTTCAGCACGGCGACCTGCAGGGACAGCTTGTCGGCGAACTGGGGCGCCATCCTCACCACGTACTGGCCCTCCCACTGGAGTAGGAGGGCTGCCTGGACCACCTCGGAGTAGTTTATGACGCCGTCTACGTCGAAAGGCGGGAGCCTCGGGCCGCGCCGCCCCTTCCTGTTGGAGAGATACATCAGGGCTATGTACCCCTGCAGAGCCACCAAGGTCTTGACTATCTCCTTGCTGGACGCGGCCGAGACCACGTCGTAGACGATCCTCGCGGCCCTCGGGCCGACCGCCTCCGCGACCGCCTCCACGTCGCCGGGCCTAGCCAGAGGGGGCCTTCCGTACAGCCAGACCACCTCGACGCCGTACGTGGCGGCCTCCTCGTGGAGGCGGGCCAGGTCCTCGACCGTGGGCGGCGGGGGCAGCACTATCCTCCTCACGTTCAGCAGGTCCGCTACCAACACGGGCCTGTAGATGTCGTCGGGAAGCGGCAGGACCAGGGCGGAGGGCGGCTCCGCCAGCTCTAGGTCCAGCTCCGCCGCGTGGAGATACGGCGATTTGTCCAGCCGGAGTCTGCTCAGATCCAGGACGTGGGGGATGCCGAGGCCCCGCGCGGCCTCCAGCACGGCCCCCGCCTTGGCGCCCCTCCTCACATATACGGCTATATCCACGACAACGCCGTCCCCCATATATAAATTGGTTCGCGGCGGCGCGCCGGGGGCTACACCTCGTGCGGGAACACCACCTCGTCGCCCTCCATGAAGGCGAGGACGTCCTGCCCTCCGGCCCTCCTAGCGAGGAATTTGTACACGTTGTGCGTGGGGTACGGGAGCGCGACCGCAAGCGCCTTGGCCCTCGCGCCGACATCTAGAGGCGCCCCGCACCTCAGCTTCTCCCAGGGCCACGTGGTCGCCATCCTGAGGAGGTCCCTCTCGTCCAGATCCCACCCCCTGGTCCTCCCGTAGGCGTGGAGGAACTTGACCTCGGCCCACACGTCGGGCTCGTTGACGAAGGCGTTGTCGGTGCCCAGCAGGGGCTTCAGCGGCATCAACGACGGGACGTCGGGGAGCCTCCCCACGAAGTACGCGTTGGCCCTAGGGTTTATCACCACGGCCTTCTCCCTAGGTATCCTCTCCACCTCGTCGGCCGTGGCGTACACCAGATGCACCAGCACGTCGGCGTCCAGCACCCTCAGCGCCAGGTCCAGGTCGCCCGCCTCGTGGCAGTCCTCGGTCTCCGAGACGTGGGTCGAGACCAGCCGGTGTCTCCTCCTCAGCTCTCTGAGGTACTCCGGCGGGTGGTCCAGAGGCGAGGCCACCTGCACGTAGGGGTGGTCCGGCATGTCGCCGTGGGCCTCCTGGAACACCAAGGCGTCCACGCCGTACCTCCTGAAGGCCGCCTCCACGTCCCCCGCGGCGTATTCGGCGTAGGCCACGACGCAACCGACGCCGTACCTCCTCGCCCTCCTCGCGAAGGCCTCCAGCGGCCTTATGTGCCTCCCCCTCGCGACCAGCCTCCTCAGGAGGTGGTACTTCACGCCGTGGGGCCAGCCGACCAGGTCGTCTATGTAGTAATCGTCGCGGTCCGCCATGGCGACGTCGAGAGGATGGACGTGCGCGTCGACCAGCTGGGGCATCAAGACCGCGTTGCCTAGATTGAGCGAGACCTGGCCCGAGTACCTCCCGATGCCCACGATCTTCCCCTCGTCGTTCAGCTCCACCACGCCGTCCTCCACCACGTCTAGATCGACCCCCCAAAGGACGTACCTAGCCCTCACGACTACCACAGAGCCTTGCCCAGAGGCCCTTTAAAGCAGTTTGCGTCGAGCGGCTCGATCGATGGACGGCGCCCTATCGAGGGCGATCGGGCGTGGGGCCGAGCCGCGACCTCGATCGACGGCCGGATGGCCGGCGGTCTCGGCTGGCAGCGCGTGAAAGAATTTAAGCGGGGAGCTACGGCCGTCGATGATCGCGTATCTCGTCGCCTACGACGGGGCCCTGTTCCACGGCTTCACCGGCCACGAGCGGTCCGTGGAGCCGGCTCTTGCCAAGGCCCTGGGCCCTCTGGCCGGCAGAGGCTCTCGCACGGACCCCGGCGTGTCTGCTCTCGGCAACGTCGTGGCGGCTAGATGCTCGAAGCCTCTGGGCCAGATAAACGCCGAGCTGCCGAGGGGGGTGTGGGTCTGGGGACGGGCCGAGGTGCCCGAGGACTTCAACCCCAGGAGGGCGCGCGCCAGGACCTACGTCTACTTCGCTCCCTATAGGGGGGAGGACGTCGGGCTCGTGAGGGAGGCGGCCGCCCTCTTCGTGGGCACCCGCAACTACCGGAATTTCGCCAAGGGGGTTCGCGACGCCGTGACGACCATATACTCCGTGGACGTGGAGGACAGGGGGACGTACATAGAGATCACGTTCAGGGGGAGGGGCTTCAGGAACAAGATGCTGCGGAAGATAGCCTGGGCCCTGCTGGCCGTAGGCCGCGGCGTCTTGAACATGGACGACGTGCGCCGTCTGCTCGAGGGGGCTGGCGGCGGCCCCGTCCCCAGCGCGCCCGCCGAAGGCCTCGTGCTGCTCTCCATAGATTACGGCATAGATTTCTCCATCGACCGGAGCATCTTGACCAAAATATATAGGTATTTCTTGAACAAGTATTATATATACCTCTCATTGAGTAGAGTATATGAAAAAATTACTGAAGAGACCTTGAAGTGGTTGTAGCGCGGGAAGATAGCTTTTAAATATACATCGCATATCAGTGGCGTGGAGCCCTACTGCAACTTCGACGTGGCTGTGGAGAACGCGAGGGAGCTTCTGGAGGGCGCCCTCTCGGAGTACTACTGGGATATGCCCAGGCGGGAGCTGGATGCCGTTGTGGACATAGCCCTCAGGGACTTCCTCCACTACCTCGCCTACAAGTCGGGCATCTATACGGCGCAGAGGTTCAGGGAGGACAAGGCGCGCCTGAGGCTCTGCGTCTATATAACCGACCGTTGGCCCAAAATTGCCGAGCTGGCCTCCGAGTGGGTGGTGATGTGGTCGGCCAAGTGGCGCCAGAGAGTCCGCTTGGTCTTCAGCGACGAGGAGTTCAAGAGGGCCACCGCCGAGGGCGAGCCCTTCAAGCCCCACAAGAACCTGGACGAGTTCCTCTCCAAGGTGGACCGCCTTGACCTCCAGCTCTTCACGGTCTCCAGCCTGATCAGAGCCGGCGAGCTGGCCGGGCTGGACCAGATAGCGGACTACATAATCAGGGAGGAGGCGAACTACCTACTGGATCTCTACGGGCCCGAGAAGGCCCTCGAGAAATACAGAGAGGGCGCGTTGGCCGAGAGGATCCTCAAGAGGGTGAGGGGGCTCGGCAAGACGTCGGAACCTCTCCTGGTGATACGGGTGGACCTAAGGGCTTGGTAGCAAGCCCGCCGGAGGCCGGCGCCGGACATCCGCGGAGCTCCTCGCCGCGGTTCTGTCAAGCCCCGGCAACCGCCGCCATCGACGCCTATTCGCCGGGTCGGAGACGCGGGGGCGGATCCGACTCGACCCCATTGGGGATCAGCCCACCGAGATGGCCGTGGAGTGGTATATATAGGCCGGCTCCCTGGGCTCCACCGCCTTAACGACCACCTTGATCCACCCGCTCCCCGTGTAGATAAACCCGGCGAAGCTGGTGAAGACGGGGACTCTGGCCGCGGCTACGGCCGAGACCGCCGCCCTCAACTCCTCGGCCGAGATGGACGCCTCCGACGATACGGCGAGCCTCACCCTGCGGGCCTCGTACGCCCTGTCGATCCTCCTCAGCAGCACTGCTCTGGCCCTCCCCCCGAGGGCGGGGTAGACGTCGGCCGTCACCGACACGCCGGATCTCATGGATCTATCCACCTCGACTATCCTGGCGCCGCTGGCGCCATCCGGGCTCTCGATCCTCACGGCGTCGCCCACCTTGAGGCCCAACGCCTGAGCCACGTCGCCGGACACCGCCGCCCTAAACCCGACTCCCTCCATCTCGCCGCGCAGCCTCACGAGGGCGTACACGCCGTGCTTTACTCATGTATATATAAGTTTAATGCATATGGGAGAAGCCCATAAGTTTTAACCACACATGAGGAGGCATAGGTCTAGACCGCCGGCCTTTTTATAAGCTTGGGCGGAGGATGCTCCATATTTATAGGCGCAAGATCGTACATGGACTTCTCGGTGCCCGTGGGGAGATTCCGCGATTTGGAGGACGCCACTTTAATAATCAGGCCGGAGGGAGCCACAGCGGTGGGCAGAGGGCCGGGCGGATACGACGAGGTCCCCGTCGGCCTCGAGGAGGCGCGGGCCTACGCGGCGCCGTACGTCGAGGCCTACGACGAGTTCCTGAGGAAGGTGGCCGAGGCTCTGGGGACGAGCTACGAGCCGCCGGATAGGTCGAACATAGCCAAGTGGCTCGAGGGCCACGTGAAGGCGGTCGAGGCTCTGGGGGCCAGATGGGCCAAGGTCGTGGACTCGGTGGGGCCCTTCGCGTTCAGGAGAGCGGTCCCCAAGGTCTATATACCCTACATGGGCTCAAGCATAACCGCCACCTACCTCCTCTACCCCTTCGAGGGCGCGGTGGTGGCCGCCGACAATAAGGGGAGGACCATGGCGATAGGCAGCGTCGTGGTGGAGTGGGGCGGCGTGGCCGTCTACAGAGGCGGACTTAGGACTCTGCCCGGCGCCGTGGTGCTGGCCCAGGCCGAGCCCCGCATAGCCCCTCCCCTCGGGGCCATCGCCGAGGCGGTCTCCAAGCTCGCCGAGTCCGTGGCAGGCATTAGGCAACAATCCCTGGCGTAGCTAAGAACGTGTCCCGTCGACGCCATACCTATCCGCCACGCGAAGACAGACGTGAGGTTCCACCCGCCTCCGGCCGCGGTGAAGCCGGCCGCAACGGCCCAGCTCCGAGCGACCCAAGGAGAGTTAAACAGCCGTCTGCCGCCGAGTCGTCGGCATATAGTTTTTCCCAAATACGTCCTCCGCCGTCAACACCCGGGGGTCGCGAGGCCCTCTTCTGGCCGCCACGTAGTAATCCCCCTCACGGCCCCCCAGCTTTCTCCTTAAGTCCTCGATGATCTCCTCCACGTCGTCTTGACCCAAGTCGCTCCACTTGACTTCGACCGCCGTGATGTGTCCATCTTCTACACACACTATGTCCACCTCAACGTCTTTCTGCCAATATCTGCCGCATCTGCCCAACCTCCTTATTAATCCTGTCCTGCGGAGGTGGGGCAAAGCCCGGCGTATTATCTCCTCGTAGGCCGCCGCCATATATCCATCTAGGTCTAGGCGCGGCGGATTTCCCAGCTCTATCCACTCTCTCTGGGGATATACGAATCGGATCCAAAACTTCATGTATAGATCCGAAACGACGTAGATAGGTCTAGCCTTGCCCAACACGGGGACCTCCCGCCGTATGACCTCCAGCTTCTCGAGGACGTGGAGATACTTGGCGAGAGTTTGAGCGCTGATATGCGCCCTGTCGGCGATTTCCGAATACGTGGTCGCCCCCTCCTCTATGGTTCTGACGATGTTGAAGTAGACGTAGGGCTCCCTCACCTCATGTCGTAGGAGGTTCTCCGCCTCTTCGTAGAGGGGACCCCACCGCGAAAAGAGAAACGCGATGTTCTCACCCAGCCCCCTATCTCTGTCGAATAACGCAAGGTAGTGGGGAATTCCGTTGGAGACCGCGTACGCCGCCGCGAGTTCGGGCGCGTCGTATTTGGACAGGAAGTACCTCGTGTAGGGCGGAGCCAGGGGGCCCAGCCTTATCTGCGCGGTCTTCCTGCCGAAGAGGCCACCGCCGTATGAAACCGCCCTCTCGGCGACTGCGTGTGTGGACGTGAGCAGAATTAAGAATACCTGGCTATCGCCGAGGTATTCATCCCATCCGCTCTGCAGCGCAGAGAGGACGCCGGGGTCTTCGTCGAGCCAGTACCCAAATTCGTCCACCACAAGCACGAAGCGCCCGGCGTCTCTCAACGCGGCGAAGATGGAATCCCACTGCGGCTTGACGTAACGCCCGAGCGCCGCGCTGAGGGCCTCGGCGAGGCGGGCGAGCTCGTCGGCGAGAGGCCGCCTCTGGGCGTAGAAGTACAGCCCCCTCCTCCCCTCTAGAAACCTCTTCACAAGCCAAGTCTTGCCCACCCTCCTACGGCCGTACAGCAACACGAGCTGGGGCCTCCCGGATTCGTACAGCCTCTGGAGAAAGGAGAGCTCCTCCTCTCTGTCCACAAACATAGAAGATTGTGATCTGCAGTATTTTAATCTTGCAGATCAAAATATTTAATAGATGGAGCGGCCCGAGCCTCCGGGAGGCGGCGGTGGCCTGATGGGCGTAACGCGCGCTCAGCCGACCAGTCTCGCCGACTTTATGGCGTAGTACCCCCATCCGGCGGGGCTCCAGCGGGTCTCGGCCTCGAGTATCTCCACCCTCCTGCCGCGGAGGAGGGGGCTCGCTACTACGTAGGTCTCGAACTCGCCGCCTTCCCCCACCGGCGAGAAGCCGTACCTCCTGCTGAGCTCCAACAGCCTCTCCGCCTCGCGCCTCCCGACCCTCACGCCGAGCCAGCTCTCGTCGAGGCCCATGGCCATGACGGCCACCATTATGAACTCCTCCGCAGACGCCTCAGCCAGAAGCAGCTCGCCCTGGTCTCTCCCCCAGAGCGGCGCCACGTGGGCCAGCCCGAGCCGCGCCGCAAGTCTATCCACCCTCTCCTTCTGATATCTAGAGGCCACGGCGCCCGTGACAACGCCCTCCACCCCGCACTCCCTCTTGAACCTAGCCAACGCGTCCCCCAGCTCCTCGACCTCCCTCTCCTTGGCGCCCGACACCTCCACGAGGTAGTGGGGAATCCCCATGGCCTCCCCGTGCAGGAGGGCCCAGCGGGCGTTCACGGCGTGGAACATGTAGGAGTCGCCTCTGGCGGGCTCGGCCGTCAGCAGGCACTTCACCACGTGGCCCTCCTCCACCGCCTTCGCCACGGCGTAGTGGCTGTCCTTGCCGCCGGTGTACAGAGCCATCAGGTCCACGGCCCCCGCGGCCTCCAAACTTAAAATATTTACCACCGCCATCGACGTGGAGTGCCCCTACTTCGTGGAGCCCGGCCTGGCGGGCAGCTGCATGATCACGAGGCGCGATCTGGAGAGGATAGCCGGGGCCGGGATAAGGCACGTGATCACCTTGGCCGAGGACTGGGAGCTGCGGGAATACGGCGGATGGAGCGGCGCGGACGAGCTCAGGGCCGCCCTCGCGCTTCTGGGGATAAAGTGGCTCCACTGGCCGACGCCCGACGGGAGGCCGCCCGCCGACCTGCAGGCGCTGGCCAGAATCACGGCCTCTCTGGCGAGACTCGGCGGCGTCTTGGTCCACTGCGTCGGCGGCATCGGGAGGACCCCCACGGCGCTTGCGGCCTACCTAATATATAGGGGCATGGACGCGCACGAGGCGTTGAGGAAGGTCTCGGAGGCGGTTCCGGCGATCTCGATCAGCGAGGAGCAGTACTACGCGCTCCTGGAGCTCGAGGCGCAGCTGAGGGGGTAGATCCTCGACGCGCACGTGCCTCATTGGCTGTAGAAACGGTCCTTTGGAGCCCACTATTTCCAGCAAGATCCCTCTCGAGCTGGATAGAGGGTTCAAGAGCAGGGCCCTTAAGCTTTTAGGGACCCCGCTATCCTCCCCCTGTCGCAGAGCACGACGAGCCCCCTCCCCCTCACGTTGGCCACCAGCGTGACGCCGAGCCTGCACGCTATCTCGACGCCGCTGTAGAGCGGGCCCCTTATGCTCACCACCACGGAGGCCCCCGCGGCCGCCGATCTGGCCACGACGTCGGAGGAGGCGCGCCCCGTGGTGAAGACCACGCCGCCTCTGACCCCCCTGCGTACGGCCTTGCCCACCAGCTTGAGGACGGCGGTATGCCTGCTCACGTCGTGGGCCACCAGCCACTCTCCGTTCAGCAACGCGGATGTGTGCATGGCCAGCGAGGGCTCCACCGACGGCATGGTGAACTTCCCGAACTCCGAGGCCAGGGACCTCACCTCGTCCATGGTCAGCGAAACCTCGACGAGCTTGCGGCGTGGGTCCGCCTCGACTCCGCCGCACTCCTCGAGGCTCTTGGCGGGCCCGGCGGCGCCCCTTATATCAGCATATATGGCCCTCTCCCCGGTCTTTATCTCCACCACGTCGTCGAGGGAGTCTATGTAGCCCTCGGCGTACAGAAAGCCGACCGCGAGGTCCTCCAGGTCAGCCGGCGAGGCGACCAAGGTGGCGGCCAGCCTCCCGTTCACGTATATCTCGAAGAGCCGGTCCAGGGCTATCTTGACGCCCTCAATCTCCCGCCACATATCTGGCCAGAATCCTCAAGCCGTACTGGACCACCTCGTCGGGCTCCCCGTAGGCCTCGACGTGGACGTAGCCGCATTTACTGCACCTGTAGAAGAACACGCCCTCCAGCCCCTCCCTGAGGAAAACCTCGAAGTTCTCCCTGCCCTCGGCCCCGCAGTTGGGGCAACGCCACCATCTATAGCGCCACGAGAAGCCGCAGACGCATTTAGCCGTCTTGGACGCGGTCTCGAAGAGAGGCCCCTGTTGCCTCCTCACGAGGAACAACACGGGCGTTCTGCCGCAGATGGGGCAGAAATCCCCCTCCCACTCGCCGAACTTATCGCGGTAGAGCTCGGCGAGCCTTCTCGACACGGCCAGACGCGCCAGCTCCCTATCTCCCGCAAGAGCCTCCGCCGAGGCTAGATTCTCGACGCGTTCTATCAACGGAGGCTTAAGCTCGCCGACTATGGGCACGAAGGTGGAGAACGGACCCAGAAAAGATTCGACTTCCTTGGGCGCGTTGGCCAGCTCCTCCCTGCACTCGGCCTCGCCGCCGCAGACAGCCTCAAGAACCGCCTCCCTTGACATGCCTCAGATATCTGGGCATATGCCTCCTGGCCCACTCCAGCGGTATCCTCCCGTAGCTGAACATGGCGACCAGCAGAGGCCTGTTGGACGGGTGCAACACGGCGAATAGGTGGGCGAATATGAAGAGGAGGACCAGATAGAAGCCGAGGTCGTGCAGCAACAACAAAAGCCTGTAGGAGCCCTCGGTCAGCCCCAAATAGGTGCTGTAGACCATCAGGACCCCGCTGGCCGACAGCAGCACTATGCCTACGACCAGAACGACCGTCATATAGGCCACGAGGATGTTGTGCCTCTCGAGGGAGGACGCGACGTCGTCCGGCAGGGGCTTGCCCAGAATGTAGTGGTCTGCCAGGGCCCTCGCCTCCCTTATCTGGTCGCCCAAGGGCTTCCTCAACGCATCGAAGACGTGGATCCTCCTGAAGACGAGGAGGTATATGGCGTAGACGATCAGGAAGACGCCCCACACGTCGGCCAGAAATCTATGGGACGTCCGGGCCAGCTCCTCGCCCACGGAGACTGGGTAGGGGCTTCCCAGAAAGGCGGCGAGGGGCGCCCCCACGGCGTAGCTAAGCCAGCTCATGAGCCCGGGGAACAGCAACATGGAGCCGGTGATGGCCAGCAGGGTTATCAACACGAGGTTTATCTGGTGCGATATCCTGTACCCCATCGAGGCCACCTCGACCTCCTCCTTTTCAGAGTTTACACTACTCATATTATAAATTAGAGTTTTAGTTTAAAAACTTATTGCTCCTTTTGCTTTTGTTGGGATTTTTGCTCCTCTATACGCGACCTGCGCCAAGAGGCGAAGCCCACAGCCGTCAGGGCAACTGCTCCGACCAGCGCCAGCGGCGGGACTATCTCCTGCAAGACCTCCCTCGCCTCGTTCGTGGGAACCACGGCGTCGCTGGGGAAGTGTTGCTTTATCGCAAACGCCTTCCTGTCGGAAGAGACGTAGATCCATCTGACCTGCCCACCGACGTAGGGATTGAGGTTGAGGCCGTAGACGGTCCTGCCCTTCGCGGCCTCCGACTGGGCCATCTGGACTATCTGAGACGCCGGCCCGAAGGTGAACACGCCGGTGGGGCACACCTCGGCGCAAGCCGGCTCTCTGCCGTTCTGAATCCTGTCGACGCAGAACGTGCACTTGTAGTACTTGCCGTCGGATCCCCTCCTCGGGACGTCGTAGGGGCAGGCGTTCTCGCAGAAGCCGCAACCTATGCACTGGTCCTTGTTGATAACCACGGCTCCCTCGGGCGTGACCGATATGGCGCCCGAGGGGCAGGCCCTCGCGCAGGGGGCAGCCGCGCAGTGGAGGCATTGGGTGGGCAGAGGCGCCACGTCCACCTGCTCGAAGACCACCTCCCCGGCGGGCGTCGCGAGGCCCTTCTTCGCGGTCCCCTCGTAGTAGAACACCACTTTCCAGTCCTGCGCGGTGAAGCTCTGCGGGTTCGTGAAGGTGGGGCTGAAGGTGGTCTTCACAGGCGCTAGGCCGTTCCAGTCCTTGCAAGCCAGCTGACACGCCCTACAGCCTATGCATTTGTCTATGTCTACAAGGACGGCGAATCCTTGATCGGCCGGAGGGAAGTTGACGGCCACCATGGTCACACGCTAGGGGCCTTTCTTATTACCGCGAGCCACGCCTTGGTTTCCTGTATCGTCGTGACGGGGTCCACCACGTCGGGCGATAGGAAGTTCGCAGAAGGACCGGCGTCCGGCCCCTCGAAGCTCCAGGACCACAGTATGTTGACCACCGGCACGTCCTGCCCGTCGACTTCGAGGTAGGCCTCTCCGTCTGTGACGTACGCGCGCATCTTCAGGCCTCCGCGGGCCGTCCACAGCTCCACGTAGTCGCCCGTGCTCACGCCGAGCTGTTGGGCCAGCTTCCTCGGGATTATGACGAAGGGACGGGGCACGAGCTCCACGAGGTCCGGTATACGGCGATTCATGGAGCCGCTGTGCCAGGTCTCCGTGAGGCGGTTGGTGGTCATGACCACAGTGATGCCCGTGATCCCCAACGGCTGTAGTTGGGCTTGCAGCTCACTCGGCTCCAGGGCGACGCCTACCATCTTGCCCTGCAATATGCTGGGCTCCTGCTCGAGGACCTCGATGTTGTAGGGGTTCAGCCAAGCCAGGGTCGGGTACTGGATCGCGAAGTCCACTATGGGCGCCTCGACGGGCTCGGCGTGTATGGGCCACTGGAACGTATAGCCCTTGTACCATCCGCCCATCTCTTGTATCACCTTCAAGGTAGCGGCCTTCAGATCCCCGAGCTGGCTGTAGTACTGCCTCAGGAGGCTCCTCATATCTTCGTAGGTCGGCTTGAACTGCCGCCATCCGACTCCTGGGTAGAATATCCTCTTCAGGAAGGCCGGGAAGGTCATGGTCTCCTCGTCCCAGTAGAGCGCGTCGTTGGCCCAGGGATACTTCATGCCTGTGGACGACGCGAAGGTCTCGAAATCGAGCACCTGGACTCCGCCGTCAGTCTCCACGACGAATTTGCCGGGGAACGAGAGCTGGCCAGTACGTATGAAGGTCATGAGGTCGACGCCTCCGAAGAGGTCCGCAACGCCGCTGAGCCTCCTCTTGAAGGCCTTGGGCACGAAGAAGTTGTGGCCGGGCACGAACGCCGGCCTGTACTCGCCCGTGTACTCGTCTATTATCTCGCCCGTCTCGCCGGTCACAGTCCACTGCTTCCCGGCAGCCGTGACCACGTCGGGATGGCCCAGCGCTATCTGTAGAGAGTCGTAGTTGTACATGAACCTCACGTTCAGAGGCCAAGACCAGCCCCAGTTCTTGTACACCTTGAAGGTGGAGCTGAAGGTCCCGTCGATCTCGCCGGGCTTTCTCAAGGCGTTGTTGCGCCGCATCGTAGTGAAGGTATCCCTCACCGGGTCGTACATCCCTTGATATATAAACATAGTGTAGTTTATCTCCTTGTTTATTATACGCGGGTTAACCTCGGCCTCTATGTCCGATATGGGCTGCGCCGTGCCCACGCCTCCCGAGTAGTCCCAAGAGTAGTCGGGTCTAAGCGGCCTCTCGTAGACGAACACGATCTGCCCCATCTTCCTGAACTTCACCTCCTCGGACCTCACGCCGGCGGCCTCGCTGGGGAGCAGAATCGCGCCCTCTCTCCTGAGGTATTTATATAGGGTCGCGATGATCCAGTAGTCGGGCCTGGACTGGCCTCTCGGCGGCACCGCCCTCCACTGCCATTGGATCACCCTATTGCCGTCCGTCTTAGTGCCCTCCTTCTCGGCGAACGAGACGCCGGGCAGCACAACGTCGGCGAACCAAGCGGTTTCGGTCTCGAATATGTCGGAGACGACCAACAGCTGGAGGCTCGCGAGCGCCGCCATGGTGACCTTGATATTGGGGTCCGTCACCGCGGGGTTTTCGCCGAATATAAAGGCGGCCTTCACATCCCCCGTGAGGATCTTGCTGGGCAACGTCGTCTCGGAGGCGCCGGTGCCTATGGGTATGTCGCAGACAACCTTCCCGTTGACCGGGTCGTCCGGCGGCACCGTGCCGCAGTAGATGCCCCAGAGGAGCTCGAAGCGGCGCCATCCGTAGAAGTTGAAGACCTCCAAGGCCTTGACTGCGTCGGCCTTGCCGCGCGAGGGCGCCGTCGTCGAGAAGCTCTTGAGGGCCCACTGGGGCACTTCCCAGTTCCAGGGATCCGGCATGCCCTGGAGCTTCCAGTCTTGGTACAGCCTGACCTCGAAGGGGCTTCCAGGCGGGGCGTGATAGCCCGGCAAAACGCCGAGCCCACCGCCCTGGACGTCCGTGGCGCCTTGCACGTTGCTGTGGCCGCGGAACGGGTGGGTGCCGCCGCCGGGATACCCCACGTTGCCCAGCAGGAGCTGCACTATGGCCGCTGCCCTGATTATGCTGAGCACCGCATCGGTGTGCTGGGTCATGCCCATGGCCCATTGTATGACTCCGTGCTTCTTATGGCTGGTCACCACGCCGCTGTTCTCTACGTATATCTGGGCCACCGTCCTCAACATATCGACGGGGACGCCGGTTATGTTCGAGACGGTCTGGGCGTCGTACTCGGACAGCATGGCCTTGAGGTCGTCGAGGTCGTCCTGGGTTATGTTCCACCTAGTCGACATGAGCCGTTGGAACTCGGGCAGTTGGTCTATGGGCGGGTTCCTCTCGAAGAAGGCGTAGTGGAGAATGTAGTTGAGTATCGCCGTGTCCGTGCCCGGGCGGAAGGGCACCCATATATCGCTGGCCTCCACCGTCCTGCTGTAGTTCGGGTTGAGGGCTATGAGGATGGTTCCCCTCTCCTTCTTGCCCTTCATGAAATAGTAGAAGGACAGGGGATGGGCCTCGGCGGGGTTGGAGAAGAAGAGGACGACGTCCGCCAACGCCACATCCTCTATGCTGGCGGTCTCGGCCCCCCAGCCGTAGGTCAACGCCAAGGCCGTGACCGTGGAGGAGTGGCATTTGCGGTATTCCGAGTCGGTGTTGGAGGTGCCCAAAAACGCCGCGAGTTTTCTGGATAGGTAAGCCTCCTCATTGGTGAGTATGGAGGACCCTATCACCGCCACGGGGGTCTTGGCGCCTATGTAGTAGTAGCCGTCTTGTTGGGCCGGCGCCCCGGTGGAGCTACGCCAATCGTTGAGGATGGCGGCGAGCCTCCCTGCTATGTAGGAGAATGCCTCGTCCCAGGAGACCTTCCGCCACTGCGGCGGGTACTTCTTGATCACCGCCACCAGCTCGTCCCAAGTCTTGGCGTTGAGGATCTCCTCGGCCGGCGGCTTGGGGCCCGTCCTTATCATGGGCGAGTCCAGCCTCTCGGTGCTGGTCGCCAGCTGGTACGCCACCTTTCCCTTGGGACAGAGAGCCCCCCAGTTTATGTAGGACTCAGGAGACCCCCTGGTCCAAATTATGTCGGAGCCGTTGGTGTAGAAATCTATGGAGCAGCCCATGGAGCAGAAGGTGCATATGGTCGGCGTCACACTGGCGTTTTTAAGGCCTGTCTTACCTCCTATCTCGCCAAGGGCCCACGACGTCTTTTGCTGTATGAGCGAGGACTGAGCGGAGGCCGGCAGGCCGAGGGCAAGAGCGGCTATGGCCGAGATCTTCAAGAACCCCCTCCTAGTGGTCGCCGCCGTCATATCTTGGCGGCGCCCCAGTTCTTATCCCTCTTGCCGAACAGCTTCTTGGCCTTGAAACAGCTGTAGTCCGGCTCGCTCGCTATTAGGCCATAGAGCCCTCCGGCGCTTTCGCCGAAAAGCCTCAGCTCGGACTCGTATACGCCCAGAAAATCCTCCCGTTGCTTCCTAACAATATCGAGGGCCCTCTCCTTATCCGAGCTCACGGAGGCGAGCTCACGCCGATATTTAACGCGTGTTCAGCCTATCTCCGAATAACGCTTTTATTATTTATCTCATCAATGATAATAGTCTCGAAGAGGGGGCATCTATCCACGACATACCCGCCGCACAGCCCGCAGTATCCGACAAACCAAGTCGAGCCGTCCCCGTCTACGAATAGGACTCCGCGGTGCTCCGCGAAGGTCACCGCAGGGAACTTCTCAGCGATTATCTTCGCAACGATGGAGGAAACGCCGTTGGGCAATCTCCTCATCTTGTCAAACTCTATAGGCGAGCCCAAAAGTAGAAACAAACCTGCGAGCGGATCGTTGTCCAGCTTCTCGCCGTAGGGTCTCAGAAGCTCAAGAAACTCGCACACGCCCTCGCGTTGGTCTACCCCTAGGACGTTGGCCGCGGCCCTAGCCGCGGCTACGTTGCAGCCGAAAAGCTCCACGTACTTAACCAGTCCCTTCAAAGTGGGATATACGGAGCCGCCCTCTATACGTATATACCTCTCCCGCTCCAGACGCGATAACTCGTAGTAAATTGTCGAGTTCGGATGGGGGAAGCTTTTGGCTATGCCGTAGCGCGAAGAGCCCGGCGACTCGACAACAACCTTCATGAGGTCCCTATGGAGCGATGACGCGGACCCCCTCGGATCCATCACTATCTTCAACGATCTATCAGACATATATCCTTTCTTTTGAGGCGCGTACGGCTGGGCGACGGGTACGTATCGACTGCTCGGCGGCTGTTACGGGCCGCGCCTCCGTGAACGATGACGTGCGGTGGAGCTCATCCTGGGGCATCATCGACAGCCCTTTCTCGCGCGGCCCTCGGAGATATAGCCCACGACAAGGTCAGCGAGCTGTAGGCCCGGGACCTTGTGCGAGGGCTTGTTGACCGCCCGCGGGAACTTAGAGGCGTCCGCGAGGCCCGCGTCCAGCACGAAAATATCCGCATCCACGTCGGCTAAGAACCTCCAGAGGCGCCCCTCGAAATCCCTCTGGGAGACGTAGTGCGCCGCGAAGTATCTGACCTCGAAATCCCTCAGCAAGGCCTCGACGAGGTCCCTGCCCCCTCTCCTCTTGACGCGCCTCCACTTGAGCTCGCCGACGATCCCCAGCCTCCGCCTTATCCCGTCCACTATGTCAAGGCCCCAGTACATGTAGCTGCCCGTCACCTCAGCCGCCAGGCCGGCCACCACGACGCAGTTGCAGAAGGACTTAGTCCCCGACTCGTCAACGAAGACGACCCGCCTCATCGGAGCCGATCGGCTAAAGCTTATAAACAGCTGGGCGATCTCTAGACAGATGTGGGCGGGGATGCGGCCCCGCAAGGGGCAGAAGCACCGCCTAAATGTTGTGCGGGCGGGGATGCGGCCCCGCAAGGGGCAGAAGCACCGCCTCAGCGACGCCGCGCGGCCTTGTTTTTATATTGACCGTTCGATGGCCTCATGGATCCCCGAAAGCTGGCGGCCGAGTTCGACAAGAGGCCTCTACTCGTCTTCTGGGAGTCGACGAAGGCGTGTCCTCTAGCGTGTAGGCACTGTAGGGCGGACGCCATACTTAAGCCTCTCCCGGGCGAGCTCTCCACGTGGGAGGCCAAGGCGTTTCTCGAGCAGCTCGCGGATTTCGGCAGGCCTCCGCCCGAGCTGATAGTGACCGGCGGCGACCCCCTCATGAGGCTCGACGTGATGGAGCTCCTCGACTACGCCAAGGATCTGGGGATACCGGCCTCCCTCGCGCCCGCCGTCTCTAAAAACCTCTTCGAGGCGTTGCCGGAGCTGAGGGGACGGGTCAGAGGCGTCTCCATAAGCCTCGACGGGCTGAAGGAGGCGCACGAGGAGCTGAGGGGGGTGCCGGGGATCTTCGAGTCGACTCTGGAGGCCGTAAAGGCGCTTGTGGGCGCCGGCATGAGGGTGCAGGTCAACACGGTGGTCTGGAGGAAGTCCTTCCCGCAGCTCCCCGACATATTCAAGCTCGTCTTCGACCTAGGGGTCAGGGTGTGGGAGGTGTTCTTCCTCATAGAGACGGGCCGCGCGGCGAGGTCTCTGGACATATCGCCCCAGGAGTACGAGGACGCCGTCCAGTTCCTGGTGGACGCGTCGCGCTACGGCGTCCAGATAAGGACCGTGGAGGCGCCTTTCTACCGCCGCGCCAAGATGCAGAGGGCCTCGGGCCTCTCCTACAGCTCCCCCACCTACGAGAAGCTGGCGGCGAGGCTGAGGGAGCTCATGGGCGAGCCGGCGAGGCCTCTAGACCCGGCCGTGGTCCCCACCAGGGACGGCCACGGCATAATCTTCGTGGCGCACGACGGCACCGTCTACCCGAGCGGCTTCCTGCCGTATCCCCTCGGCAACGTCCGCAAGGAGTCCATAGTGAGGATATACCGCGAACATCCGCTCCTGGTCAAGATGAGGAGGGGCGAGCTCGGCGGACGGTGCGGCGTCTGCGAGTACAAGGAGGTCTGCGGAGGCTCCAGAGCGAGGGCCTTCGCCGCGTTCAGAGACCCGCTGGCAGAAGACCCCGCCTGCATCTACACGCCAAGGGGCGCGCGTAACAGCGCGTAGGAGGTAATACACTAAAATCCCATATGGTGCTTAGTTTCCCTTATGTTTAATTCTTTAATAACAGAGCTACCAGATGTCCATGGAATCGATAATGTTCGCGACGACCACGACGAAGCCGCAGCCCCTCTGGAACGGCGTATATTTCAACACCAACACGATAATACCTTGGCCGGTCGTGCTGATATTCGTGGCCCTCTACTTCGTCCTGCTGGCGTGGGCCTGGCGGCCCAAGGAGGGGAGGGCCTTCGGCAAGTTCAGAACGGTCGACTTCGTCTACGTGGCCCTCGTGGCGGCGCTTTTACTGGTCTACAACTTCTTCATCAGCCCCCTGATACCGAAAATAGGCTCCATCACCACATATTTCTACTATCCGCTGATCGGCGAGATATTCTTGATACAGCTGGCCGCCGCCCTGTCGGGCAGGCCCGGCGTCGCCGGGCTCACGATGTTTATATACACGCTGCTGAGCGACATCGTCCACTACGGCTTCGGCGGCGAGCCCTTCTGGTTTATCTACGAGATGACGGCCTACGCTGGCCTCACGGACCTTTGGCTCATCTACAGAGGCGAGGCGATCTTCACGCCCTACCTGAGGCCGCCTAAAGTTCTGGCGACCGACGGAGGCGAGGCGCAGACGGGCGGCGAGGAGGCGGCGCCGCCGATGAGGCGGTGGATCATCTTCGTGGACGGGATCATCAGCGGTGCCTGGGCCAGCTTGGCCTATCCCTTCTGGTGGAGAGGCTTCTGGGGCACCTTCGTCATAGGCTACGTAACTTCGGTGCAGTTCTGGGCCGTCACGAGCGCCGCCGCGCTGGGCGCCGGCGTCGTGATGGGCGCCGTACTCGCCCCGCTGGTTTACTATATTAAGCAGGTGGCCGCCTAACGCCTGATGAAGGTAATCGAACTGAACGACGTTTTTGTCAGATATATAGAGCCCTACCGGCTCGCCCTGAGGGAGGTCACTCTGGAGATCGAGGAGGGGGAGTTCGTGTTGTTGGTGGGCAGGACGGGCTCCGGCAAATCCACGTTGATCAACGCTATAAACGGCGTGATACCCAACATAATTAAGGCGGATGTGCGCGGGAGGATCTCGGTGTTTGGAAAGGACCCGAGGACCGCCCCTGTGTATAAGACCGCGGTTGACGTGGGCACCGTATACCAGGTGCCGGAGAGCCAGATATTCGCGCTGGTCGTCGAGGACGACGTGGCCTTCGGCTTGGAGAACAGAGCCGTGCCGCCCGAGGAGATGAGGGCGAGGGTCCAGGAGTCCCTCGAGCTGGTGGGCCTCTGGCGCAAGAGGGGCCACCCGACCTTCCTGCTCAGCGGCGGCGAGAAGCAGAGGCTGGCCATAGCGGCCATGCTGGCCTTGAGGCCGAGGGTCCTCATACTGGACGAGCCAACGTCCATGCTGGACGCGGTGGGGACCAAGGAGGTGTTCGAGCTGCTCGGCGAGCTGAACGAGCGGGGCATGACCGTCATCGTGGCCGAGCACAAGGTGGAGAAGGTCCTGCCGATGGCCGACAGGGTGATAGCCCTGGACAACGGCACGGTGGCCCTCGACGAGGAGCCCCACAGAGCGGTCGCCAAGGGGCTCCAGAAATTCGGCGTGGAGGAGCCCCAGGTGGCCCAGCTCCACAGGCTGGTGAGGCCGGAGGACCCGGCCCCGCCCATAACAGTGGAGGAGTTCCTAAGGGCGAACAGGGGGCTGACGCTCGAGGTCGAGGAGGCCGAGCCCCCCGCGGGCGAGGGGTCCGTCAAGGCCCGGGGGGTGGTCTTCAGATATCCGGGCAACGAGGAGCCCACCCTGAAGGGGGTCGATATGGAGATCCCGCGGGGCTCGGTGGTGAGCGTGGTGGGCCCCAACGGGTCCGGCAAGAGCACCCTCATGTATCTGCTGGCGGGCATAAACAGGCCGACGAGCGGCGTCGTCGAGATCGAGGGGAAGAACCCCTTCGAGCTGTCGGGGCCCGAGAGGGTGAGGCTGGTGGGATATGCCTTCCAGGACCCCGACCAGATGCTCATGAACACCACGGTCGAGGCCGAGATAGCGATGACCCTGAGGCTCGCGGGAGTCAGGGGGAGGGCGCTGAGGAGCCTGGCCAGGCAGACGGCCAGGGACCTCGGAATAGAGGGCCTCCTCGGCAGGAGCCCCCACAGGCTGTCCGTGGGCCAGAGGAGGCTTGTGAGCCTCGCCGCCGTCCTTGCGGCGTCCCCGAGGGTGTTGATCCTAGACGAGCCGACGAGGGGGCTGGACAGGGAGACGGCCGAGGCGACCATGAAGTACATCATCGAGATGCACCGCGAGAGGGAGATGACGGTGGTTCTGGTCAGCCACGACATGAGGCAGGTCGGGGACTACAGCCAGCTGGTCTACGTGATGTACGACGGCAGGGTGGCCTTCAGAGGAACCCCCGAGCAGGCCTTCGCTGAGGCCGAGAAGCACGTCGAGTGGGGCGTGGATCCGCCTCAAGTTTACTATGTGTCGAGGCACTACGGCAGGCCGGCTGCGACCCTCAAGAGGCTGAGGATCTCACCTGCCGTACAGGCCGACGAGCGAGCCTAGCCCGACGACGTAGGGGCCCGCGGCCCTCAGGACCTGTCTGGCGGGGGCGCCGGGAGGAACCTCCAGGGTTGCGTTGAGCGCAAGGACCAGCACGATGTATCTGTGCGGCCTGCCCGGGGGCGGGCAGGGACCGCCGTAGCCCACCTCGCCGAAGTCGTTGACCGCCTGTAGCCCGTAGGCGGTGGCCGCCGCGGGGGGCACGCCCTGCGGGAGCCCCGTCGAGTTGGGGCTGATGTTGTAGATGACCCAGTGTATGAACTCCCCGCCGGGCGCGTCTGGATCCACCATCTCGACCAGGAGCGACTTGGCCCCCTGCGGCACCCCGCTCCAGGCCAGCGGAGGCGAGATGTCGGCGCCGTCGCAGGTGTATTGGGCGGGTATCGCCGAGCCGTTGCCATATGCGGGAGAATATACGCGTATCGTCGCCGCGGCGCCCACGGCGCCGCCTCCCTCTACGGCGGCCGGCCTCACGTGGTAAAGGGCCAGGATGGCCAGCGCCACGCTGGCCGCGACGGCAATTAGGGCGACGGCCGCTAGGGCCGACGGCCTCTTCGGGAGCCCCATGGCGCGATGCATCCACGTATATATGAGCCTTATCGCGCCTCGGCCGCATGCTATTTATTTAGCTGGGCTCGTTCCTGCGTGGAGCTGGCCCAGGCCTCCGGTGGCGTCCCGGCGTCGGATCTAGGCTTGATCCTATATAACCCCGCAGTTAATTGGGCCATATCGCTGATCTACCTGATATGGGGACCTGCGCTTGTTATATATCTAATCTTCAAGCTCATAGGCTTCAGGGGGTACATGTCTCTGTTCAGATATGCAGGCGGCGAAACCTTTCTCTACAGGCTGGACCCCAGGGTCAAGATACTGCTCTCGGTGGTCGTCACGACGGTCGCCGCCATGACCGTCTGGTGGATATCGGCGATCCTCTTCGTCGGCGTCATGGCCCTATACGCCTTCACGACGAACGTGAAGGAGAAGATGAGGATAGTGGCCCCCTTGGTGCTGGCCTCCTTTATAGGCACCGCCTGGGCCCAGTCCATGATAGCGCCGTATAGCTACCTCCTCTACGACTTCGGCGAGGTCCACTTCATATACGCCTTCCCCGGGGCGCTCTCGGCCCTCGGCATAACGCAGGCCAACGGCACTGCGTATGTGCCCTATCTGGGCTACGTCCAGAACCCCGTGGGCCTCACCTGGGAGGGCCTCATCTACGGCCTGCAGATAACCTTCAGATCCGTCGCGGCCATAGCGGCCGGCTTGTTGCTGGTGTTCACCACACAGCCCTCAGATATACTGACCTCCCTGGAGAAGTCGGGGCTCCCGGTGGAGCTGGGCTTCGCGTTGCTCCTGGCCGTCTCCTCGGTGCCCAAGGTCCTGGAGGCCTCCATGACCACGCTCAACGCCCTCAAGGCCAGGGGGGTCGACCTCAGGCCTAGAGGCGGAAACCCGGCGGCCGTCGCCTCCGCTCTAGGCAATACCGTGAGGTACGTGTTGCTGGCGCTGGTGACCATCGTGGTCCTGACCCTCAAGGACGCCGTGCAGATAGCCATAGCGGCCGAGATAAGGGGCTTCAGGGCCAGCAGGAAGAGGACCTACTACCGCGAGATGAAGATGCGCCTGCCCGACTACGTGGGCATAGCTGTCCTGTTGGCTCTGCTCGCCGCCGGGATATATCTATCCGGGGTGCCGGGCCTCGGCGCTATACCCTACAACCCCTAGCCGCAGTTGCAGCCGCCGCCAGAGGCGCCGGCCAGGAGCCTATTCTCCTCTGCGAGCTTCCTCCAGCAGTCGGGACACAGCAGTACCGACCCCACGCCCTTGATGTAGCCCTCCAGCAACGCCGTGTCGGACCTCCCGCATATATGGCACCTATACATCGCTTTCCTCAACCTGCAATTTAATAAATAAGTCCTTGGATGCAATCTTTGCACATTAAGCAGAAACGATATTAAACGGCGAGAACGACGCCAATGTGGAGAAGAGGTATAGGTTCTTGGACTACTACGCAGTAGCCGCCTCTCTCGGCGTATTGATATCGTTGTTCTCGTTCCTGTCCAGCGAACCCAGGCCCATATACGCCGCGCTCGCAGCCGCTCTGGCCGCTACGGCCATCGTTGCGCTCTTTGAATGGACGTGCGGGTACGTCAAGATCTTCGTTGTAGACGACGAAGAGGTGGTGGCTGTCTGTCTCGGCCGTCGCCGTCGCGTGGCGTCCAGAGCAGAGGTACAGCGCCTTCTGCTGGAGAAATTCCCCCTGTACTCCCGCCTGTCATTTATAGGCCGCGGGAAGGCCGGCCACGTAGAGGCTCCGGGCTACGTGGCTGAGAAGTTGGCCAGAGACGTATCGGCGTGGTGGGATGTCGACGTCGACGAGGCGTTGAGGCCGATCCCGTTCCTCCCGCCGCTGGAGTCCAGACCGTAGCCCTCCGCCGCTCCCATCGAGCCCTTTCCATCGCGGGCTTAAGACCATAAGCCCTTATGTGCAGTTGAGGGGCGACTAGCCGAAGAGGCCCCAATCGGGCACCTTGAAGTCCTTCCTCAACGGGTAGAGGGGCTTCCCCGTCTTCTCGTCTATGCAGCAGTCTGGATCCAGCAGGAAGCGCTTGCCCATGTGGGGATTTCCGTCGAACCATATGCCGAACATCTCGTGGCATTCCCTCTCGTCGTAGTCGGCCGACGGGAATATGTCGGCGATAGAGGCTACGCGGGGATCGTCGCGCGGTATCTCGGCCCTCACGTTTAGGAGAATGCCCTTCAACTCCGGCGTCAAGTAGGACGCGAACGTGTAGAGCATCACGAACTTCTTCTCCTCCATGTAGTCCATGGCGCTCACCGAGAGGGCTTGGTCGAAGCCTAGGGCCTTGAGCCTCTGGGCGACCTCCCTTATGCTTCCGGCGGGGACCATCACGCAGAGGAGGCCGTCCGGGGAGACGCCGTGGGAAAGCACAAGATCGCCGAGCGCCTCCTTAATCTTCGGCAGAAGCGGATGGTCGGCGGCGGGAGGGCACTTGGGCGGCAGCTTCGCCGACATGGCTACGCCGTCTGGGGCGCCACTGGAGCGGCGGCCGGCTTAGCCGGAGCGGCGGGCTTCGCGGCGGGCTTGGCGGCCGGCTTGGGCTGCGGCAGATAGGGCGTCAAGTCGACCTTGACGGGCTTGACCTCGGGGCCCGGCTTGCCCAATATCTTGTTGCCCACCATGAAGAACGCCCTGATGACGGCCTCGGGCGTCGGCGGGCATCCAGGTATGTAGGCATCGACGGGAACCACGGTATCCACCTGCACCACGTGGTAGGAGTTCCAGAAGAGGCCTCCCCTCACGGCGCAGGCCCCCATGGCTATGACGAACTTGGGCTCGGGCATCTGCTCGTAGACCCACTTGAGGACCTTGGCCATCTTCCTGGTTATGGTCCCCTCGACGAGTACGACGTTGGTCTGCCGCATGGTGTTGAAGGGCAACACGCCCCACCTCTCGGCGTCAAAGACAGGCGCGGATGTGTGGGCGACCTCCACGCCGCAACAGCTCGTCACCAGGTGGACCGGCCACATGGACCACTTGATGCCCCACTTGATGACCCTGTCGAGCTTGGCCTGCCTCAGCATGTATTCCTTGAGTCTCTGCACGACCGACACAACGCATTCCGAGCTCCTCTATAAATATATTTCCCTCTTAACGCTATTAACGTTTTTAAATTCTTTCTTATTTCTATAATTTTCATGATTCGTAATAAATAAAATATATTTCTATTAAATATATAAATATTATTTTTTCTTCAATTGCACCCTATGCTTAAACATGATTTAACATAAATCTTAATTGGCTGGCGGATAGGCCACATATGCAACCGAACAGATATCCAACCACGCCGTTTGAACACCTAGACAAGCTTAAGCTGACGTGGACCCACCTAAAGATCTGGTACCTCTCGGGGGCCGGCTTCTTCACGGATGCCTACGACCTCTTCGTGATAAGCGCCGTGCTGACGATCTTGACGACGTACGCCGTGCCGGGCTTCGAGGAGCTCCAGGGCCACAACGCTGCGTTCTGGACGGGGTTGTTGGGGTCGGCCGCCCTCTGGGCCACGATAGCGGGACAGCTCCTCTTCGGCTTCCTCGGCGATAGGCTCGGCAGAAAGTACCTCTACGGCGTCGAGGCGGCCATACTGGTGGCCGGCGCCCTCCTCAGCGCGGTAGCGCCCAACTTGCTTTGGCTCATAGCGGCGAGGACCTTCCTGGGCTTCGGCATCGGCGGCGACTACCCCATATCGGCCACCATAATGTCGGAGTACTCCAACGTCAGGGATAGGGGGAAGCTCGTGGCGCTGGTCTTCGCGAACCAGGGGCTGGGCATATTGGCCTCCGTCGGCGTCGCGCTGGCCAGCGTCGCGTGGCTGCCGCCCGACGTGGCTTGGAGGGTCATGCTCGGCGTCGGCGCCATACCTGCGGCCTCCGTTATATATTTCAGGAGGAAGATGCCGGAGACCCCCCGCTTCGCCCTTCTGGTCAAGGGCGACGTCAAGGAGGCGAAAAAGGCGGCCGGCCTCTTCGGCGCCGACATAACCGCTCCGGCCAAGGTGGAGGGCCTCAGCCTGCACGACTTCCTCTCGAACAACTGGAAGATACTCATAGGCACCACGGTGTCTTGGTTCCTCACGGACATAGCCCTCTACGGAACAGGCGTCTACTCCGGCGCTGTCGTGTCGTCCATAATTGGCCAGGCCAAGTCGATATTCCAGCAAATCCTCTACCAAGGGCTTCCGTTCATGGTGGGCCTCCCCGGATATTTCGTCGCCGCGTTTCTCCTCGATAGGCTCGGCAGAAAGCCCATCCAGAACTTGGGGTTCGCCGCCATGGCCGTCATATATCTAGCCGTCTCGGCGGTGGTCCTGCAGGCCGGCAAGTCCGTGGAGCTCCTGATCCCGGCCGCCGCAGCCCTGTCGGTGTACTCGCTCAGCTACTTCTTCATAAACTTCGGCCCCAACACCACGACCTTCGTGGTGCCCGCCGAGGTCTACCCCACCCGCTACAGGACGACCGGCCACGGCATATCGGCCGCCGCCGGCAAGCTCGGCGCGGCCATATCCACCCTGTTCTTCCCGACGCTCCTATCGGCCATAGGGGTATCCCACCTCCTGCAGCTGCTGGCGTTGGTCAGCGTATTGGGCATACCTTTCACGGCGCTTATGCTCCCCGAGCCCAAGTTGGCCAGCCTGGAGGCGATAAGCGGCGAACATAAATACATAAGGCCTCTGGGCTGAACGCTATCCGCTTTTCGTCGCATCCCTGCCCCGACCGGCCTTTTTTCGGCGGGCCCTCCGGCTGCGCTCGTCCCAGGCGACCAGGGCCGCGACCGTCGCGGACCCCACGAATACGTCCACCATGGGGCTGAAGTCGGCCACGTAGAAGCTGAACAGCGTCGTGTTGCCCATGGCGTAGACCGCGACAAGCGCCGCCCAGATCGACCAGGGGAACAGCGCGGCCATTTCCAGCTTTCTGTCCCTCAACAGAAACGCCACGGGCGTCAGCGCCGCCCACAGAATCATGACGGCGACGTTGACCCTTGCGTATAGGCCGTTGCCCAGGTAGAACGGGTTTATGTCGAGGAACCAGCCCCAGGGGGTGGATATCTGGCTTTCGGCGTTGCCCGCTATGTGGCCCGACGTCACGTCCCAGCTCGCCATGTGGATAAAGCTGTCCTTCAGCCAGGCGGCGGGGCCGCCTAAGTGGGCCATGAGCGGGGCGGACAGGGCGAGGTAGACGGCGGCCGGTATGAACACGGCGTAGGTCAGCCTCCTGAGGGGCCTCTCCTCGAGATCGCCTATGTAGTACAGATAGGGTAGGAGGAGGGGGAACGTGGTCTCCTTGGCGGCGAAGGCTAGGCCCAACGCCACGGACGAGGCGAGCCTCCGCCCCGACGCCAACAGGTACAGGGAGAGCAGGGCGAAGAAGCCCGCGTAGGCGTCCAGCATAGCTATGCCGTGCAGAGCCCAGAAGTTGGGGTCGAAGATCAACGCGGCGGCGGATATAGCTCCCGCGAGGACCGCGGCGGCCTCGCCCCTGTCCCTCAAGAGCTCGTATCCCGCCAGATACGCGAGGACGACGGCGGCTCCTCCGACTATCCAGCCGGGTAGCCGCCAGGCGAAGGGGCTGTAGCCCAGCGCCGCTATGGACAAGGCCAGGATGTACTTGACGAGGGGCGGATGCTCTAGGTTCAGGTACGTCGAGATGCCGCTCGCGTTGGGGTATGGGTAGGACAGGTTCTCGTTGTAGCCGAAGACCTGCGTGAGTATGTTGTAGGCGGCCGGGGCGTACCAGGTCTCGTCCGAGACGTAGCCCTGAAGGCCGGCGAATTGAGTATAGGTATAGTACACGTAGACTGCGGCCGCGATCAGCGCGATCGCCAAGCCCATAAGGAACCAGCGCATGGAGCCACCGCCTCCGGGTAATTAATCGTTTCGGCGCGATGTTCCACATATCCGTGGAAGAAAAATCTGCATAGACGGCGTATTATTAATATGGTCTCTGCGTCCCACCTAAAAATCAATAGAAGAGACCTGGTGAAGCTCGGCGTCACCGTAGGCCTCGCGTCTGCGCTGGGCGCGCCGATAGTCAAGCTCGTGATGTCTCGATCGGCGCAGAGGGAGGTCGCCGCCCCTCGGGGCCAGGTACATCCCCATATTCTGCTCCGCATGCGGCTCCAAATGCGGGCTCTACTTCGTGAGGAACGGCGACGCGATGTACATACTGCCTAACCCGAGCCAGGCCTATTGTTGCTGGTGCCGTTCCTGCTGACCACCTTCGCCTACTACAAGAGGAGCTTGGCGATGGCCCTGCTGGCCGCCGCGCTTGTGGTCGTAGCCGGCTTCGTCGACAAATACGACTTGATAATAGAGCCGCAGACGGCCCATATATCCTACAGCCTCGGCGGCTGGGCCGGCGTCGGCTCGATCCACTACGCCCCGGCTCCGTCCCAGATGGAGATAGCCATAGGCTCGGTGCTGGCCTACGCGGCCCTCCTCGTGCTCGGCGTGTTGCTGCTGCCCCTAAAGCCGGGCGAGAGGCCGAGGACGCTCTATATATTCAAATAATCCCTTTTCCCGGCCCCGCGCGGGGTTTTTAGCTCAAGCCCCGTCCCTCCAGTGTTGGACCTGCTCAGGTCCGAGCGCGTGAGGGGCGCCTCCTGGTATCTAAGGGAGGCCCTGCGCATCTTGGCCGAGGCGGAGTCGCCGGAGAGGGCGGCCGAGGAGATGAGGCGGGTGCGGCCGGGCATGGCGCCTCTGGACCTCATAGCCCTCGTGGTCGAGGAGGCGGCCAGGCGCGGCGTCGAGCTGGGGGCGGTCGTCGAGAGGCTCCTCGCCTACGTGGATAAGGCCCAGGAGGACTTACGGCGTACTATCTCAAGCCTCGACCTTAGGTGTCCCGCGGATTTCGCCACCATAAGCTTCTCCCGCGCTGTGGGGGACTTCGTCGCCGCGAGGCGCGGCTGCATCCGCCGTCTGTACCTGCTGGAGTCGAGGCCTGGAGAGGAGGCCGCCGCGGCCGCCGAGGAGTACGGCAGACACGTCGACGTAGTGCCGATCCCCGACTCGGCCATGGGCGCCGTCCATCCCGACTACGTCGTGGTGGGCCTCGACGGCCTCTACGCGGACGGCTACGCCTTCAATAAGGTCGGGACCCTCCCTCTGTTGGCCACCGCCAGGTCTATAGGCGCGACGTCCGTCGCGGCCTTCGAGAGCTATAAAGCGGCGCCGTTGCCCAGCCCGGAGCCCTACAGAGTAGCCGTCGAGACCTTGGGCAGATCCGTCGAGGTGCCCCTCTTCGACAGGTTCAGCTCGTCTCTGATAGACATAGCGGCGACGGATCTCGGCGTCTTCGAGAGGCCGGCGGGCGAGCTCGTCGAGAGGGCCTGGGCCGCCGTCAGGAAGGCGTTGGGGCTGGGCTGAGGCCGTCGCCTCGGCGGCCGGCTCCGCATCAATGTATAAATAAATAGGCTATATACCGCTATATGTTTAGGGGGAGGGACGTCTTGACGTTGATCGAGTTCAAGCCTGACGAGGTCGTCGCGTTGCTGGAGATGGCCAAGGAGTTCAAGGCGAGGTACCACGCCGGCGAGATATATACGCCGATCCACCTCGGCAAGACCGCCGTACTTATCTTCGAGAAGCCCTCCACGAGGACGAGGGTCTCCACGTCGGCTGCGGCCCACCAGCTGGGCATGAACGTGATAGTGGCGAACCCCCAGGAGCTACAGCTGGGCAGAGGGGAGACCGTCCCGGACACCGCCAGGACCCTCTCGCGCTACGCCCAAGTGATAGCCGCGAGGGTCTATAGACACGAGACCCTGGAGGAGCTGGCCCAGTACGCGGACGTGCCCGTCCTGAATCTGCTCTCCGATAGGTTCCACCCGCTCCAGGCCCTTGCAGACGCCCTGACCCTCTGGGAGAAGCGGGGTAGGCTCCAGGGGCTGAAGGTGGCCTTCGTCGGCGACGTGGGGAACAACGTGGCGGCCAGCCTGGTGGTCATAGGCTCCAAGCTGGGCTGGGAGGTGAGGCTCGTGGGGCCGAGACAGCTGTGGCGCAACGACGTCTCCAAGCTGGCGGAGGACGCGGGGTGGACCGGGGCGCGCGTCTACCAGACGGACTCCCTGGAGGACTTGAGGGGCGTAGACGCCGTGTATACCGACGTCTGGGTCTCCATGGGTTTCGAGAAGGAGGCTGAGGAGAGGGAGAGGCTTCTGAGGCCCTACCAGGTTAACTCGGCGGTTATGGAGGCGGCGGGGCCGCAGGCCCTCTTCATGCACTGCCTCCCGGCGCATAGGGGCATGGAGGTCGCCGACGACGTGATCGACGGGCCGAGGTCGGTGGTGTGGGACCAGGCGGAAAACAGAATGCATACGGCCAAGGCCGTCCTCGCCGCCGTGACGCCCTAGCCGCGGGCGGCCGAGGGGATCCGCCCCTCGCTCAATAGGTGACGTAGCTTATCCTCTCTGCGACCTCCCTGCTTATTCTGTCCAGCCTCTGCCAGTCCTCCTCGGAGAGCGACCACCCGACCGCGCCCGCGTTCTCGGCCACCTGCTCGGGGGTCTTGGCGCCCGGTATCGGGTATATGGCCGGGTCTCTTATCATCCAGTTGAGCGCTATCTGGGCCGGCGTCTTGCCGTACTTGCCGGCAAGCCTCCTCACCTCGGCGATCAGCGGCTCCGCCTCCCTCAAGTTGTGGGGCTGGAAAAGCGGGTCGTTCCTCCGCACGTCGTTGAACGGCGGCAGGTTCTCGGCCGTGTACTTGCCCGTGACGGCTCCCTTGGCCAGCGGCGACCACGCGATCAGCGATATCCCGGCCCCCCTTAGATAGGGCAGGAGCTCCTTGTCGGCCTCCCTCTCCAGCAGATTGTACCTATTCTGGCTCGTCGCCACGTCGACCTTCGAGAGGCACCGCCTCGCGGCGTCAAGCAGCTGGGGCGGGTAGTTGCTGACGCCTATATGCCTCACGAGGCCCCTCTCGACGAGGTCCTCAAGCGCCTTCATGGTCTCGCAGATGGGCACGTTATGCCAGCAAGAGGGCCAGTGGAGCTGGATCAAGTCTATCGCGTCTACGCCCAGCCTCCTCCTCTGGTTCTCCACCGACTTGAACACGTCGGCCCTCCTGTGCCAGTCGCCCGGTATCTTGGTCGCTATGAAGACGTGGCCCCTCAGCCCCAGCTCCCTCACGGCCCTGCCCAGAAACTCCTCGCTCCTCCCCCTGCCGTAGACCGCGGCTGTGTCGAAGAAGTTTATGCCGAGCTCGTGGGCCTTGGCGACTATGGCCTTGGCCCTCTCGTAGTCCATGGGGCCCCAGGCGTTTTCGTCGAACTGCCACACGCCGAGGCCTATCCTGGACACCTTCATGTCGGTCTTGCCCAGCCTTATGTAGTCCATGGCCGCCGGCCGGCGCGCATATAAATACCTTACGTCCGCAGGAGGCGCAACATGGCGCGGGCGTTTTCCAACATCCAGTGGTCGTTGTTGAAAAAGACGTAGATCCTCTCGGGGCCCAGCGAGAGGACGCGCCGGGCCGTCTCCTCCAGCTCCTCGGCGGTGTACTCGTGGGCGTACCACGCAGTCCTTCCGTGCATGCGGAGGTAGACCACGCCGTTGGTTTCGACGATCCACGCGGCGCCGGGCTCGTCGACGGAGACCGCGGTTATGCCCAGCTCTCTGCAGAGGTCGACGGTCTCCCCGTCGAACCAGCTCCCGTGCCTGAACTCCACCGCGAGCCTGCGGCCGAGCCCGGAGGCCTCGGCGAACCGCCTGAGCCTCTCGACGTGCTCCCGTCTTCTGTCGAAGGTAGGGGGGAGTTGGGCCAGATAGAAATCTATAAGGGGGTCCAACGGCGAGAAGAGGTCGCGGAACTTCGCCCAGACCTCCATCGCGTCCTCCTTAAGCCTCTTGACGTGGGTCAAATATCTATGTATCTTTACGGCCCAACGGAGCGCCCGCCCCTCCCGCGCCCACGCCTCCACTTGCATACGCCGGGGGAAGCGGTAGAAGGAGGCGTTGAGCTCCACGGCGTTGAGGCCCGAGTTGGCCGCATACCACCTCAACCCGTCCGGGTTCCAGCCGTACATCCAGCCGCTGGTCCCCACGTAGATCTCCACGGCCCTAAGGACGCCGAGCTATTTGAGGCTTCCGGCCGCATGAGGCCAGCCTAGGTAGAAGATGGCCAGATAGGTCGCCGCGGCCAGGGCCGCCGAGCAGAGGGGAGACGCCTTGGGGGAAATCCCTAATGCTCACGCCGGATCGTCTATACGCCAGATATACGACGGGATGCGTGAAGGGGGAGGCCTATGGGCATCATGGAGGCCACGCCGGCCAACAGCCCTCCTTTGTGGACAACAGAGGCCCCCAGCGAGGTGGCGGCGGGCACCGCGCCTACTGAGTTCGACAACGCGAGGCCAATCGCGAAGAGCGCAGGCGCGCGCGGGAGATACGGCGCGAGGATGTTGAGGAGGCCCAGGCTCGCCGCGGCGCGGCCTATGGCTATGAACGAGCCCACGAATATCAACGTGTCCCAGAACAAGGCGAATATGTCGATCCTCTCGCCAGTGCTGGCGAGGTATTCGCCGAGAAGGACTATGTCGGCCGAGGCGCCCACCGTTCTGCCGCCCAACACCACGGCAAATGCGAGGGGCGACACGTAGGCGGCCGGCGGGGCCCCTAGGCGTTTGGCCGCGTTGAAGAGCATCGCCGACATGGCGAGCAGGACGGCCACGTCGGATGTGAGGGCCGATGCGAGGACGGCGGCGAGGTATATCAAGAGGGCCGCCAAGGGGAGGCTCCTGACCCTGGACGATATGGCGGACCCCACAAGCTCCATGGCCCCGACTCGGATACGCCCTATGACCATGGCGCCGAAGAGGGCGACCACAGCGAGGCTCACCAAGAAAGACCTCCTCGATACACCCCAAGCCCCACCAGCGCCAAGGGCTCCAGGAAGGCGGGCACGTCGGGCCCATAGGGGATAGACGCCGCGACGACCACGATGCCGGCCACGAGGAACGGCTGGACGTCTATGTAGGCATCGACGCCGCCCTAAAAAACGTGGCGGGTCGCCGCGCGGATAAACTTTAAATGTCTCCCACTTCAACGGACCGGGGGCCGTAGCTTAGCTAGGTAGAGCGCCCTGGGACTCAGTCCCGGCCAGTCCCGCGTAGGGCTCATAAAGGGCGCCCGGCCCGAGCAGCCGGGAGGCCCCGGGTTCAAATCCCGGCGGCCCCATCCACCGGGCTCTTCCGGCTGTCGTCGGCGCGGTCCGACCGGACGTTGGTCGATTCCGCATGTCGGCCGCCGTGGCTCCACATGTCGGCTAAACTCGACATGTCGACTCAATCTCGGCTAACGCACAGCGATCTCCGCCAGCCTCAAGAGGTCTGCCGCGGTTGCCTGTTAGCCGAGGCACCTCTCTGATGTTGCGCGTAGATGCGGTGCGATGTACCCGCGTCGGCGGACTCGGAGAAGCCCCCAAGGGGCCGACGGCGCGCCGAGGCCGTTGAGGCGCCGGTCGGATATCGGACGTGGCGAGGGTCGGCCGCCTGCTCCCCGCGGTCTGTCGACGACTCGATCTGCGGAGCGCCGCCGGGCCTTCGGGCCGCTGATCGGCGGCTAAGCTTTTAACCGGCCTCCCGCGGCCGCTAGTGTCGCCTGAGTCGTTGACTAGGCTTGCCTACGTCATGGGCGTCGGGGCTGCGGCGCTCGCCCTCTACCTCCTCCTGAGCCCCTACTCGGTGACGACCTACTACTCGGGGCCTGCGAGGCCCCTCAACGTGACGCCCGGCGGCGGCCTGGTGCTGCTCGCAATCAACAACACGGGCGGGGGGACGGCCTACGTGCCAGTCTCCGTGGGCGAGGAGGCATATGGCGTGGCTTTCATAAACAACGCGACGTTGGAGGCGCCGCCGGGGCTGTCCATCTACAACTTCTCTTTCGTCAAATATATATACATAAATTATTCCTCGCAAAGTTTATTTATAACAATAAAGAGTATAAAAATATTGATCATAAACAAAATATTAACGGTTATAATGGTCCTGCTCTTTATACTTATGTTCGCATTTCTAGTTGTAGGATATTTACATCAAATCGTCTACAAGACCAAGAGGCCGCGGAACCCGAAAGAGCAATAGTTAAATATGAGACTACAACATGGCTACATGACATCCCGGAAAGTGGTAATATTGGCGGCCCTTGCGGCCGCCGTCTTAGTGCTGTCGGCGTATCTCTCCACCGCCCAGGCGACGCCGATGCCGCAGACGGTGACGGTGACGGAGATCCCCAACGACCAAGTCCCTCTGTACTTCCAGAGCGGGAGGATAGACCTGCACCTCAACCCGTGGGGTCTGCCCGTGAACATACTGGCGCAACTGCAACAGAACCCCAACCTCACCTTGGTGAGCCCCGGCATGATCTCCGCCTACGACCTGCTGTTCAACCCCTACCCAAGCAACAAGACGTTCAACCCCTTCGCCTATAGGCAGTTCCGCTTCTTGATGAACTACCTGGTCGACAGGAGCGGCATCGTGCAGCAGGTGTTCCACGGCCTCGCCACGCCGATGGTGGCCTGGCCCGGCCCCTTCGCCCTCAAGAGCTACATACTCATAGTGCCCTTCCTATCCAGCTACAACATACACTACGACCCGACATACGTCAACGCGTCCATATGGGCTCTCTTCAGGCAGATAAACCAGACCGACCCTGTCTGGCACGGCAGAATACTGTGGATGAACGGCAAGTGGTACTACATCCCGCCTAACTCCACATCGCCGCAACCCGTCACCATAATATTCTTCATAAGAAACGACGATCCGTACCGCTACCAGATGGGCCTCATGTTCTCCGAGGCGCTACAGTCCCTGGGCTTCACCATAAAGCCCATATACGGCACTCTAACCGATGCGTTGAGCACCGTCTACGGCTCCAATCCCGCCGACATGGGCTGGCAGATATACACCGAGGCGTGGTCCATAACGCCTCAGCCTTGGGACACAGGCGCCGGCGCCTCCTTCTGTGCATCCTGGAGCGGCAACATGCCGGGCTGGGGCGAGCCAGGCTTCTGGCAGTACATGAACGCCACGATCGACAACATAACCCAGATGGTGTCATCCGGCAACTTCACCAGCTTGGAGCAGTTCAAGCAACTGTCCAAGACGGCGCTCTCCGACTGCTTCGCCGAGGCCGTCAGGGTGTGGCAAGTGGCTAGATCCGCCGCCTATCCGATCGTCAACAACCTGAAGGACTTCATGCCGTCGGTGCTGGGGCTCGAGACGCCGTACGGCGTCAAGTTCGCCTACGTGCCCGGCAAGAGCACACTCACCGTGGGCATGCTCCACGTCAAGCAGTTCCCGTGGAGCCCCATAGGGTGGATTGTATCGATAGACGCCTACACCGCGGACGACGTGCTCGGCTGGCTCTTCGACCCGTTCATGGCATACGACCCGTTCTCGGGCGAGCCCATACCGTATAGAGGCGCTTGGTCCGTCCAGCTGAGCCCCAACGGATCGGCCATATACCCCGTCCCGCCCAACGCCGTGGTGTGGAACGCCACCTTGGGCAAGTGGGTGACCGTGGGGCCCGGGCTTATGGCCAAGGCCGTCATTAGGTATTACTACAACGGCACCTGGCTCGGCACCAACTGGCAGGACGGACAGCCCATAACCATGGCCGACGTCCTCATGTACTGGTACTTGACGTTTGACTTGGCCCAAGGAGCGCCTGATCTAGGCGCCAACGCCCAGAACATAGGGGATCTGCAGGGCGCCCTCCAGCCAGGGGTCAGCACGATAGCTGGCGTCCAGTTCTTCCCCAACGGCACGGTGGTGGTGTACTCGACCTACTGGTTCCCAGACCCCAACATAGTGGGTTCCTACTACGCCCCCTACTACACCTGGTCGGTGCCTTGGGAGATATACGCGGCCATGCTCCAAGCCATGAAGGACGGCAAGCTGGCGTTTACAAGCTCGGAGGCTGAGTCCATGAAGGTACCGCAGGTAGACCTCACCGCCAGCGACAGCGCCAAGATACTGGCCGGCTACCTGGCCAACTGGAGCTCGACCGGCTTTATCTGGGACAACGGATCGTGGGCGTGCGTGCCCGGCGTCGGCTGCATGCTGAATAAGACCCAAGCCGTCCAGGCCTACCAGGCGGCCCTCAGCTTCTACAACCAGTACGGCCACCTCTTCATAAGCAACGGCCCCTACATACTGAAGTCGCTGATCCCCACGACGCCGCAATCGGCTGTCTTCGTCCTGTGGAGCGGATATCCGTTCAACTACACCTACTGGTACAGCAAAATATTCGGCACACTGCCCTCGGTGCCCTCCAACCCGCTGGCCTCCGTGGTTGGGCTGTCGCCGACAACCTTGGTGGCGGGCCAGCCGGCCACCATAACGGCCACAGTGCAGGGCGTCGGATTGCCGAGGGCGTATGTGTATGTCACCAACCCGCAGGGACAGGTCGTCTACAGCGGCGCCGTCTCCTCCAGCGCCCCCGGCCAGCTGACGGTCAGCTTGCCCGCAAGCGCTTTGTCAGTGCCCGGCGTATACACGCTGAACATGATGGTCTACACCGATAGGGTCACAGTGCCGACCACGTATTCGGCGACGCTGGCTGTCGTGCCCGCCGTTACGGTGACGACCAGCTCTGTGAGCACCGTGACTACCGCAACTACGGTGACCTCGGCAAGCACTGTCACAACTGCGACCACCGCCACCACGACGGTCGCAACAACCACGACGGTCGCAACAACCACCACCGTCGTAGCGACGCCTGGCTGGGTTTGGGCTCTCGTCGCTATTCTGATCATAGTCATAATCGCGGTTGCGGTGCTGGCCATCAGGAGGCGTTGATAAGATAAAATAAAAACCCCCTTTTTCTATATAATCTTTATGGGTCTATTGAGGACTCTGGCCATCAGGACGGTTAATCTAATCATAATCCTGTTCGCGGTTCTTTTCGCGATATCGTATGCTCTGTCGGGGCCGGCGGCCCAGCTCCTCCAGACGCAGATACAGCTGGAGGCACGGGCGATCGTCTCGCAGTTGGCCAAATCGGGCCACTACACGCCGACGCAGATACAGGATCTCTACAACTCCATAGTCCAACAGCTCTATAAGGCCTACGGCCTCGACCAGCCTGTCTACATCAGGGTGTTCTATATAATCTATAACATGTTGGTTTTCAACTGGGGCTATTCGTACTTCCCGGACGTATACGGCATTGCGTCGGGGAAGGTGTCTGATATAATCGCCTCGGCGTTGCCCGGCACGGTGCTTCTCGATACCTTCGGCATCTTGCTGAGCGCCTTCATAGGCATACAGATAGGGCTTAGGTCGGCCTTGAGGTACGGCAGCAGGGTGGACCGAGCCGTCATGTACTACGGGGCTGTGTCCAACGGCCTGCCCCAGTGGTGGGTGGGCATACTCATGTTGCTGGTCTTCAGCTTCTACCTATCCACGATCAGATCCCCCATCTACTTCCCCTCGGGCGGCATCCTGAGCCCCAAGTACTACTCCATGTGGTTCGCCTCGCCCCTCTCTGTGTTCACGGACCCGGGCGCTCTGGCGGACCTCCTGTGGCACTTCGCGCTTCCGCTGGCCACCGTCCTTATCGTCAACGTAGGCGGCTCGGCGTACTTCGCCAGGACCGTCGCTCTCAACACAGCCCAGGAGGACTTCGTGACCTTTGCCAAGATGAAGGGACTGCCCGACGGCAGGATAACCGGGAGGTACATACTTAGGCCGTCCGCGCCGGCCATATTGACGAGCATACTCCTCGGCCTGCCCTTCATAATCTTCGGCGGCTTCATAATAACCGAGGCGGTGTTCCGCTGGTGGGGGCTGGGCTACGTCTACAACCTAGCCATATTTGCGCCGACTCCGGACCTGCCTGTCATAGTGGCGCTGACCTACGCCTCGACTCTGCTGTACATAGCCCTGGTGCTGGTCCTGGAGGTGCTCTACATAGTGCTCGACCCGAGGATAAGGAGCGAGTAGCCATGGCGGCCCGCAGAGAGTTCAGAATACTCGGGATGACGCCAGGGGAGATATGGCGCGGCTTCGTGTCCACGACCACGGGCAAAATCGCCCTGGCGTTCTTCTCGATAATGGTCGCGTTTTCGATCTACGCATTGGTGGCTCTGCCGCCGAATTTCGGCAACCTCTGGAACACCCCGTCGTACTGGCAGGCGAACCCCAAGTACGCCCCGCCAGCCTGGATAAACTTCTTCACGGGCGACGCCTACGCTCCGCAGATGGCCGTACGCGATTTCAACTTCACCGCCGGCTCCAGCGGAGGCGTGGGCTATGCAGTCATCCAATTCGCCGTCGACGACAGCTACGCCCATCCCTGGAGAAACCTCTACGTGATAGTGAGAAGCCCGGCGGTGTATAACGCCTCCACGGTCGCCTACCTCACCGTGGAGAGGCCGGACGGCAGGACGGTGCAGCTGGGGCCTGTATCGGTCAACTCGCAGTTCGTCGCCCTGGGGCTGAGCCCCCAGATAATATCGCAGGTGAACTCGTTCTATCAGAGCAACTTCGGCGTGCAGAACGCCGTGCCCGCGGGATCCTCCGCGATACCCTATCTCTTCTACACGGCGAGGGGCGGCGATTTGGTCCCGCTGAAGGGGACCTACAGGTTCACAATAACCATGTACTCGTTCAGCGGAAGTACCGTACTAAATAGGAAGGACCTAGGCATAGTTCTGGAGGGCGAGGTGTACGGCCTGATGGGCACCGACTTCCTGGGGCACGACCTCTGGCTGGGGCTTCTGGCGGGCTTCCCCATAGACCTCGCCGTGGGCATCCTCACCGCCGCGATAGTGGTGACCCTCGCGATACTCATCGGCATAGTTGCCGCCTTCTACGGAGGTCTCGTCGACGAGGTGCTGACGAGAATCACCGACTTCTTCATACTGCTCCCGGCGTTCCCTCTGCTTATAGTCTTCTCGGTGTTGTTCCAGTGGTCCATCTGGGACGCCATAGTCTTCCTAGCCGCGGTGTCCTGGGGAGGCTCGGCCCGTGTGATCCGCGCCATGGTCATGCAGATAAAGAGCTCGCAGTTCATAGAGTCGGCGCTGGCGGCTGGCGCGGGCAGAGGCTGGATACTTAGAAACCACATATTGCCCATGGTCATGCCCTACACCCTCTACCTCTTCGTGGTGAACGTGCCAGGCGGCATATTGACCCTCTCGGCGATCAACTTCTTCAACCTAGCCGGCGCCGAGCTCCCCACGTGGGGCAACATACTGGCCTACGCTGACGAGTTCGGAGCGCTGACGTCCGGCTACTGGTGGTGGGTGGTGCCGCCAGGTCTGTTGATAACCTTCGTCGCCGTGACGTTCATATTCGTGGCCATGGGCCTCGAGCCCGTGGTCAACCCGAGGCTGAGACACGCGTGACCATGGTGCTCCTCGACGTCAGAAACCTAAGGCTCTACTACCAGACCACCAAGGGCATCTTGAAGGCGCTGGACGGCGTGTCGTTCGAGCTGGAGGAGGGCGAGACCCTGGCCGTCGTCGGCGAGACGGGTAGCGGCAAGTCGACTCTGGCGAAGGCCATAACTAGGGTCTGGGAGAGGAACGTCTCGCTGGTGGACGGGGAGATATACTTCGAGGGCGAGGAGGTACTGCACATGCCCGAGGACCGCTTCAGGAGGGAGATAAGGTGGCGCAAGATAGCCATGGTGCCGCAGGCGTCCATGAACGCCCTCAATCCGGTGATCACCATCGGCGAGCAGATGATCGAGCCGCTGGTCCTCAGCGGAGTTCCGAAGGGCGAGGCGCTCAGGCTGGCCCAGGACTCGCTGGAGTCGGTGGGCCTCCCGAGGGACGTGGTCGCCCGCTACCCCCATCAGCTGTCGGGAGGCATGAAGCAGAGGGTCGTCATAGCCATGGCCGTAATGACGCGGCCGAAGCTCCTGATCTTGGACGAGCCGACCTCAGCGCTCGACGTTATGACGCAGGCCAACATCATGAACTTGCTGAAGGAGCTGAAGGCGCGGCTGAAGCTGACGTATATATTCATAACGCACGACCTGGCGCTGGCCAGCGAGCTCGCCGACTCTGTGGCCGTCATGTACGCCGGGAAGCTCGCCGAGATCGGCAGCTCCGAGGATATGTACGGAGCCCCGGCGCATCCCTACACCCAGGGCCTTATGGCCAGCATGCCCACGCTGAGGACCGACAAACAGCTGGCCTACATACCCGGGGAGGTGCCAAGCCTCATAGATCCGCCTAAGGGATGTCGCTTCCATCCGCGGTGTCCCTACTTCGCCAAGGACAAGGCCTTGAAGGGGCTCTGCGACGACATGGAGCCGCCGGCGCTCGAGCTGAAGCCGTGGACGGGCAGGCGGCACCTCGCGGCGTGCTGGCTGTATAAATAGCCATGCCGGCCGAAGGGATGGGCATCGATTTAAATCCGGGATCTCGTGGGGCCATGGCCGCCAAGATGCTCGACGTCTCGGACGCGCCCTGGGTTCGCGCGGACTCGCTGGTGGTGGCGCACAGGCTGAGGCTGTGGTACTCGGTCAAGAGGGGGCTTTTCTCCAAGCCCATATACGTCAAGGCGGTGGACGACGTGAGCCTGAGCGTGGCTAGGGGCGAGACTCTGGCCGTCGTGGGGGAGTCGGGCAGCGGCAAGACGACGCTGGGCAGGACGTTGATACGTCTGCTGAGGCCCACCGGCGGCGATTTGATATTCGACGGGAGGGACGTGGCGTCCTCCGATGAGTCGGAGCTGCGTAGATGGTTCAGGCGGCGGGTCTCCATAGTGTTCCAGGACCCCTACTCCAGCCTGCATCCGTACCACAGCATCGGCTTTATACTCGAGGAGCCCCTTATAATACACGGAGTGCCTAAGGGCGAGAGGATGGAGCGGGTCTACAAGGCCCTGGAGGAGGTGAAGCTGACGCCGCCTGAGGACTTCGTGAACAAATATCCGCATATGCTGTCCGGAGGCCAGAGGCAGCGCGTGGCGATAGCGCGCGCTACCATCCTCAACCCGGACTTCATAGTCGCGGACGAGCCCGTGTCGATGCTAGACGTCTCGGTAAGGGTGGAGATACTCACCCTCCTGAAGGAGGTCCAGAAGAGGTACAACGTCGCGTTCCTCTACATCACCCACGACATCTCCACGGCGAAGTACTTCAGCGACAACATAGCGATAATGTACGCCGGGAAGCTCGTCGAGTACGGCCCCTTCCGCTCGGTGGTGAAGGAGCCGGCGCATCCCTACACCCAGGCGCTGATAGAGGCCATACCCGACCCCGACCCCAAGAACAGGCTCAGACCCAGGAAGGTGGCCCCGGGAGAGCCGCCGAACCTCGCCAACCCGCCGTCGGGCTGCCGCTTCCATCCCCGTTGCCCCTTCGCCATGGATATATGCAGGAAGGAGGAGCCGCCGATGGTCGAGGTCAGGCCGGGCGTATATACGGCCTGCTGGCTCTACAAGTAGCCGCCCTTCGGCGCCGGCGTGCCCGAATGGATAGGGCCGCGCATAAGGTTCAAATGCCTCCTCTGCGGGGAGTGCTGCAGGCTCTACTGGGTGCCCGTAACGCACGTGGACCTGTGGCGAATAGCCGAGGGGACCGGCCTCAAGCCCCGCGACTTCGCCGCCCCCATACCCAAGGACGCGGTGGGCGAGTGGGGCGTGCCGTCCATCCTCCTCTCCGACGGCCGCCGGCACTACGTGGTGTTGAAGAAAAGGCTGGACGGCCTCTGTATCTTCAACAAGCTGAGCGACGGGCGCTTCATCTGCTCCATCTACGACAGGCGCCCGTCTAGCTGCCGCTTCTACCCCTTCGTCTACATCCCCGGCGACGTGGTGCGCCTAGAGCTGGCCAAGGACGCCGAGAGGTTCTGCCCGGGCATCGGCAGAGGCCCCGTCCGCGACCTCTCGGCGGAGGCCGAGGCGGCCGCCGCGAGGGAGGCGGAGATGGACAGCTACAGGGAGGTGGCGGATCGGTGGAATGGGCTCGTGGCCTCGTCTAAGGTCGGAGGCACCTTCGACGAGTTTCTGGAGTTCGCCCTGGCGGCGGCCCGCGGCTTAAAGTTTAACTGACGGCCGCATGCCCCCCAGTGGTGAGGCGCGGCGACTGGGTCCTGTTGCTGTCTGAGGACGGCTTGAAGATCGTGGCGAGGCACCGGGGGCGGCTCGAGACCATCAGGGGGTACGTGGAGGCGTCTGCGCTGGACGGCGCAGAGTACGGAGGCGTCGTGACCACGTCCCTAGGCCACAGGTTCTACGTCCTGCGGCCCACCATATACGAGGTTCTGCCTCGCTTGAGGCACGCGACGCAGGTTATATATCCGGTCGACGCCGAGTTCATAGCCTTGGTGGCGGGGATAGGGCCGGGGTCCGAGGTGGCGGAGGCGGGCACAGGCTCGGGCTATCTGGCCTCGTTGCTGGCCTGGCGGGTAGGGCCCCAGGGGCGCGTCTTGACGTACGAGGTGAGGGGCGACTTCGCGGAGGTCGCATGGGACAACATAAGGTCGCTGGGCCTCGAGGGGATAGTCGACGTGGCGGTCGCAGACGTGGCCGCGGCCGGCTTCGGCGCGGAGGGCCTGGACGCGGTCGTGCTGGACATGGGAAGCCCTTGGTCCGCCCTGGACGCGGCCCTGGAGGCCCTGAGGCCCGGCGGCTCCCTCGTCGTCTTCAGCACGAGCGTCGAGCACGCCCAGAAGAGCGTGGCGGCCATGAGGTCCCGCGGCGTCCTCGACGTCAACATGGCTGAGGTGTCCGTCAGGCCCTGGAAGGCCGAGCCGGGGGAGATGCGGCCGGAGACGCGGGCCATCGTCTTCACGGGGTTCGTGATATGGGGCAAGGCGCCGCCCAGCCGAGGGCGGAGGCCCTGAGGCCCGGCGGCTCCAGGCAGTCCGACCGCACACGACGCCTGGACGTCTGCGTCGGCTCCCCGCGGCGCCTCCATCAGCCGCGAGCCCGTGCGACCTAAGCGCCGCCGGCCTAGACGACGCAACGGCCTTCGCCATAAGGTGCTGCCAGATGTGGTTGTGCCGTTGCAATCTCCGCATCGGCCGCAGGCTTTGAAGAGTCGTCGTCAAATTCTGAGGCTTTAGTTACGGCTGGAGACCGCCGTGAGTCGCCGATAGTTCTAAGCGCTAAACCTATGGTGGGTGAATTAAGGCTGGAGACTCTCGACATCGTGCATGCCGGCTGGATACTGTCGGCTAGGCGGGGATAACTTTTATTTAGATTTTCTTAAGGCAACGGCGTGGAGCTTATCAGAGAGGCAAGACCTCACAGCAGGAGGAAGCTTGGGGAAAACTTGATGGAGTGGTTCCACTGGCTTCTGCGGGAGGCCGAGATATACGACATCAGGTATCCCGTCAAGGGCGCCTTCGTCTGGAGGCCCTACGGGATGAAGATAAGGAGGAACGTGGAGGCCGTCATCAGGGAGCTGCACGACTCGACCGGCCACCAGGAGGTGCTCTTCCCCGTGTTCATACCTTACGAGTTTTTCAGCAAGGAGTCGCAGCACATCAGGGGATTCGAGTCCGAGGTCTTCTGGGTGTCCAAGGGCGGGGAGTCGGGGGAGAGGCTGCTGCTTAGGCCCACGTCGGAGACCGCCATGATGCCCATGTTCAAGCTCTGGATACAGGACCACAGGGATCTGCCCCTAGCCGTCTACCAGATCGTGAGCGTCTTCAGGGCGGAGACCAAGATGACGAACCCCATGATAAGGGTGAGGGAGATCTCCATGTTCAAGGAGGCCCATACCGCCCACGCGGACAGAGAGGACGCGGAGAGGCAGGTGAGGCTGGCCGTCGACGTCTACAAGAGGATCTTCGACAGGATGTGCGTGCCCTACCTCATCTCGCAGAGGCCCGAGTGGGACAAATTCGCCGGCGCTGTGTACACCATAGCCTTCGACACGATCCTCCCCGACGGGAGGACCCTCCAGATCGGGACGGTCCACTACCTGGGCACGAACTTCTCCAAGGTGTTCGAGGTGACCTACCTGAAGCCCGACGGAGGCCACGACTACGTGCACACGACCTCCTACGGCATATCCGAGAGGAGCATAGCGGCCATGCTCATAGTGCACGGAGACGACGCGGGCACGACGATACCCCCCGCCCTGGCTCCCGTGCAGGTCGTGATAGTCCCCATAATCTACGGCGAGGAGAGGAAGGCGGTCATGGAGGCGGCCCTGAGCATCGCCGAGAGGCTCAAGGCGGCCGGCATCAGGGCGGCCGTCGACGAGAGGGAGGACAAGACGCCCGGCTGGAAGTTCTACTACTGGGAGCTAAGGGGCGTCCCCCTGAGGGTGGAGATAGGCAGGAGGGACCTGGAGCAGAGGTCCGTGGTCATCGCCAGGAGGGACACATTGGAGAAATACTCGGCGGGCTTCGAGGAGCTGGAGGACGCCGTCAAGAAGCTCCTGGCCGAGGTCGAGGAGAACTTGAGGCGCTCGGCCTGGGACAGGCTCAGGTCGTCGGTGGTCAAGGCCGACGGCCTCGAGGCGGCCAGGAAGGCGCTGGGCGAGGGGAAGATAGTCGAGGTGCCGTGGAGCGGCGACAACAGCTGCGGCTTGAAGATGGTCGAGCTGCTTCGGGCAGATGCGTTGGGCACTCCGCTGGACGCCCCGGCCGATGTGGGCGGCGCCGATCTGCGCGACCTCGCCTGTCCGGACAAGAGGGCCAGCTACTGGCTTAGGCTGTCCGAGCGCTACTGACGGCCGGGGGCCAGCCCCATCCTCCTGGCCACGTAGGGCGCGCAGAACCAGCTGAGGTAGGGCAGAGGGCCTATGGAGACCCACGTGGCTCTGCCCCTCAGAAACTCCTCGTCCTCAGGCGCAAGGCCGTCTTGGTCCCCCACCACTATCAACGAGTCCCTCGGGATGGAGACCCTATCTATGTCGGTCCCCGACTCGTGTAGATAGAAGACGGGCCCCCGCCACGTCCCCGCCACGTCCCTCAGAGAGGCCGCGTACCTCCTCATGTGGGGCAGCTCCCCGGCGAGCTCCTTCGCGCTCCTCGCCGAGGTCCGCTCGACCTCCACGACGACCCCGTCGCAGAAGGCCAGGTAGACCCTGGACGCGCCCGCCCTCAGGGCCTCAAGCGCGAAGTCGAGGAGGACGTCGGCCCTCCCCCTGACCAGAGGCTCAGGGGGGAAATCCCGCCAGCAGGCCGTGTCGGATTTTATCAGGAAGCTCAAACCGCGAGCGGCGCCTGCTTCTTCCTCTCCTCCCGCGGCCTGACCTTTATCAGGCCGAAGAACACGGCGCAGTTTATGCAGTACGTCCTCGTTATGTAGTACTTGGGTATTATGGCGCCCTGCTTCTCGAGCTCCCTGGCGAGATCCGGCGGGACGGGGCTGTAGGGTATCGTCACCCTGACGGCCTTGGATCTGGGCACGAGCTTGCCGCAGTTGTCGCAGTGCAGAGCCGGCTCATGGCCCTTGTCGCCCTTGTGTCTGCCTCGATTTTTCCTCTTCTTCGGCATACGGCCCCAGAACCGGACCTCTTTATAAAAATTTATGCCGGCCTCCGCGCGGCGAATAACATTAATAGCGGCGGGTGGAAGGCGCCGTGATCGAGAAGCTACGTAAATACGTGAATCTCGACCGGCTGGGCGCCCGCATACCCGTCCCGGCCGACGCCGTGACCGCCCTCTCCCTGGCCGTGGCCCTCGTAGGCGTATATCTGACGTGGGTCGGCTGGCCCGCCTGGCCCTTCATAGCTGTCGTGGGGGCTCTCGACGTGCTGGACGGGGCCGTCGCCAGGTCGAGGGGGACCGCCGGGAGGCCGGGGGCCCTTCTGGACTCCACGCTGGATAGATACACCGACGCCCTTATTTTGCTGTACTTCTACCGCTCGGCCCCCCACCTGCTCATCTACCTGGCGCTTCTAGGCACCTTCCTGATAAGCTACGTTAGGGCGAGGGCGGAGTCCCTGGGGCTCTCCATGAGGGGGGTGGGGTTCATGGAGCGGGCCGAGAGGATCCTCTACCTTTTCGCCGCATCGATCGTGGGGCTGTTCGTCGAGGGGGCCCTGGCCCCTGCCCTGTATCTGTACGCCGCGCTGGTCAACGCGGCGGCGGCCTACAGATTCCTCGCCGCATATCTGGCGCTCAAGCGCTGACGCCGTCCCGGCGCCACGGGCGCGGCGGAGGAAGCCTTTTTAACGCCACAGCTTCGGCCCAGTATGAGCCTGGTGGCGAGGATCTCCAACGGCAAGGTGGTGGAGAGGAGGGTCGTGGCGGAGAAGGTGGCTGAGGCCGTCAAGAAGGAGGGGGCGCAGTGGTTGGGCAGATGGAACCCCGCCCTCTCCGACTTCATAATATTGAGGGATTTCGTGACCCTCAGCTACCCGGCGCCGGTGACCAAGGAGCTTCTGGAGAAGATAAGGGAGTTCTCGCCGAAGAGGGTCGGCGATAGGGTCGAGGTCACGGTACCTGTCTTCGAGGTCGTTTACAACAGCACGTGGGCCGGCGACGACATGAAGATAGACGACGCCGTGGTCGTGGCGCCCCATATAGACGACGCCTCCGACGAGCAGATAATCAACTCGATCCTGCAGGAGTTCGCGGCGCCCGAGGAGGAATAATCAGCCCACCAGCCTGCCGACGCCCCTCAGCTCCTCCATGCTGAAGCCCAAAGCCTCCAGCACCTGCTCGACGGTCGTCGCCATGAACTCTATATACTTGCGGTCGTCGATCTCGTCTATACGGGCCATCTGCACCGGCTTGACGCCGAGCGAGTCCCTGGTCTTCACGTAGGATATCACGTCGCCTCTGCCCAGCTTGACGCCCATGGCCTTGCTCAGGAGCTCCGCGGCCTTGACGTGCTGCGGCTTGTTCTTCGTATATTCGTCCAGGTCCTTATTCAGGGAGGTCTTTATGGCGAGCTTGTCGAGCGTGATCCTCTTCTCGCGCAGCTCCGACTCGTACTCCTTCACGAGGGCGGACACCTCCTCCCTCACCTTGAAGAGGTCGTCGAGCGTGCCGACGTTCCTCAGACGCTCCACGATGTCGTCCATGAGGTCCTTGACGAAGACCGGCGCGTTGCGCTTCTTCCCCACAAGCCCCTTTATCACGACGCCGCCGTCCGACGTCACGCCGAGGTAGTTCTTCTTGCGCCCGCTGAAGAGCACGAATCTGTAGACCTTGTCGAGGTCTATGTCTATGCCCAGCTGGGCCGCGTAGTCCACAAGCCCCTTTATCTTCTCGTCGGAAGCCCCCAGCAGGAACAGGCTGTCGGTATCGCCGTATATGGGCTCCATGCCCAGCTCCACGGCCCTCAACACCGTGCTCGTCATGACGTATCTGGCGAGGGCCGTCGTCAGCTCGGCCACGGGCGGGCAGTAGAGCGGGAAGGTCTCGGCGCCGAAGACCCCGTAGGAGGCGTTTATGAACACCTTCATGGCGCTCTGCACGACGTCGTAGAGGGCCTTCTCCTGCTGCGTCGGGGCGCTCTTCGCCAGGCGCTTGTACACGTGCACCCTCAAGTCCCTCAGGATGCCCACCAGCAGGCTGGTTATGCCCCTCCTCCCCCTGCAGATCCAGTGGGGCAGCTCAGCTATGGGCCTCTCGGCCCCCTCCTTGTTCTGGCAGTTGACGGTCTCGTAGGACAGGTTCCACTTGCTTATGACCGAGGGGTACAGGGACGCGAAGTCCAGCACGTATATGTTGAAGAAGACGCCGGCAGGCGGGTCGAGGACCACCGCGCCAGCGTACTTCTTCCCCTTTATCACGGCCCTCGTGTAGGCCTCCCCCCTCGACTTTATTATATCCTCCTTGTTGGGGATGAGCCAGCCCCTCCTCCTGTGCTCGTAGTAGAGCATGTTCCTGATCCAGGCCGACACCTGCGATCTGGTCAGGTCCTCCAGAGGCAGCTTGGCTATCCTGGAGAGCAGCACCATCAGCTTCATGACCAGCTCGTCGTTGTGGAGGGTGAAGTAGAGGGTTATGAAGGCGTCGCGGAAGTTGTACTCGGCCAGCTCGTCGAGGGGCATGGACGACACGACGCCTTGCCTCTCGACCTTCCCGACGCCCAGTATCGCCGAGGCGATCGCGTCGAGCCCCCTCTCGCCCCTATAGACGCCGCCGAAGGCGTAGACCTCGATGGCCTTTATGGCGAAGAACTTGTAGAGGTCTATGTGTATGCCGGGCGCCACGGTGACGTAGTCCCTCCTGGCGACCACGGGTATCTCCTCCTTCTTGAAGCCCAGGGCGACCGCCCTGTTGTAGAGATAGGGCATGTCGAAATTATCGCCGTTGAACGTGACCACTATGGGGTACTGGACTATCGTCTTGAACACCTCCGCGACCAGGTCGTACTCGCTGTCGAACAACATTACGTCGAACTCGGCGTCCGAGAGCGCCTTGAGGTCCGCCTCCACGCCCGGCCTCCTCAACAGAAGGACCCTCCGCAGCCCGTCGCTGCCGACGAGCGCCGCCGACACTATCTCGTAGTCGGCCTCCCTGGGGTTGGGGACCTTGTTCTCCTGGGGCGTGAAGACCTCGATATCTATGGCGACCCTCTTTATGTGGGGTATGGGCGCCTGGAAGAGCGGTATCCAGTTGGCGGCCTCGGCCCTCTCGTCGTCGGAGGAGAACACGCTGGAGAGGCTCTTCGCCACCTCCGGCGGTATCTCCACCTCCACCGGCGTCAAGCCGTTGTCCTCGCTGCGGTACCACATGCCCGGTATAATCCCTCTGTCGAACAGATAGCTGTGGTGGTACTTGATCCTGGACTCCCAAGTCTTGGGCAGCATCTCCCTGATGGACCTCCTGCCCCCGCCTATGGAGAGAGGGTCCTTGGCGTATATCTTCGTCGCCGCGATCCTCCTGTCGGACAGCGCGTCGTACTTCTCGACCGCCTCCATGTGGCTGAAGCCCGGGTGCTTCAAAACCTCGGGGTACTTATCGGCGACGACCTCCGGAGGCAGATCCGTCACTAGGTAGGGCCTGTGCCCGGTCTTGTCGTACCAGTAGTAGACCAGATCTCCGGCCGGGTCGTAGAGCTTCACCAAGGCCTTGCCCTCAGCCCCGTCGTACGTGACCGACAGGACTATCGAGGGCGGTATGGAGGTCGAGATGGCGCCCTTTATCCTGAACTCCGCGACCTCCTCGCCCTCGAACTCGCGGACCTCCTCGCCCTCCTCCTCGATGAACTCCTCCTCAAAGGCCACGGACATAAGGCCCTGCGTATTTAAAGCCGTGCGCCCGGCCGCGTGTTATCTCCGTATACAGCCCGGGCCGCGGACGCCGGAGGGAAAAGTTAATAAAGAGCCGCGTGAAAAGAGAATAATGGTCATTTACGTTTCGCCGCATAAGAACGAGACGAAGACAACGATGTCGACAGATCTCAAGAAAATCCTCCTCACAGAGGTTATTGGCGAGGTGATACAGGGGGTCACCATATTGGACCCGCGAGGCGTGCCGGTGATACACCATCTGCCCAACACCTTGACGGCCAAGACGCTCAGACAGGTCTCCAACTTGATCGAGCTGGTCAACATAATCAGGCAGAACCAGGACGAGAGCCTCGGCGACTTCCAGTACGTGATGGTGAAATATATGAACTATAAAGTTGGTATATTCGAGTTGCCCAACAAGAAAGGCTGGCTGATCGTCTTCATAAATCCGCTTTGGCACATAGAGAACGTGATTCCGAAAATAAGGCAGTTTTCACACAAAATAGCTCAGGTTATTACCTAGACCGGCCCAACGCCTGGTGGGCTCTGGCGAGCTCGTTTCTAGCCAGCGCCAGTATCAAGTTGAGCTCCCCCGCCAGGACGGCCGCGGCCACGATCTCGGCGAACTTGAGGGCGTTGGCTCCCGGCGGGTCTCCGGGGCCCGCTACGCCGAGCATCGACAGGGCCTCCCTCTGCGTCGGGAGGCCGGTCCCGCCGCCGACCGTCCCCACCTCCAGGCTGGGGAGGGTGACGGAGATGTAGAGCCCTCCGTCCCGCGGCTCCGTCCAGGTGATGCCCATGCTGGACTCCACCACCTGTGCCACGTCCTGCCCGGTCGCTATGAATATGGCGGTTATTATGTTGGCGAAGTGTGCGTTGAAGCCGTAGGAGTGGGCCAGAGCCGACCCCAGGAGGTTCTTCCTGACGTTCACCTCGTGGACCGCCTCAGCCGTGACGCCCAGCCGCGAGAGGACGTCCCCTCTGATCGTGGCCTCCGCCACGACCGTCTTCCCCCTGCCCATGAGGAAGTTGACGGCGTTGGGCTTCTTGTCCACGCACATGTTGCCGCTCAAGGCCACGAGCTCGGCCCTGGGGTAGTTCTCCTCTATATATCTGGCGGCGGCCTCGGAGGCTATCGTCGCCATGTTCATCCCCATGGCGTCGCCCGTCTCGAAGACGAACCTCAGCCACACGTTGTTGCCCACTATAAAGGGCTGGACGTCCTTAAGCCTCCCGTGCCTCGTGGTGGATTCCGCCGCCCTCCTTATCTCCTCCCTGTGGGCCCCGACCCACTCGACGAAATCCACTGCGTCGGCCAGCGAGGGCAGCTTGAAGAGGGGCGCCCTGGCCATGCCGTCCTTGACGACCGCGGCCCGCGCGCCGCCGGACTCCGTGACTATCTTGGCGCCTCTATTCACCGACGCCACGAGGGCGCCCTCGGTGGTGGCCAGCGGTATGTAGAACGCGCCCCTCGCGTACCTCCCCTCGACCAGCAGAGGGCCGGCCACGCCTATGGGTATCTGGGCCGCCCCTATGGGGTTCTCTATGTTCCTGCCCACGGCCTTGTTGAAATCTATGGCGGTGGACCCGATGGCCTCGAGCCTCACGCCGAGCTTCCTCTCCAGGAACCTCCTCCTGTACTCCGCCGCCCTGTTGGAATCGCCGAGCGCCTTGTCCAGCTCGTGGAGCTTCAGCCTTCCGCTGTCCAGGGCCTCGATCACTTCCTCCACTCAACGTTTTAATACATTGCCTTATCAAGTTTTCGATGACAGACGTGTGGATCAACGGCACGGCGATGGTGCAGACGGGCCGCCACTACAATTTGAACATGGACGAGATGGCGGCGAGGGTTCTGGACGAGGCGCTGAAGGACGCGGGATATCCCGAGCTGGACGCGCTCTTCGTGGCCTCGGCGACCGCCGAGCAGGCCGACAGACAGCAGATGTTGGGGACCTATATAGCCGCCCGGCTGGGCCTCGACAAGGTGGCGACCTACAGGGTCGAGAACGCCGACGGCTCCGGGGGCTCCGCCCTGATGGCGGCCGCCATGGCGGTGAGGTCGGGCGTCTACGGATGCGTGGCCGTGGTCGGCGTGGATAAGCCCAACGACGTGTTGTCCAACCAGCAGCAGGACATATACTCCACCGCGACCGACAGCGTCTACGAGAGGTACTTCGGGGTGACGCCGGTTGCGCAGGCTGCGCTCATGGCCAAGATGTATCTGTCGAAATACGAGTACAAGTACGAGGATCTGGCGCTCTGGCCGGTCCTCATGCATAAATACGGCGCCTCCAACCCCTACGCCTACATAAGGAAGCAGGCGAAGATCGAGGACGTGCTCGACAGCGAGCTAGTCAGCGACCCGCTGAGGCTGTACGACGTGGGGCCCATGGCCGACGGAGCCGCCGCGGCGATCCTCTGCGGCAGGAAGGGCGTGGCCAAGGTGTTGGGCATGTGGAGCTCCGCCAACGCCGTGCCCTTCAACGCAAGGCAGGACTACGACGTGCTCTACTCGGCCAGGGAGGCCGCGGAGAGGGCGTACAGGATGGCCGGCATAACGCCGCGCGACGTGGCGACGGCCGAGGTCCACGACTCCTACTCCATATTGGGCGTCCTCGCGGCGGAGGCCCTGGGCCTTGCCCCCCGCGGCGGGCTCCTCGCCTCGCTTAGGGGAGGCTCCGAGGTCAGGGCCAACCTGAGCGGCGGGCTTAAGAGCAGGGGCAACGTCATGGGCGCCACCGGCGTCTACCAGGCCGTGGAGGTCGTCTGGCAGCTGGTCGGGAGGGGGCCCTTCAAGAGGGTCGACGGCTCGATAGGCGTGATCCACTCCATGGGCGGCGTCGACGCCACTTCGACCGTTGTCGTTCTGGGGTTATAGCAAAAGATATTAATGACTATGAGATAGGGCCCATGGAGCACGAATCGGTGCCCCTATACTGGCGCAACATACCCAGCTATTACCGTCTGGCGGCCAGGCGCTGCAGGAAGTGCGGGGAGGTCTACTACCCGCCGGTGGTCAAATGCCCCAGATGCGGCTCATCCGAGCTCGAGGACTTCCAACTGCCCCACGAGGGGGAGCTGGTGGAGTTCACCGTGTTGAGGTCGGTGCCCACCGACTATATGAAGCAGAAGCCGCTGGTGATAGGCCTCGTCAAGCTGGGCCCCGTGAAGGTCCTCGGGCAGATAGTGGACGCCGCTCCCGAGAAGCTGAAGGCCGGGCAGAGGATGGAGGTCGTCTTCAGGAGGGTGGTCGTCGACGGCAAATACGGCCTCGTGATGTACGGCTATAAGTTCAGGCCGAGGCCATGAGGGCGGGCATAGTCTCCTGGGGGGCATACATACCCAAGTACAGGATCAGGACCGAGGACATAGCGGCGACCTGGGGCGACGACCCCGCCAGGATAGTCGATCTATATCTGGTGTACGAGAAGAGCGTCGAGGGCTACGACGAGGACGCCGTCACCATAGCGACCGAGGCCGCCAGGAGGGCCCTCAGAAGAGGCGCCGTCGACCCCAAGAGGATAGGGGCCGTCTACTCCGGCACGGAGTCCAAGCCCTACGCCGTGAAGCCCATATCGTCCATATTGATAGACGCCCTCGGCCTCGCCAACAACGTCTTCGCAGTGGACATGGAGTTCGCCTGCAAGGCCGCCTCCGACGGCATAGTGGCCATAGCAGGCCTGGTGGAGTCGGGGCGGATAGAGTACGGCCTGGCGGTCGGCACCGACACGTCGCAAGGCGAGCCCGGGGAGCATCTGGACTACTCGGCCAGCAGCGGCGGCGTGGCGTACGTGATAGGGAGGGACGGCGTGGCGGCGGAGTTCGAGACGATATATACGTACAACTCCGACACGCCCGACTTCTGGCGCAGGGAGGGATCGCCGTACCCCATGCACGGCGAGGGGTTCACCGGCGAGCCGGCGTACTTCAGACACGTCGTCGGCGCCGCCAAGGGCCTGATGGAGAGGCACGGCTACAAGGTGTCGGACTTCGCATACGCCGTATTCCACCAGCCCAACGGCAGATTCCCCATGCGCGCGGCCTCGATGCTGGGCTTCCCGCCGGACAAGGTCAAGCCGGGCATCGTGGTGACCCATATAGGCAACACCTACAACGCGTCGGCGCTCATGGGCCTCGCCAGAGTCCTCGAGCAGGCGAAGCCCGGAGACAAGATACTGCTGGTCACCTTCGGCTCCGGCGCCGGCTCCAACGCCTTCGTCCTAAACGTCACAGACGCCGTCCTGGAGAGGCAGAAGGCCGACGTGCCGAAAGTCGACGAGATGATAGCCGACAAGATCTACATCGACTACGCCATGTACCTAAAGAATAGAAAGATGGTGAAGCTCTTCGAATAGAGGGATAATACCTTTTTTATAGTCCCCAAGATTAAAAACCCGTGGGACCATTGCTATATGCCCCGTCGCCAGACGGACAAGGTCCTACAGAGGAAGGACCAGATATTGGAGCTTCTGAAGAAACACGGGGAGCTCACCACCAGCGCCATAATGAGGCTCACCGGCATGAGCCACAGCCAGATCTTCTACGTCTTGAAGATGCTGGAGAAGGAGGGCTATATAAGGGAGGTGCGGCGCGGGAAGGTGGCATACTGGCGCTTCAATGTTGAGCAGGAAAGCGGACTTAAAGAACAGTGAGCTCCTGGGCGTCCTCGCCGCCTCGATACTCTGCGCCAAACAGGGCTGCGAGGCGGACGGGCCGGAGATATCCATAGGGCCCCTCACCCTAAGGCTCTACCAGGGACAGGCGAGGCAGGAGGCGAAGAGGGGGAAGAAGGGCCAGCTGAGCCTCCTGGAGCTCGCCGGGGGGAAGGGCGGACAGGAGGCCCCCAGGCAGAAGCCCGCCGAGAAGCCCAGGGAGCAGAAGCCCAGAGGCGAGGCGGCCGCCGAAAGCAAGGCCAGGCAAGCCGCGGCGCAGGAGAGTAGGGAGGAGAAGGAGAAGAGGGTGGAAAAAGCCGAGGCCAGGCAGGCGGCGGCTCCGCCCCGGCCCCCGGCCGTGCCCGCCGAGGAGGCGGCCGAGGCCAAGGTCGACCTCTCCCGCCTGGTGGAGGCCGCGTCGGACGTCCTGGGCGTAGACGCGCGGGAGGCGAGGCGCATCCTCGAGTCGGTCCTCCTCTACCTCTCCAACTACCCCAGCGTAGGCCTCCTGAGGTTCTTCGACGACTTGAAGAGGACGACCAAGGCCGAGCCCGACGCCTTGAAGAAGGTGCTGAACCTCCTGAGGTCCTTCGGGGTGGTGGAGCTCCACGAGCTCGGCGTGGTCAACCTTAGGAAGAGGATAGAGCTGAAAAGGGAGACGAGGCTTTAGCTGGCGGCGCGCCGCGCCGGCGCGTAGGCCTCAGTCCTGTGGCCCTTGACGACGAGCACCAAGTCGCCCTTGTCCCTGAGGGCCCTCAGGGCCCTCTTGGCCACGGTCATCTTGACGCCGTATTTGCTCGCGACCTCGTACACGGTCACCACGGGCATGGACTGGACGTCCCTAGATATGGCCTCCAGCAGCTTGTCGAAGGCGGACTGAGCCGCCTTCTTGGAGCCGCCCTCCTCCTTCTTCTTGCCCTTGGCTTGTTGCTGCTGCTGTTGCTGGGCCTTCTCGGTCTTCTTGGCCAGCTGGCTTAGGGTAGGTCTTTTCTTGCCGCCCACGGGCCGCACCACGCGGAGCTATATAAGCTTTGCGCGGAGGCCGGCGTCCCCCTGCGGGAGGACGTCCAGACGTATACGCGCCTTGAGGAAAGGGGGGATGGCGGCCGGCCGCCCGCCCCGGAGTTTTTAAAGCCCATGTATTTAAATATGGTTTAAAAAGTGGATATGGCTTCTTCTAGAAGGCACGGCCCCTCCCACAAGATAGAGAACATCGTGGCCACCGTCAACCTCGGCGTCGAGCTCGACCTGGAGCAGCTGGCCGAGAAGCTGCCGGTCGCCGAGTACAACCCCGACCAGTTCCCGGGCCTGATCCTCAGGCTCACCAAGCCGAGGATCTCCGCGCTTATCTTCAGGACCGGGAAGATGGTCTGCACGGGCGCCAAGAACGAGGGCGATCTGAAAAACGCCGTACACGCCCTGGTCAAGCTCCTGAACGACCACGGGGCGAACGTCCCGCTGAACCCGGAGGTCCAGGTGCAGAACATAGTGGCCTCCGGCAGCCTCAACGCCGAGGTCGACCTAGAACAGGCGGCCCTGCTCCTCGAAAACACCATGTACGAGCCGGAGCAGTTCCCGGGCCTCATCTACAGGATGTCCGACCCCAGGGTGGTGGTCCTGATATTCGGCTCCGGGAAGATAGTCTGCACGGGCGCCAAGTCTGAGGGGGACGTCGCGGTGGCGGTCCAGCAGCTCTACGACAAGCTCAAGGAGATAGGGGTGCTGTACGTCGAGGAGGGCGGCGGCGAGGAGCCCGAGGAGGGCGAGGAGGGCGAGGGGGAGTGATAGGCCTATACGCAGATGAGGTAATAGAGTCGAGCCTCCCCCTGCTCGTCCCCACCTGCGAGGCGGTCAAGCCCAACGTGATCCCCTACGTGGACGGCGACATCGCCTGCCTCATGAAAGCGCTCGACTCGGCCCACATCGCCGTGGCCCTGAGGACCAGGAACAAGGTCGCGCTGAAGCTAGCGGCCGAGGTGAGGCCGGACATATTGATTCTGGTCGACGGTCTGGCGGCCAGAGGGCGGCGGATCAGGCCGCTGCTGAGGCCGGGAGCCGCGGCGCGGGGGTACTACCTGGTCGAGAGCCGGGAGCAGCTGAGGCGTATAGACGGCGGCCTCGCCGAAGGCCTGTTCCTCTACGCCCGGAACTTCGACCAGGCCTGGATCGCCGAGGCGCTCGGCGGCCGCCTGAAGTGCGACGGCTGCTCCCCTCCCTGCAGGGCTGTGGATCTGCTCCTCTGCAACGCCTACAGGGAGCTGGAGGTCGTCTAGGCCCTTTAGGTCGCGCCCTATTTGAGCCTCAGCGACTCGCCCGGCCTCATTACGTACACCTTGCTGCTGGACACGGCCTCCACCCTCGACTTGAAGTCCTCCGGGTCCTGTTTTATCACGGGGAAGGTGTTGTAGTGCATGGGGACGACCGACTTGGCCCTCAGGAGCTGGACCGCCCAGGCGGCCTCGCGAGGCCCCATGGTGTAGAAGCCCCCTATGGGGAGCAGGGCCAGGTCGAGGTCGAACATCCTCCCTATAAGCTCCATATCGCCGAAGACGCCCGTATCCCCCGCGTGGTAGATGTTGCCCTCGGGCGTGGATATCACGAAGCCCGTCGGGGCGCCCCTATTCGCCGTGTGTAGCGCCGGCGTCATGTAGACCTCCACGCCGTCCCCCAGCTTGACGGTCCCCCCTATGTTCATCCCCACGGTCTGGGCCTCGGGGACCCCCTTCTCCGCCACCTCCAGCGACAGCTCGAAGGTGCCCACTATCGGCGCGCCCGTCCTCTTGGATATCTCGACCGACTCCCCCAGGTGGTCCAGATGGTCGTGTGTAACGAGTATATAGTTGGGCCGAAGCCCCGCCACCTCCTCCACGGTCGTCGGGGAAAGCGGGTGGGTCGCCCACGGATCCACCAATATCTTGAGGGAGCCCGCCTCCACCAGGAAGAACGAGTGCCCGAACCACCTCACCTGCATGCAGACCCCCGAAACCGGTTTTATAACTATTTCCTGAGGTCCAGGCGGATGGCCCGGGCGTGCGGGGCGTAGATGGAGACCTGGTACCCCCTGGCCTCGGCCGCCGCCGCGATCTCCCTCAGCGCCGAGAAGGGCATGGGCCTCAGAAGCACGAGCTTCAGGCGGTACGTCCCGCTCCTGGGGTCGTAGAGGACCTTGGCGTACTTCAGAGGCTCCCTGGCCTTCGCCTTCGCGAGCTCCAGAAGCGCGTTGACGTCCTCCACGCCGGACCCCGGGCGGGTCCTTATATCAATTGCTTGTTGAAGATGGAGGCGAGGAGGTGGTCGAGCTCAGGCGCCCTGTCGTACATATCGCCGTTTATCGAGATGGCGCCGGGCCCGCCCACCTCGAAGACCTTCCACGGCCCCCTGCCGAACTTGGCCAGGACGTACGCCCTGCCCCCCGCACGCGAGGCGAACTCCAGGAGCCCCTCCACCTTCTCCCCCTCGACCCTTATGGCGGCCCTCCTCGCCCTGTACTTCAGCTCCAACACCAGGACCTGGCCCCTGCAGACGGCCACAACGTCCGGGACGAAGCGCTTCCTGACGCCGCCTCCCGAGGAGCACCCCCGCAGAACGGCGCACCCCCTATCCCACAGGAGGTTGGCTACGGACCTCTCCTTGGAGGCCCCCTTGGCCTTCGGGCTCGTCACGGCCGACACCGCACACTGATTAAAATCAGTGGCCCCGTGATACGAAAGGAAGGCTTTAAATAGGGAACGGAAGATGGGGCCATGTCCCAGTCTTTCGACGTGGTGGTCGTCGGAGCGGGCACGGCGGGGGCCTACGCCGCCTACAACCTGGCCAAGAGGGGTTTCAAGGTCGCCCTCATGGACTCCAAAAGCGGCGACAAGGTCGGCGTCAAGACCTGCGGAGACGCCCTGGGCAAACACCACGTGGACAGGATGTCGAGGTTCCTCACGCCGAACCCCAGGATATTGGTCAACGAGATAAAGGGCGTCGAGCTCTACAGCCCCGACCTCAGGACCAAGTACGTGATCGCCGGGGAGGGCTACATGCTGGACAGATTCAACTGGGGCAAGTGGCTGGTCAGGGAGGCGGTCAACGCAGGCGCGGCGTTCTTCGAGGGCCACACCGCGACCGCGCCGATACTCGAGAGCGGCCACGTGGTCGGAGTCAAGGCCACCGACAACAGGCAGGGGACGTACAGGGAGTTCAGGGCGAAGGTCGTGGTGGACGCGTCCGGATCGGTGGGCGTCGTCAGGACGAAGCTCCCCGACACCTGGCCCATATCCGAGAGGCTGCACCCCGAGGACGTCTCGCACGCCTACAGGGAGGTCTTCTACATAGACGGCGCCGTGGAGAACCCCAACTACATAAAGATATACCTGGACCAGACCATATCCCCCGGAGGCTACTGGTGGGACTTCCCCTACTCCTCCAACTTCGTCAACGTGGGGCTCGGCATATGGGGCGTGCTGAAGATAAACCCCAACGCCAACTACAAGAAGTACCTGGAGCCCCGCTACAGGATAAGGGAGAAGGTGCACATGGGCGGCGGCTTCATACCCACCAGACGCCCCCTCAAGTCGCTGGTGGGCAACGGGATAGTGGCGGCAGGCGACGCGGCCGCCGCGGTCAACCCGCTGCACGGAGGCGGCATAGGGCAGGCTCTGCTGACCGGGGAGCTCGCGGCCAAGGCCATAGAGAAGGCCTTCGCGCAGGGCAGATACGACGCCCAGACGCTGTGGGGCTACAACCTGGACTACATGCAGGAGTGGGGCCACCGGCAGGCCCAGCTCGACGTCATAAGGCTCATGCTGCAGACCCTGGACAACGACGACCTCAACTTCGGCCTCTCCAGGAAGCTCCTCACCGAGGAGGACGTCCTCGACATATCGTCCCGCGGAGTCACGCTCTCCGTCGTCGACAAGATGAGGATAGCGCTCCAGTTCGCCGCCAGGCCGGGCCTCCTGATGAAGCTGTACAACGCCATGCAGTACGCCAAGAAGATAGGGGACATGTACCTGGACTACCCCAAAAGCCCAGAAGGCCTAGACAGATGGCACGAAAAAGTCATGGAGACGTACGGCGAATACAGGAGGAAGATAGGGCTCGGCCCGATGCCGGCGTAGCGCGCCGAAGGACAGTCGCCCCCAACGGCCCGCGGACCCGCAACGCAGAAACCCAGAGCCCGCGGCCGCGTGGCGCGCCCCCAGCCTCGCTCCAACAAGAGCCGTTTGTGATTAACAGCGTATGTTCTATCTCAAAACGGCGTTAAGGTTATTATATGAGGGCACACGGACTTAGGTGCCTTATGACTTTCTGCGTAGCAGCTTCTCCGAGAAAAAAAGAACCTTTAAGACAGCAAAAATTCTCGACGCATCTAGTCGAGGATAAGACCATTCCACGACAGAATATATATTTAAAAATATATGTAGAACTAGTAATATGAACTGTAATGAGTTTTTCATCGAATCTACTAAAGAGCTTTACCACATCGCATGTGGATTCATGTGGAGTCCCAATGGGCAAAATTGGGCACATATGGCGAGTATAGCTGAAGGTGATTGCGTCTTCCACTATTTGTCAAGTAAATCTATCCATCCAGCCCAGGGCCAAGTCATCGTGGCGGTTTCGAGAGTCAAGAGCAATCCGCAGTTCTTAAGTCGTAGTCAGCTTCTGGATAAATTGAAATCTTATGACCTGGATAAATGTCCTCTGTCGATAAATTTTGTGTTAAATATAGAATTTACCAATTATTATAACTTATGGGATCGCTATTATTCAGAAGAATTTAATAAGTATGATCAATTTATTTTTGTCGAAATAGAAGTGATAGAATGGTTCAGAAACCGCATTAGTATAGACGTTATCAGAAACAGAATTCCCGTGCTTAAGCGGATTAGGGGCAGCATTGTGCAGGGTTATTTGACCCCTATCCGCAGGGAGTGGGCTTTGTCCATCCTCTCTTCGGCGCTCCCCGGACTTGCTGTAAAGAAAATATATCACACTCTTTCGGCAACTAACTTTGACTTTGTCATTTTGGCGTCGCTGATCGCGGGTAAAAACCTGTTGCTCGTGGGGCCACCGGGTTCTGGCAAGACGAGTTATATCCGTGAGCTTCTTGGGGAGTTGGGGATCGACTACGTGCTTAGGACCGGTAACCCCGAGTGGACCGTCTTTGACGTCTTTGGAGGGTTAGACCTCCAGGGGAGGTGGCGTGACGGCTTTCTCACCGTTGCAATTAGGAGGGGCTTGGAAGGCGGGCGCCCCGTGTGGGTTGTAATAGATGAGCTTAACAGGGCGAACTTGGATCTGGCCCTCGGCGAGTACTTCACCCTCCTCGACGTGGAACACAGAGGCGAACCTATAGACGCTGGGGGCGAGAAGCTGAGGGTTCCCTACTCCTTCCGGCTCCTGGGCACTATGAACAGCTTCGATAGGTCCCTTCTCCAGAGACTTGGCTTTGCGCTGAGGAGGCGCTTCGCCGTGGTGGATTTCGCCAGGTTTAGAAACCTCACTTATTCGGGGAATGAGGAGGGAGAATTCTGTAGAAGCGTAAGAGATAGAGATTTGCAGCTGTGTAAATTGCCGGAGATCGATATGAAGAAGGCGTTGAGCATTTTTGAGCTAGCGAAGCCGCCCGACTACGCGACAGTTTTTGGCGATATTCACGAGTGGTATGGCAAAAGCAAAGATTCCGTGCTTAAAGTAGAGGTGGTGTGTCCCGATGAAACGCAGGAGACGAAGCAGATAGGCATGTCGCTAGACGGCCTCCTGGCGTGTATAGTGGAGGAGATGAATAAGGTATTGAAGAGCTACAGTAGGTGTGAGGCATGTCCCGTGGAGGTTACCCCCGGCATCGTGGCCGACGCCTTGAGGTTCCTAGTTGCCGCAAAGGCTATTCATGAGTTGGCGGCGTCGGACAACGCTGCGCAAGGCGAAGCCGCTGGCGGCCAGCCGCGGGTTTGGCCGCCGGGGAAGTTGCTGTATCTTCTCGACTTTGCCGTAGCCACGTATATCGTACCGCAACTCGACGTCCTGGCAGGTTACGTACAGGTAGAGGGCTACGAGGGGCAAGCGGCGCAGACATTAAGGGAGGTAGCGACAATGTTACGGGTCTGGGGGCTAAGAGCTTCCGCCGAGCTGGTGGAGAAGCTAAGTCAAGGCTTCAATGTTCCGTGAGCTTAAGGAGGACGTTGCCTACGATTTGAGCGAGCTGGGGGAGTTAGCTGGGTGCGTCCGGTCCTCCGCCGAGGAGTTGAGACATAGGATCTTGGCGTGGCTCAGAGCCGTCTACGAGGCGTCTCCTGCTGAGGCAGGCGTTGCTCTGCCTGAGGTTGGGGATGGGTGGGTTCGCTTCAGCGGGTTTGCAGGCCGTGTCGAATGTCCCGGCGGCGTGGTGGAGGTGGTGCCCAAGGTTGGATGGGATGGGGTTCTCAGGATGCTGGATGACGTCGTTTCCGTCTTTAGGAATCTACCGACGTACCTACGTGCAAGCTCTCCCCTGGGGGTTGCGGCATCCGCTGTGGCGCTTGGGTGGGGGAACACCCTCGCTGTGGAGTACAGCCTTGCCGTACTGGAGTTGTCGTGGAGGTTTTTGTCGACGTTTAGGCCTCTCTCGTTGGAAAGGCTCTTGGTGACGGCGGGAGGCGTGGTGGGGAGGCCAAACGTGGCTGAGACGGCTAGGCTTATGATGAGGGGCGTGCCGATGGGGGTCTTCTCTAGGGTTAGGGCTGTGGAAGATATCGGAGCCGCTGCTGTGTTCAGAGCTTTAAACGAGGCCGTGAAGAGGGACCTGGAGGCCCTAGTTCGAAATTTCGAGGAATTCATGAACGTTGAGGCGTCCAGCGTCGGCGTGTTGGCGGAAGAACTCCGTCGTCTTATCTCTGCACATAAGGAGGTCTTGCAGCGACTTTCTGAGGCCCGTGGCGTGTCGATAACGCGGGAGCTCCTTATGAGGGTTAGGGAGCTCGGCAGGAGCAACCCGGTGATAGTTGCTGGAGTTGACCTGTATATCGCATATCGGGCGTATCGCCACCTCCTGAAAAGGGGCGGGGAGGGCCGCCTCCACCTCATCTCGACGCATAAGCTCTACGAGTTGTGGATTTTGGCTATGGTGCTGCAACGCCTAGGGGCTACACAGCTTGTTGGGCGTCTGAGTTTGAAAAACGGCGGTAAATTTGTTAATGACGTAGAAGTTGAGTACGACGTAATGTATGGCAGCGTATTGCGGAGGCTGGCTGGCGGCGCGCATATAAGGCCGGATATCGTGGTCAAGCTCCCTGGCGGGAGGACGTTCGTAATCGACGCGAAGTATAAGGAGGAGGTGTCCGAGGAGGATCTCGGCCGGCTGCTCATCTACGCCGTCGAGCTTTCACAGCCAGATCTCTCCGGCGCTATGGCGTACCTCGGGGACAGCAAGGTGTGGAAATCCCGTGGGAGAAGAGTAGGGCTATGCAAGGCCGATCCGCGGACTGGCTACGTGGATTTCTGTTGCCTTATTGGGTTCTGTTAGGTGAAGCAGAGCCTGCACCTGTCGCAAGTTACGCTCTTGCCAGCCTCCTGTGGGCAGATGTATTCTTCGTAGGCTTTCAGCTTCTGTCGGAGTTGCTGGCGTCTTGTGTGTTGGAGGAAGATTATGAGGCGTCTTCCGTGTTGCTGCGCCCACTGGAGGGCCTCTGCGAGCTTTGGGAGCTGGGCGTCTGCGTCGGGGCCGGCGGCGAGGTAGGTTATGTGGTCGAAGTGCTGGCCGTAGATGCGGAGGGCGGCGTGGTTGGCGGCATCGAGGGACATGAGCACCTTGAGGTTTTTGGGCCGGTCGGGGGATGCGGCGACGATGGGGAAGGACCGCGTGTATAGGTAGAAGGCGACCCGGGGGTGTTCGGCCGCCAGCCTTTTTATGTATTGCCAGTACCAGTCGGCGAATACGTCGCCTCCTACGTGGAGGCGTACGATCTTGGCGCCGCGGAGCTCCACGACGAACTTCGTCCAGCCCGCCAGCCACTGGTAGCCCTGCCTCACCAGGTGGATGTAGTTGATGTACTCCCTCAGGAGGTGCTGCGGGCTGTAGCGGGCGGTGTTTACGTCGTAGCATATGGGCCCTCCGCGCTGCGGCCTCCCGCAGAAGGTGGCGTACGGACAGGTGAGGATGGGCGGCAGGTCGAAGCTCCAGATGTTGCCCGTCTTCCTGTTGCCCGGCGAATACGGCATCTTGGGGACGATCCTCGAGAGACCGCGGGCCGCCGATTCGGCGATCCTCCTCTGGAGGCCGACGAGCATCTTGAATTGGGCCTCGCTCCTGGGCGGCGCGTAGGCGCCCTCCCGGTAGAGCCGCCAGGCCAGATCCCTCAGCGTGATGCCCGGGGCCGCCTCGCGCAGAAGCAAGCGGAGAATTATATCCACAGTTAAAAAAGAGCTAGTTAAACAACTTATGCAGGTCAGCAAGGAGAGTTTCATCATACAGGGCTCCTATAGGAATTGGTACCATTCCCTTAGCGACATAGAGAAGGAAGGCGTCGTGAATCCAAAGCCGCCCAAAGACGGTAGTTGTCACGAGGAATGTAAATCAAAGCTTGACGAGAAGAAGCGTAAGTGGCTCATTCTCTGGGCCTTTCGGCAAGAGAGGGATTATAAAAATTTAAAAGAGGCAACAAGCAAGGGCAATGTTCTTGTTATAGGGGTTGTCACTAAACGCAGTGCTGAGGAAGAGTTGAAGTCCAAGGGGAGGAGGCTTGAGAACGGAAGAAAAATTGTCGTAGTAGGCATAGTCACACAGGAGGACTTAGTTGGCGAATGCGACTGTGACTATTGGCCTGAGGAGACCGGCTGGAGGTATAAGTTCTTCATACGAGTTCTCTACTGGTTGCCGGAGGAGCGGTATGGTGACGGGCTTGAGCATGAGAAACCGTTTCAAGGTTCTCTCATGCCTATAACTCATATCGATGCTGTTGAAATCACCAAGAACCTTCAGGGACACCCATATAAGTTACGTTCTATAGATCTTGCGGATCCAAATAGTTGTAAGATAAAAGACGTAAAGTATGTGAAAACAGATAAGATTTACCTAGACGACGAGACCTTACGGTTCGCCGTAGCAGCGGCTAAAGTCGGCAATCTTCTTCTGGTGGGCCCGCCTGGGGTGGGAAAGACGACGTTGGCGCGGGCTCTGGCCGAGGCGCTAGGTAGCGGGTACCACCTTGCGGTGGCTCACGCGCTGTGGTTTAGGCGGGACGTCGTGGGTGGCGAGACCATCATTAACAACACGGTACATTGGAAGTCAGGCCTTCTGATAAGGGCTTACAACAGAGTCGCTGAGAGAATTCTGGTTGGCGATTCTAGGCCCTATTTCCTCATTATCGACGAGATAAATAGGGCAGATGCCGACAAGGCCTTCGCCGATTTCTTCGCCACATTTATCTCGCCGTTTTGCGAAGACTGGTCGATACCTGAGGGGCTTGTGGAGGAGATAAAGGGCTACGGTACATATATTGATGATGAAGCCGAAAATTTTGTAAATTATTACTTGCTATTTAGAGATATTCCTCTGAAGTTTATACGTATAATAGGCACTATGAACTTGAGAGATGCAAGAAACTTGTTTATGCTGGGAGAGGCGTTGCTTCGGAGGTTTGTAATTGTCAAGGTGGAAGTCGACGCTTGTAAGTATCTTGATGTGTTGCTACAGGACGAGAGGATACGGCAGCACTTCCAGAAGCTCTGCGACACTTTAAAGGACAAAAAACCACAAGCCATAACGCCGGCGGCGGTGGCGGGCGCCGCCAGGCTGCTGGAGGCCTTGGGCGGAGGGCAGTACACGGAGGATGACGTAAGGCGTGTTCTGGAGGCCCTGGGCGGTAAGTTGCCGGGCGGCCGTAGATCAGGGCGGTGACCGTCGGCGTTAAGGAGATTCGTCGGCGTAATCTGCTCCTGCTGGCGGGGGATAAGTACTTTAGGTACTACGCGAAGAGAGGGAGGATAGTGGAGGCGCTGGAGAAGCTGCTGAGGAAAGCCCCTGAGGATATCTACGGAGCTGAGGCGTTCGGCGCGGTCGTGGCGCAGGCCGCCCTCCACGCCCTGGACGCCCTGCGCCGTGCGATCGTCGAGGCTAGGAGGGACAGGCTCGTCTACAGGGAGTTCGGGGTGGTGTACGACAGAGATCTCGTGGGGGCTTTAGACGTGGCTAGGTCAGTCGCAGTGGGGGGCTCCGGGCTATACGCCTCTCTGACCTACCTCCCCTCGTCTCTAAACGCGCCGGAGTATCTGCTTCTGCGGAAGCTCGCGGAGAGAAGCGCCAAGACCGCCAAGAAGCTCGCAGAGCGGCTCGGCATCTCCGGACAGGTGAGGGGCGAGATCGACGGCAGGATTCGGGAGGTCAGGCGCCTGTCCGCGTCTCTCCCCCGCGGCGTCACCTGGCTCAAGTGCAGAGATGCGGGCTACGTGGATTGGCTGAGGCACGCCTGCGCCTCCTACAGGGTTCTGAAGGGGCTCCTGAGTGGCGTCGCCGTGGCCGGGAGGGCGAGGGAGGGGCTCGACGTGGTGTTCCTGGACTGGCGGCTCTACGAGATCTACATCTACTTCCTCCTCTACGAGACCATGAAGGAGCTGGGCTACGCCGAGTGCGCCCCTGGCCTCTGCGGCGACGGGGACCTCTGCTTCGAGAGCGGGACGCGGCGCATCTGCATACTCTTCAACAAGCCCCATAAGTCCTCCATCGTCGACTCCTACGACGGAGAGCCCGCGGAGAGGCTCAGGGGCAGGCCCGACGCAATGATAAACGGCGGGCGGAGGATCGTGGTGGAGGCGAAGTTCTCCAGCGACCCGCAGTACATCACGCTGGGCAGATTTAAGGCTATGGCGTATGTGTACGAATACGGCGCCGACGCCGGCCTGCTCGTGTTCCCCGACTTGGAGGAGAAAAGGACAGACCTAGAAGACGAGGCCACCCTTGAGATTTATAGGTACATGCGGCAACACGGCGGTATAGCCATGGTGAGACTTAGGGACGGCCGGAAGATCCACCTAGTAAGGGTGGACCCAGCTGAGGGCTCTAGCCACTCCGAAGCCGACGAAAAGGCGAGGGCAAGACTCGCGAAAATCCTTAGGGAACATATGGGCTGAGGAAGGCGTTCTGGCGATGAATAACGGACAAATCTGCGGCGTTGAAGGGCAGAACTCTTATGCCGTGAAAATAGTTGGTTATTTTTCGGCGAGCTTTTGCGTTATTGCGGCGGCTATTTGGGATATGGCCATTTTGCCCTCCTCGAGCACCGGGTAGAGGTTTATGAAGCCGTGCGTGACGCCTATGTAGCGGGTGGCGACCGCCTCCACGCCGTGTTGCCTCAGGTGCGCCGCGTACATCTCGCCCTCGTCCCTGAGGGGGTCGTACTCCGCGGTGATCACGAGGGCCGGGGGAAGGCCCTGCGGCTCGGCCAGGAGGGGGGAGGCGTAGGGGCTCAAGGCGTCCTCCGGCCTGGAGAAGTACTGGGCGGCGAACCAGGCCATGAGCTGGGCTGTGAGGATCGGGTATTCGGGGGTGCTGTACTCGAGGCGGGAGGGGGTGGGCATCGCTGTCTGCACCACCACGGGGTACACGAGGACCTGGTACTTGACGAAGTCCTCGCCGCGGTCCCGGGCCATGAGGGCCACGGCCGCGGCCAGGTTTCCCCCTGCGGAGTCCCCGGCCACCGCAATCCCGTCGCCCACGCCGAGCCTCTGGCGGTTGTCCGCAACCCACTTGGCGGCGTCGTAGGCGTCCTCCACGGCGGCCGGGAACTTGTGCTCAGGGGCGAGGCGGTAGTCCACGGAGACCACCACGGCGCCCGACAGCCTCGCGATCCTCCTGCAGACGTGGTCGTGGGTCTCTATGCTGCCCACGACGAAGCCCCCGCCGTGGTAGTAGACCACAACCGGCAGCCGGTCCCCGGCGCCCGGCCTGTAGACCCGAGCCCTGATGGGGCCGCCCCTCCCCGGAATGGCCACGTCCTCCACCGAGTGGACCGGCTCGTTGGCGGCCTTCGCCGTGAGGAGCGCCGCGCTGTTGAACTCCTCCCTGAACCTCTGCGGCGTCACGTCAGGCGTAAGGCGGGGGATCGCTTGGAACATCTGCCTGAGGATCGGGTTAAGAGGCATGGCCCCACTCCGCGTATTGCTTCTGCATGTGTGCGGAGCCCCACATATCTATAAAGTTTCCAGCCGTCGGGCCGCGGCCTACGGCGGAGTCCGCGGCGCCGCCTATTCGGGGCAGGGGGCCGCACGCGCGGGCCCTCGAGGGGGCCTGGGTCTTGGATCGGGGGACCTGCGGCGGGCCGTGCAGAATTTTTATATGGGGGCTTCTCTGGCCCTATGGCTGTGTTGGGCGTCGGCCGAAGCGGCCGGCCTTGCGTCGCGGTCGGCACGCCGCCGTCGGGGAGGCGGCCATGGCAGGCGTAGGCGACCGTCCCGCCGTCGGCGCGCCTGGGCAGGGGACCCGCCGGGGTGCGGCCGACGCGGCCGAGGAGGTCGTGGAGTACTACAGGCTCCTCTATCTGCGCGGCCAGACGACCCTCCTCAGCGGGAACATCAGCGTCAGGGTGGGCGACCTCGTGGCCATCACGCCGACGTCGGCGCCCAAGCCCCTGCTGAGGCCCTCGGACCTCGTGTACATCGACCTGGAGGGGAGGGTCGTGGGGGGCTCGGGGGCGCCGTCCTCGGAGTGGAGGATGCACGTGGCCATCTACAGGCGGAGGCCCGACGTGGGGGCCGTGGTCCACACGCACGCCGTCCTCCCCACGGTGCTGGCGGAGAGGATCGACGCGGGGCTGCTGCTGGAGAGCGAGTCCTACCTCGGCGGGGGGATCGCCGTCGTCCCGCCCCTCAAGCCGGGCACCTGGGAGCTCGCCGAGGCAGTCGCCGAGGCCCTCTCCAGGGCCAACGTGGCGGTCATGAAGAAGCACGGCGTGGTGGCGGTGGGCCCCACGCTGGCTGAGGCCGTGAACAGGGCCGAGGTGGTCAACGACCTGGCCTGGGCGACCCTGGCGAGGCTATGGCTGGGCGGAGGCCCGTAGTGCTCGGCTACCTCCTGGCGCTCGCGGGGGTCGAGGGGCTGACGCCGTCGGAGGCGGCCAAGGCCCTGGGGATATCCAGGCAGGGGCTCCACAAGGCCCTCAGGCGGCTCAGGGCGGCCGGATACGTGGAGGAGGGGCCCTACGTCAAGATCAGCGAGGCGGGGCGCGAGGCCCTGAGGGAGGCCTTGAGGGGCTTGATGGCCTACTTCGGCATCGCCGCCGTCAGGCTGGAGGGCTACGTGGCCAGGGGCCTGGGCGAGGGGGCCTTCTACGTGTCGCTGGAGGGCTACAGGAGGCAGATCGAGGAGAGGCTGGGCTTCACGCCCTACCCCGGCACGCTCAACGTGGTCCTGTCGGCCGACAGCCTCATATACAGGCGGTACCTCGAGGCCCTCCCCGGCATACAGATAAGGGGCTTCTCCGACGGGGTGAGGACCTACGGCGGCGTGAAGGCCTTCAGGTGCAGGACAGGCGGCATAGACTGCGCAGTCCTGGTGATAGAGAGGACACACCACGGGCCCGAGGTCGTCGAGGTGATCGCGCCCGTCAAGCTGAGAGACGCCCTAGCCCTCGAAGACGGAGACCCAATCTCCATAGAGGTACAGCTCCTCTGACCCAAAGAGGCGGGCCCGGCAGAGCCCCCTCCCCCACATCCTAAGCCCCTCCGGCGCTCCATGTACGGCGCCGCCGATGGACGCGCGGCTCAATGCCAGGCGGCTTGGTCCAGCAACTCCTCCGGCCGGCGCCTGCGGAAACCGCCTCTGAATTGGGAGGACAGCCGGAAGACAGCTTTTTAACCGGCGCGGCGGCATCTCCGTGGAGGAGGTGGGGAGGATCGTGGAGAGGTGGCGGAGGAGGGCGAAGATCCGCGGGTGGTTCGTGGGCGAGGACAGGGTGATGCTGTTCGTGGAGGACCCCGCGGAGGTCCCCGCCGACCTAGTCGCGGAGCTGGAGGCCGCAGCGGGGAGGAGGGTAGAGGTCGTGAAGGGCAAGATATACTTAATGCAAGACGAACAAGCGGCTCGACCAGCACACACAGCTCTTCGTCGATGAAACGCATGGAGCTTCCGTCGCCGTAAACTCCGCCCTACCTCTCGAGACGCTTAAGTGCCCGGTTCCGCGCTAATGTGGCAAGACCTGTAAGCAAAATTTATAAAACACAAGAATGGATCTCTTGTGTCTACAGGTAAAACAATAGCATTGTTTCTGCTTGGTTTCTTTTTCGTGTTCATGGCATTTCCAGTGGCTTGGGCGGTTTCTGCAGCTCTCGGCTATCTCCTGGCCGGTGCGGCGTTGGCCATCGGCATATATATGGCGGTTAAGAGAGGCGGGAGGGCCCTCCAGCTGGTCTTAGGGGTTGTTTTGGCGGTTTTCGCTGTCGTGGTCCTCGCGGGCACAGCGGCGGTGCATTTAACAGCATACACCCTTTCTAAGACCGTAGAAGAGATAGGAAAAGAGGGCGGGACTGTGGCTGTGCTGAACACCACGGCGACGATGCCGGCGGCAACTACGTCGAAGACTACGAATGCGGGCGTCGTGGAGGCGTCGCTCGGCCAGACGATTCGAGCTAATCATGTTGCGGCTCCGCGGGTCCGCCTGTTGGCCGCATCATATGCTTAGTAGACGCCTCCGATATAGGCTTCAATATTTCCGGAGAAGAACCCGAGCGTTGGAACCGCCTCTATTGACCCCTGCCGATCTGAATAACTCGAGCCCTAGGGTGGCGGGGGCCGGCTAAGCCTGGCGGCCATCCTACGTCTTGAAATATGGTCACCCAGAGAGAATTTCGGTAACTATTTCCTCAAGCGCAGCGACGGCGGCTTCTCTGCCGATCTTCTGTCTGCGGAACAGCATGTGGATTATGTACGTGGCTAGCTCCAGCGTTGCCAGTTTCTCCAGCTTCCGCGTCGCCTCCGGCGGGCACCCGCGGCCGCACGTCTTGCTTATCTCCACGTATTCCATGAACAGCGCCATCATTATCTCGTGGAGCTTGTCCAGGACCTCGTCTCGGCTCTCGTAGAGGAGGTCCTCCAGGGTTTTGCCTCCGCCGACCGGCACGTCCAGCCGCAGGACTTCGGCGTATTCCTCCACGACGCTTTCGAGGCTGGCCTTCACGGGGTCAGCGCCTAGCTTCCTGAACTCCGCCAGGACCTCGTCTATCTCCGGCGCGTACCGCCGTACAGCTGCGGCGATCTTGGAGGCGACCTCGGCCGCATCTTCCCCCACCTCCTCTTCGACGTCCTGCAGGATCCTCCGCCTGAGCTCCTGCAGCCTTCGGTACAGCTGGACGAGCTCGTTGACGCGCCACGTCGAGTACTCCTCCTCAGCAAAGGCGCCGAGCCCTACCGCAACAGCGGCTTCCCCGGCCATGCCTCCTTCACCTCCTCTAGGTTATATACGTACGTGAGAGCTCGTCGAGACCCCTCCCCGCCCACGTCTCGAGGACCTGGTCTGCTGCCTCCTTCACCTCCTGCGGCAGATCGGCGGGGGCCGTCGAGGCGAGTTCGTAGATTATTGCGTCTTCCTCGGCCCTGCTCACGACGGAGCCGTATATCTCCATGTCGTCGAGGGTGTCAAGCACCTCGCGGGAGAATGGGCCGTATTTGTACATCTTCCAGCGGAACGCCGTGGCGCCGTATCTCCGATGCAGCTCCCTGTCGATTAGGAATAGCAGCTTCATGAGCTTGGTGCGGGCCATGGGCCCGCGCCGCAGTACGTACCTAATCAGATCGGCCTTATAGGCGTCAAACATAACGTCATGTATATATATTTTAGGTATAAAAAACCTTCCACTTTGTGTTAGGCGCTGCAGAGGGCGCCCTAGCCACGGCGGTCTTCCCAGGGCTGTTTGAAGGCAAGTAGCCACCTCTCGAGCCCGGGCGCCCTTGCGACCGCCTTCGCGGCCTCCTCCACGATTCTTCTATGCACCTCCTGCGGCCTCTCTCGGCATGCCTCCGCCAGCTTGTAGGCGATGGACAGCAGGCCGCCGGCCGTGGGCTCCACGGCGTATTCGCCGAACGGCGTCTCCAGCAGCAGCCTCCCCCTCGCGGCCCTCGCCTCGACGGGGCATCCGTCCAGCTCGCGGAGGAGCCTCCTGCCCCTCCCCGACAGCCGGTAGACGTCGCCCCTCCTCTCAGCCAGCCCCCACTCCAGCGCCAGGCCCAGGGCGGCGTACGCGTAGGGGCCCCACATGCGCTCGAACAGCGCGAGGCGCGCCGACCCGCCCCTCGCCTCAAGCGCCCTCAACGCCTTGACCACGTCGCCGAGGCGCACGAACACGCGGGGAACGCCTCCCGGCCTAATATCTCCACGGGTGATCGGGGCCGCAGTGGAGAGTCCACGCTGAAACTATAGCCGCCGTGGGGGCCGCGGGGTCCCTCTCGGGGCCGCTGTGATTCGTTCTCGACGCGCCGGGGGGCCGGGCTCGGGGCGCCTGGGGGATAAAAACATATAGTTAGGCGGGGTATTCGCCATGGCTGGCATTCGCTCGCCTATAGCGGTTGTCGTGGGGCATGTGGATGTGGGGAAGACCCTTCTGCTCGACAAGATTAGGGGGACCGCCGTCGCCTATAGGGAGCCCGGCATGATCACGCAGCACATCGGCATGTCGTTCGTGCCGTGGGGGGCCGTGGAGAGGTTCGCCGGTCCTTTGGTGGACCGCATGAGGCTTCGGGGGAGGATCTGGATCCCCGGCTTTCTCTTTATAGATACGCCGGGCCATGCGGCGTTTTCGAACTTGAGGAGGCGGGGCGGCTCCGTGGCCGACGTGGCGGTGCTCGTGGTGGACGTGACGTCGGGCCTCGAGGAGCAGGGGGTCGAGTCGCTCAACCTCATCAGGGCGAGGGGGGTCCCCTTCGTCATCGCCGCCAACAAGCTGGACAGGATCTACGGGTGGCAGTCGGAGGAGAACAGGCCGTTTCTCTTCGCCGTGGAGAGGCAGGACTGGCACGCCGTGGCTCAGCTCGACGAGCAGATAGGCAGGCTGATGGACCAGCTGTCGAGGCTCGGGGTGGAGGCCGATCGGTACGACAGGGTCAGGGACTTCGCGGCGCAGGCGCCCATAGTTCCCACCAGCGCGGTGACCGGCGAGGGCGTAGCCGACCTGCTGCTGGTGCTGGCCGGCGTGTCGCAGCGCTTCGTCTCGAAGGAGAGGCTGTCGGTGGGGGACGGCCCGGCCAGGGGCGTCGTGATGGAGGTGAAGGAGGAGAGGGGGCTCGGGACCGTCGTCGACGCGATAGTCTACGACGGGGTTCTGCGGAGGGGGGATACGGTCGTGACGGCGGGCCTGCAGGGCCCCGTGGCGGCCAAAGTCAAGGCGCTGATCGTCCCGAAGGCGCTCGACGAGATGAGGGATCCGGAGGATAGGTATAAGTACGTGGATGAGGTGAGGGCGGCCGCGGGCGTGAGGATCGTGGGCGAGGGCCTGGAGGGCGTGGTGCCGGGGGCGCCCGTGGTGGCTGTCGAGGGCTCCGTGGGGGAGGCGATGAAGGCCGTCGGCGAGGAGATCGCGGCGGTGAGGATAGAGTCGGACAGGGAGGGCGTCGTGGCCAAGGCCGACACCTTCGGCACGCTCGAGAGCATGGCCCTCTTCCTGAGGCAGTCCAACATACCCGTGAGGAGGGCCGACGTGGGGCCTCCGAGCCATAGGGACGTCGTCGAGGCGGTGCTGTCGAGGAGGAGGGACCCGGCGTACGGCGCCATACTGGCCTTCAACGTGAAGGTCCCGCCTGAGGTCGAGAGGGAGGCGCAGTCCAGCGGGGTCAAGATAGTCAGGGGCGAGGTACTCTACAGGGTGGTGGACGAGTACCTGAGGTGGGCGGGCGAGCTCAGGGCCAAGGCGCTGGAGGCCGCCCTGTCCCAGCTCGTCAGGCCCGGCGTAATTCAGCTCCTCCCGGGCTACGTCTTCAGGAGGAGGGACCCGGCCATCGTCGGGGTGAGGGTGGTCAAGGGCACAGTGAAGCCCGGCTACACGCTGGTGAGGCAGGACGGGAGGGAGGTGGGCAGGATCCAGCAGATCCAGAGCCACGGCGCCCCCGTCCAGGAGGCGAAGGTGGGGGACGAGGTGGCCGTCTCCATAGCGGGCGACGTGATGGTGGGGCGCCAGATAAAGGAGGGGGACCTCCTCTACGTCTACGTGCCGGAGGACCACCTCAAGCAGTGGCTTCTCCAGTATAGGCAGCACCTGAGGGGGGACGAGAGGGAGGCCTTGGACGAATACGCGCAGATCCGCAAGAACTGGCGTAAATAGGTTCGACAGAAGATTAAAATATCCGGCCGGGGCGGTACCGTGATCGCCGCCACCGATCTGATCTACGCCGCGGCGCTCCTGGGCTGGATAATGCTCCTCTCGAGCTTGATAACCAAGAGGCTCTACGGCCTTTGGACGTCCCGCGGCATGGCGCCCATGCGGGCCGTCTACTTCAACAGGAAGGTCATACATATCCTGGCCGGCGGCCTCGTGGCGCTCCTCCTCCCGCTGTTCTCCAGCTGGGTCGTGCCGGTCTCCATGGCCCTTCTGCTGAGCCTCTTCCTCTACATACCCAGGAGGATCGGTAAGCTGATGTATTGGTTCCAGACGCCTGACAACGCCTATGAGATACATTTCACTCTCTCCTGGGCCCTGGTCGTCTTCCTGACCTGGGCCGTCCTCGGCGCGCTCAACGTGGGCATAGCCGCGATCTCCTACATGGCCTTCGGCGACGCCGCCACGGGCATCGTGAGGAACGCGCTGTTCGGGAGGAGGACCAAGTCCTGGTGGGGGAACTTGGCCATGGCGGCGGTCTCGATACCCATCGGCTACATCTACGTGGGCCCTGTCGGGGCTCTGGCAGCGGCGGCGGCCAGCGTGGTGGAGCACTTCGAGTGGCCGCCGATTGACGACAACATCACCGTCCCCGTGGTGTCGCTCGCAATCATGGTCCTGCCCAGGCTCGCCTAGGGCCGCGCCCCATCGCTGTCGGCTCGAGCCCGGCCCCCTGGGGCGGAGCGGCCGCGGACTGATTTCGGCGGACCGCCGCGCGCCGCGAGGCAGCGAGGAGAGTTGAATTCCGGCGCAACGGGCGGCGAGGACCGAAACGCAACCTACGCGTAGAGAGCTCGTGTGCGCATCGGCCCGCGGGGGATTGAGGCGGGGCGAAGGCGCCGGCAGAGGCCCCCGGGAAATCCTCCGGGGCGGGAGGGAGGTCGGAGAGGTAGCCTAGGACTGCTCCTCGGCTTGCTGTTGCTGGCCGGTCAGCTTGGCGAGCTCCTTGGCGCCTACGGCTATCGCGGGCGGGCCTCTGTAGCCCTCGGGGTAGACCAACACGGTGTTTATCTGCACCGTCTGGTCCGACACGGTGTTGCCCCTTACGAGCTTCTTCCTCCGCTCGCCCTCCTTCCTCGGCTTGTAGCCCGGCCCTCCCGAGAGTATGGCGTACTTCTTCACCTGTCCGGGCACTCCCGGCAGCATGGGCGCCCCCTCGAAGCCGCTGCCGCCTGTGATCATGAGCCTGGCCCCCTGCGGGGCCTTCAGCTCGGGCAGAACCGAGGCGTCGATGTAGTCGCCGATCTTAAGCCCGACGAACCTCTGGGCGACGGGGTCCTTGGCCTCCAGCTGTATCGCCTTCCCGCTCAGGGGGTCCGAAACCACGACCTTAAAGCTCGGCACGAGGCGCGACCGCCAGCACTATAAATACTTTGCTCCGCCGTCTACCAGGGGCTGAAAAACGCTATTTGATTACGGACTTCGCTATTATCAGGGTGGTCGTGCTCCTTATCTTCGGTATTTTTCTGATCTTGTCGGAGACTATCTTCCGCAGATCTTCCGTGGTGTCGGTGGCGATCCGCGCCACCAGGTCGTACGGCCCGTAGACTATCATGGCCTCCTTCACCTCGGGCATCTTGGACAGCATGTCGAGTATCTCGTCCTCGGAGCCTATGTCGGTGTTTATGAACACAAACGCCTCGACCATAGCCTACACCACGCCCATCTTTATAAACATGCCGCCTCAGACCTCTCGCTAGACCAATAGGGCCACAAGGAAAAATGTCAACAGAGGGCTGCTTATTTTGAAGACGCGCCAGAAGGCCCTGTCGCTCTTCTCGCGGAATGCCAACAGGCCGAGCAACACGGCCGCCGCGGCGGCGGGGGCCATCACGAGGGCGCCTAGGAGCCCGCTGAGCGCGTAGGCCAGCGCCCACATGTACGCGGCCGCAGCCGCGTCCAGGAGGGCTATGAGCGATATGGCCTTGTCTCTGGGCAGCATCGCTGTGAGCATCGGCACTCCGGCCTCCCTATATTCGTCGCGGTAGACGTAGGCCAGCGACCATATGTGGGCAGGGATCCATATGTATATCGCCATGGACTCGAGGAACGCGGCGAGGGTCATGGGCCTCACGGCGAGCCAGCCCGATAGATACGCCGCGTTTCCCGCGAAGCCGCCCCAGAGTATGTTGGACCAATGCCTCCTCTTGAGCAACACGGTGTAGACCGCCGTGTAGATCAGCCAGCCCGCCGCGACGGCGGCCGTGGCCGGCGGGCCCAGCCATATCCAGGATAGGGCGAGGCCTGCGAGCGATACGGCCAACGAGTAGGCCAACGCGGCGCCGGGCCTCAGCCTGCCGCTGGGCAGAGGCCTGCTCGAGGTTCTGCCCATCCTGGCGTCTATGTCCCTCTCCCAGTATTGATTGAAGGCGGCCGAGCCGCCCGTGGATAGGAGGCCGACGGCGGCGAGCTCGGCCATCTTTGCCCAGGAGATGTTGGGGGATGCGGCGACGGCGTAGCCTATCAGCGACGAGAGGATTAAAAGCCAGATGACCCTGGGCTTCAACAGGACGATGTAGTCCCTGACCACCTCGACCTCCGGCCGCCTCCAGGCCATGCGGCTCTACATTTGGTCGAAATAAAACTTTCTGCGGTTTTCCGTCGCCGGCTGGACGCGCCTCCAGAAACGTCGCGGCCGCAGCCGCCCAGGTGGCGGCCGCCCACATGCCCCGCTCCGGGGGTCGTTGCTCTACGGCCCCTACCTTAAAAGTTCTCTATGTACTGTATCCAGAGCTCGAGGTCCCTCAGATCCATCGGCTCCTCCCTATCGCCGGCCTTGATGTAGGCCTCGGTGAATTCGACGTACTCCCCCCTCCTCGTCCCCTTAATCACTATCTGCCTCCCCTCGCCGCCCTCGCCGAGGCCTGCGGCCTCGGCGATAGAGGGCGTGGCGAAGTGGAGCTCCACGGAGTCGCCGGACTCCCTCATGGCGTATCCCGGCGACGTCTCGACGTACCTCCTCAACTTGTCGTAGGGAACTCGCACGGAAGTCGGATGATATTGATATAAATCGATTCGCTCTAAGCGCCATGCTTCCGGCCTCCGTGCTGAGGCAGCTGTACGTCCAGGGCAGCCTCAAGAGTGGACCTGACGGCGCCGAGTTCAAGCTGAAGAACATGTTGGCGCCGGCGACCATAACCGATCTGAAGATCTCGGTGGACGGCGCCGCGGTCCCCAAGGACAAGATAGAGGTAGTCACGTCCTCGGGCAGATACCCGGCGGCTCAGCTGGAGCAGCAGGGCTATAAATTCTCGGTCAGAGACGAGGTGACCGTCGTGCTGAAGGGGCTTACGCTCGGGAGCGGCCCCCATAAGATAGAGATAAAGGCGAAGACGAGGGAGTGGGGGGAGCTCTCCTTCGACGTCACCGACGTCCCCCGTTAAAATCCCCTTTTTATGGGAGTCGCCGTAGTTACCGGATCCGGGCGCGGCATTGGGAGGGCCATCGCCGTCAGGCTGGCGCGGGAGGGATTCAGGGTGGTCGTCAACGCCAAGCGGGGGAGGGAGGAGGCGGAGGAGACGCTCAGGCTGGTGAGACAGGCCGGCGGCGACGGCGCGGCCGTCATAGCCGATGTGGCGACGCGCGAGGGCTGTGGAAAGCTCATCGGCGAGGCGTTGGGCCTCTTCGGCGGGCTGGACGTCCTGGTAAACAACGCAGGCCTCGGCCTCTACTCGCGCTTCCTGGACGCTGACGACAGGCTCGTGGAGAAGCAGATAGAGGCGTCGTTTAAGTCCGTGGTGTACTGCTCGCAGGAGGCGGCGAGGGCTATGCGCGACGGCGGCGTCATAATCAACGTGGCCTCCATCGCCGGCATCGCGCCGTTCTACGGCCTGTCGATATACAGCGCCATGAAGGCCGCCGTGATAAATCTAACCAAGGCGCTCGCCGTGGAGCTTGCGCCCAGGATACGCGTCAACGCGGTGGCTCCGGGCGTGGTCAAGACCAAGATGGGGGACAGCCTCCTGGCGCTCCTGGGCCTCGACGAGGCTAAATACGCCGAGAGGTACACCCTGCTGGGGAGGCTGGCGGCCCCCGAGGACGTGGCGGAGGCGGTAATAGCCTTGATCAAGATACCGACCATAACAGGCCAGGTGCTCGTCGTGGACTCCGGCGAAACTCTAAGACACGGCTCGGCCCTCTAGTCCGGGACCCGGAGCTCCGGCTCCGCGAACCTCAGGAACTCCTCGAGCTCCTCGCGGCTCATGTATAGGGCCCTCAGGCGCTCGGCCAGGGGCCTATCGTCGACCACCACCACGATGGAGTTGTCGAGGTCGGGCTTGGCCGAGCCGTCTAATACGTGGAAGCCGAGCCTCTTGAGGGCCTCGGCCTGCCGTCTAGTCATATTGCCCAACACTACGGCCTTCATATGGGGCGCCGCGAAGGAGATTCTAAAAACTTTACGTTGTGATTTTCAACTCTGCTGCGTCGAGGCCTCCTGCCCTATCCCCTCCTCCGTGCAGACCAGCCGCCCCTCGGGTATCAGCCTCCTGGGGTCTCTATAGCGCTGGGGGAAGTACTCGGCGTAGGCCGCCGCCTCCTCGAGGTCCAGGACGCGCTCGCCCTCGGCCGAGATCGCCTTGTCCACGAGGAGATCTACGTAGATGATCCTCCGGCCTATCTCGGCCGGGCTGTTTATGTTGATGTAGGAGCCCACGAGCCTCCCCGACGCGTCGTAGTAGCTGTGCACCACGTAGGTGGAGCCGGGCGCCACGCAGGTCAGGGCGTGGAACCCCCTCTCTATCTTGACGCCGATGCCGTCCAGCACGCCGCCGGGCTTCAACTCCCTTCTGATGACCAAGACGCCGTTCTTGAGCCCGAGCGCCCGGCCCCTCATCGCGATGACGTCGCCCCAGGGCTTTACGTGGAGGATCTCCACGTCCCCTCTGGCCAGATATTCGGCGACGCGCCCGTACACGTCGGCGCCCGCGTGGTCCAGAACATCGACGCATCTCCCCAGCCTCTGGGCCCTCAGGGCGTGGTGGCCTCTAACCGTCGGCGCTACCGACGATCTGACCTCGTCCAGCTTGGCCTTCGCCTCTGGGTCGAACAGGACGACGTAGAGGCAGTCGCCGGGCCTGGCGACCTCCCCCTCCCTCCAGCCCCTCGACGACAGCCCGACCAGCTCCCCGTAGAGGGACCTGGCCTCCTCCAGCAAGGCGTCCTCCCCGGCGAAACGCGCCGATGATTTGAACCTCACGCCCAGGCCCTGCGCCAGCTGTCTGAGCTTGCCGTCGGCCAATATGCCGAGCCTGAGCCTGTCCTCGGGCCCTATGAATCTGCTGTACTTAACTCCGCCCACCGTGTCCAGCTCGAGGTAGCGGCCGGCCACGAAGAGCTCCGGCACGGCCACGCCCCGCCTGGGCCCCACGGGAGGTCTCAACAGGGTGAACAACCTCGGCGATGGGTACACCACGTATCTGCTCGGTATCTCGGCGATCCCGCCGCCCGGCGTCTTGACGTAATGCCTGCCTCCCTCCTCGTAGGGGGTTCCGGCGAATATCTCCTTCACGCCGTCCTTGGCCTTCGCCACGAAGGGATCCAGCAAATCCCTGACGCGGTCGACCAAGGCCCCGGCGGCGTCGCAGCTGCCCAGGACCACCACGCCCGACTTGCTCCCGTGGTCCTTGACGGTGACGTCAGGCGGGCTCGGGTCCGGCGCAAGCCCGAGCCTCTCCGCCACGGCCTCCGCGGGCTGCACCACGGAGAATCCCCAATCCAGCGCCAGCTTCGTCAACGCGGTCGCGAAGATGCCCCGTATCCTGACCTTGAACACTGCCGTCGATGCGGCTCGGTTAATAACTATGACGGCGCGGGCGAGCCGGCGGCCCCGCGCAGCAACGCCTTCTCTATATTTAAATCGACTTCGAAATCCCCCCGTGAAGATAGTCGTCACGAACGACGACGGCCCCCATACGCCTCTTCTCGAGCCCACCGCGAGGGCGCTCGAGGACAGAGGCCACGAGGTGGTGGTCGTGGTGCCGGAGAGGCAGAGGAGCGCCACCGGTTTGGCCAGGACGTACCACAAGGCGCTGAGGGTGAGGAAGGCGGGGAGGTATTACTTGGTCAACGGATTCCCCACCGACGCCGTGTTCCTCGCGTTGAAGCTAATAGCGCCGGACGCCGATTTGGTCGTCAGCGGCGTGAACATGGGCGAGAACATAGGCTTCGAGTCGACCTACGGAAGCGGCACCGTCGCCGCGGCGATACAGGCGGGGATCATGGGCCGCATGGGGCTGGCGATGTCCATGGAGCCTGGCGCCGACCTGGAGAAGGTCCTCTCGTTGCTTGCGGCGTTCGTCGACGCCCTCGTCGGCTACCGGCGCGACGGCTTGCTGGCGGTCTCTGCCAACGTGCCGGAGGGGTGGAGCGGCGGTCTGTTCAGCCCCAAGTCGCTGGCCTTAGGCCTCTACTCAGAGAGGGTCTACAGATTCGTCGACCCCAGGGGGGAGGAGTTCTACTGGCGGTGGGGCCCCAGAGGGGACTCGTTCCCCAGAGACACCGACGCCTACGCCTTCTACGTCGAGAGGGCGGCCACAGCCGTAGGTATATGCGCAGGCGGCGTATGTCAGCTCGAGGACTTGGTTAAACGCGTGTTGGAGATATCGCAGACCGTCTAGGGGCCGTGAGCTGGCTGAGGGGCAACGTCGGCGTCATGATAGTCTCCTGGTTTTTATTCGCGGTGTCGTCGGCCTTGACGTTCCCCTACCTCTCCGAGTACATGCATCTGCTCGGCGCGTCGGACGTGGATATAGGCATAGCCACGGCCCTGGGCTCGCTGGCCAACATGGTAGCCGTATTGCCCGGCGGGGTCTTGACCGACGTGATCGGCAGGCGTAGATCCATAGTGATCGGGACCTGGGGCGTAACGGCGACGCAGTTCCTCTACGCGGCCGTCGTCGACTGGCGTATGTTCGTCGCCGTCTACGTCGTCGACTCGGCCATGCACTTCTACCAGCCGGCGCTCACGGCGATACTCCTGGACTCGCTCCCTCCCGACAGGAGGGGAGGCGGCATGATGTTGACCGCCGTATTGCCCCAGGTGCCGTGGCTCTTCCTGCCGCCCGTGGGGGGCTATCTCCTCGACGTGATGGGCATCGCCGGCATGAGGGTCTCCTTTCTCGTATCCGGCGCCATATCCGCGGCGGTGGCCCTCTTCAGGATGAGGTCCCTCACGGAGACCGTGGCCGCGCGCGAGGTCCCCCTGAGGGATGCGCCCAAGATGGTCGCCCAGTCGCTGGCGTTCTGGAGGGGCTTGGGGGCCCTCGACGCGCTGTCGATCTACGTGTTGGCGCTCGGGCTTGTGCTAAACGCGGCGTCTGTGCCTCTGCAGAGGTTCGGCGTCCTCTACGCGACGGGCGTGCTGGGCCTCGACGACGCGGCTTGGGGGCCATACAGAGCGCCGCGACGGGAATAGCCATGGCCTTCGGCCTCGTGATGACGCCCGTCATAGATAGGGCCCCTAGGGCCACGGCGATGTTCTCGGGCCTTCTGCTCACGGCCGCCGGCTTCCTGGTCGCAGGTCTATGGAGGCACGCGGTGGCGTTGGCCCTAGCCGCGCTCACCTCGGGCGTGGGCCTCGAGATGGTGACCGCCGTGAGGCGCGCCGTCATAGGGGACAGGGTGGCCCAGGCCAGCAGAGGAAGGGTTATGGGGGCCTCCCTGGCCCTGGAGTACATGGGCACCGTGGCGGGCGGCCTTGCGGGCGGGCCTCTGTACTCCGCGTCCCCCAGCCTCTCCTTCCTCCTCGCCGGCTTCGTCGTGCTGGCGTCATCTCTATACCTGGCTCCCCGCTTCCTCAGGGATCTCGGCCTATGGGGCGAGCGGGGCCGACCCATTCCTTGAGTAATACTCGGCGAGCTCCTCCCGGCTTATTCGGTGGAGGTCCGCCGCCCTGCCCACGGGCATTATGTACAGGGGGGTCTCGCCCTCGGGAATTCCCAGGACCTCCCTGACGCCGTCGTCGTCGAAGGCCCCCACGGCCACCGTGCCGAGGCCCAAGGCCGTGGCCTGCAGATAGACGTTTTGGCCCAGATGCCCTAGATCCATGTGGACGTATCTGATTCTGCCCCTCTCGCCGTACACCCTCGCCGTCTCCTCGTACACCGCGGCCACGACCAGCGAGACGGGGGCGTTGAGGACCCAGTCCTGCCGCAGGGCGGCCTCGTACAGGCCTCTCCTCACGTCGCCCCTCCTGAGGAGGACGATGGAGTGTCTGCGGGGCAGATATTTATACACGCCGGCCTCGAGCCATCCCCCCTCGCCCACCACTCCGCCCTCGCCGACGGCCGCGTAGACTTTGAGCGGGTAGATGGCGCCGGCGCTGGGCGCGGTCCTCAGCCCCCATCTGACCTCCGAAACCCCGTAGGCGGCCCACAGTATCTGGGACAGCTCCGACAAGGCTATGGGGCTCCTCAGGTACTCCCTCACTGATCTTCTCCTCGACAGAGCCTCCTCGACGGACATCGAGCCGACCAGATTGGGGATAGGCAGAAGGATCTCGCTGGCGGCTCCGCCCGCGCGTCCGCCCGCCCTCGACCTGCCCGACGTCAAGAACGAGGCGCCTGCGGCCCCCATCGCTGTGGCGATCGACGTTATAAACCTATATAGCGGGCTTAACAATATTAGGATATTTCTTCTGCCCACAGAGGTATATGGGACCCGATAAAAATCTCGTCTACATGCGTTGATGGACCTCACGGCGGCTTCGTTGGCGGTCCTCGGCCCCATGGACGTGTCCACGGGTTGCTACGTCTCTAAACCACGCCTATTCCGCCTCAGTACGCTGTGCGCGCCAGGCTGCACCTAGATCTGTTGCCTCCGCTCGCAATACCCGTCGGCTCCGTCCATGCCATTGCCGGCTTCTCTCTATGGCTGACGCGCGTGAAGAGGGGGTGGATCTGTATACATGGATATTCGGCGTAGCCCTCACAGGCTATTTGATATATATTTCGATGGCGGAGACCTAAATCTTTTTATTCTGCGCGCGGACGGCATCCGTGGAGGCAGTCCTGGCCGTGGCCGCCTCGCGCGACGTGCCCGAGGACGTCAGGAAGTCCTACTACGAGGACTTCAGGGAGCAGCTGGCCGGCCTGGGCGTTTCGCCGGTGCCCGACTCCGACGTGGCCGTCGTGGCGGTCTTGACCGGAGGGGCCGAGAACGAGATCTTGGCGTCGGCGAGGCGGTACAACATACTGCTAGCCTGGCCTCACTACAACTCTTTGCCGTCTGCGCTTGAGGCGGCGGCCGCCTTGAGGGACTCGGGGAGGTACGTCAAGGTGATAGCCCTGTCGGGGCCGGATCAACGGCTCGACGAAAGGACCGTCAGGGCGTTGAGGCTCGTCGAGCTCATCAAGTCGGGCACCCCCCGCTTCGGCCTGGTGGGCGCGCCGAACCCATGGCTGGTGTCCAGCAACGTGATGCTGGTGACCGTGGACCAGATACCCCTCGAGGAGAGCCTGTCGGGGCTGGACGCGAGGGCGGGGCTGGAGGACGCCAGGAGGCTTATAGCCGGCGCCGCCTCCAGCGAGTTCTCAGACGCCCAGCTGGCGCCCATGGCCGCCTACGCCAGAAGGCTCGCCGAGCTCGCCAGGGGGAGGAGGTGGGACGGGCTGACCCTAGGCTGTTGGTGTTTCGACAGAGACGCCGTGCGCAGATTGGCGTGGACCCCCTGCATATCCCTCGCCCTCTTGAACCAGATGGGGATCCCCGCGGCCTGCGAGGGCGACCTGAGGGCGTTGTACTCCATCTACGTGCTGTTCCGGCTCTCCGGCGGGCCCGCCTGGATGGGCAACGTGAACGTGGCCGAGGGCGACTTGCTGGTCTTGACCCACGACGGGGCCCCGCCGTTGATGGCCGAGGGGTACTCCATAGTGGGGAGGATGATCACCAAGGCGCCTGCCGCAATAAGGGCGAAGTTCCCGTCCGGCTCCCCAGCCACGTTGCTGAGGGTCTCGGCCGACCTCAAGAGGGCGTTGTTGCTCAAGGCCGTCACAGTCGATACGGATAGGGTAGAGGCGTGCAACAGCCAGATAGGCCTCAAGCTAACTGTGGGTTCTGCAAGGGATGTGTACGAGGCGGGGCTGGGCAACCATCTGGCCTTCGTCCTCGACGACGTCTACGAGGAGGCCAGGGAGTATCTGACATATATAGGCGCCAAGGTAGTGCCGTGATGACTCCTTCCGCTGGGGCGGCTATTGCCGCACCAGGTCTGATGCTGAGCCGATACAGTTTTATCCGGCCCCTCTGAGGGGCCGTGGCGGATCTGCTCGGGCTGGCGGTCTGGGCCCTCCTGTGGCTGTTCGCGCTTTGGGGCTCCTTGACTTTGCTCAAGGGCAGGCCCGTCAACCCGCTGCTCGTCTTGCTGGCAGCGGTGTTGGCCCCGGTGCTGTTCGTCGTAGGGTTTGTCGCCGGTCTGTTCATCTCAGCGGCGATGGCGGCCGTGTTTCCGCCTCTGTTGCTGCTGGCCGTGCCGTCGGCCCTCCTCCTCGGCGTCTTGCTGGCCCTCGCGGCCATATCGGCCCTGACCGGCGTTGGGATCTTGAGGTCCCTCCTGGCGGTCCTCCTAGCAGCGCTGATAGCGTCCATGGCGTCCTACCTCATATGGCACACCGCGGTCCCTCCGCAGGTGGCCGGGCCGACGCCCCTCAGGCCGTTCTAGGCGCATTCGAAACGGACCGCGCCCCTTAGGAGCTTGAACACAAGACAACGCTCCTCGACGCCGGCGCACCTCCCCCTGCACCTGACCTCGTCCCCCTCCACCGAGCACTCGACCTCGTAGTCGCCTAGGCCAGCGTCGGCGTACTTGGTCCCCACTCCGTACGCAAGCGCCGCCACGAGGAGCTCTATCGGGGTGAAGCCCTCGGGCATCTTGCGGCCGTCCACGAGTAGGTCCCCGCCTGAGTACTTCGCACGGATTCGCCTCATGTTATTTAACGGCTAAATATGCCTTATGGATTTTCTGACGGCCACGGTGCTGCTGGCGGCGTTCATAGGGGCGTGGTACAGCCTGGCCACCGCGTTGGGCCGGAGGGCCAACGCAGAGGCGGCAAGGCGATGCGGCGCGTGCAAGACGGTCCGCTATTTAGCCACGGGCACGTCATACCTCGTCGAGATGGAGTGCGGGTGGGCCAAGTACGTGGGCGTCTTCGTGCAGAGGCTCCCGTGGGACAACCCGCTGAACTTGGCCGCGAGCCTCCTGGCGCGTAGGAAGCCCCTCACCATAGTCAAGGTGGATCTAGAGGCCGGCCTCCCCTGGTGGCTGGATATGTCCAGCAGAGGCGCCTTGGGGTCGGCCGAGAGGGTCGGCAGATGCCACGTGGTGGGCAGAGCTGCGCCCAAGTCGCTGATAGCCGAGCTTGCCGATGCGTGCGAGAGGCTGGGCGCGGCGAGGCTGATAATCGGCGGCAGGCCCGCGCTCCAGATATATATACCGTCTGATGATTGCGGTCGTGCTATACAAATATCCAGAACTATCATTGAGATCTTAGGGAAATACCTAAGGAAGTAATGCTTAAAAATAGGATTTAAATTATGTATATGGGCTTCCTAGATACGCCGGCGCCGTACGTTCTGGCCGGGCTGGTTCTATATTTTGTCACATATATGACCTACTCGAAATACATAGATAGGAGGATCTGGAACGCGGATCCCAACAGGCCGACCCCCGCCAGGATGTACTTCGACGGCGTCGAGTACTTCCCCGTGTCTAAGTATGTACTCTTCGGCTATCAGTTCAAATCGGTCGCCGCGCTGGGCCCGATAGTGGGGCCGCTCACGGCGGTCCTCTTCTACGGCTGGGTGCCGTCATTGCTCTGGGTGATCTTCGGCAATATGTTCATCGGGTGGGTCCAGGACTACTCGGCCATGATGATGTCGGTGAGGAGCGAGGGCCGCTCCATGGGGCCCATAACGTACAAGCTGCTGGGCGGCAGGGCCAGGACCATACTGCTCACATATTTGGTGTTCTACTTGATAATAATCACAGCGGTGTTCGAGTGGGTGATTATCGACGTATTGAACAGAGTCCCCGGCACCTTCACAGCGGTTTTGTTCGTCCTGCTGGGCGGAGTGCTCTTCGGCCAGATGGTCTTCAAGATGAGGATGGACGTCCTGAAGGCCACCGCCATAGCCCTCGCGATAGTCCTGATCGGCTACTTCACCGTGTCCTTCGTGCCCTTGGTGCGCAACCCGCCGACCAACTTCCTCGACAGCACGGCCTATCTCTCGCAGTTCCCGGCGCCTCCGGGCGTCAACCCCGCCACGTTGACCTGGCCTGGCACAAACACGGTGCTCTTCTGGCTGGTTATATTGAGCATACTCTATTTCGCCGCGGCCGTGACGGTTATGCCAAAGTTCCTCCTGCCCACGGTCTACGTCGGCTATCTGCCGTCGATAGTAGCGCTAGTTCTGGTGTTGCTGGCCGCGATAGCCACGCCACTGACCGGCATCGCCATACAGCAGACGCCGGTGAAGGCGCTCTACGTCGACCCGTTGGCGAACCCCCAGGGAGGCCCCATATGGCCGATACTGTTCGTCACCATAGCCTGCGGAGCCATCAGCGGCTGGCACAGCTTGATAAGCTCGGGGCTGACGTCGAAACAGCTCGAGTACGAGACGGACGCCCTGCCGGTGGGCGGCGGCGCCATGATGACGGAAGGCGCCGTCGCTCTGTCGTCCATAGCGGCCATGATGGCCCTGGCGGTTCCGCCCGCCGGCGCCGCCGCATACGTCCAAGGCGCCACAGTCCTCACCACGAGCCTCCTCCACGTGCCTCCGGTGTTCATGAACATACTGTACGGCATCTTCGTGACGGTCATGGGCCTCATCACGTCGATGCTTTTCGTTCGCGTCTTCAGGCTGGTGATGGCCGACCTCTTCGAGGGCTCGCCTCTAGGCAACAAGTACATCTCCACGCTCCTGATATTGGTGGTGGCGGGCTTCCTGGCCTTCGTGGGCTCCTGGACCAACCTGTGGATATTCTTCGGCGGCACCAATCAGCTGTTGGCGGGCCTCGCCCTGTTGCTGGTGGCCATATTCCTCGCCAGCCAGAGGAGGCCCACCGCCTACGTCTTCATACCCGGTATATTCATGGCGATCACCACCCTCGCCGCGCTGGCCTGGGAGACCTACGTCTACGGCATCTACGCCGTGTTGAATAGGCCCATAGGCGTGCAGGCCGCCGCCGCGAAGCTGTACGGCCCGTGGATTGTCAGCGTATCTAACTACATCTCGGCGGCGTTCGGCGCCTTGCTTTTGGTCTTGGGCATCATAATGACTTATTATCTAATTTCAGGTTGGATTAAATATAGAAAAGAGGCCTCGGCAAGTAGATAACGTTTTTTAAACCCAAGATATCTTTTTTCCATGGGAATTCTCAGCAGAATTCGAGAAGTCGTGGAGGGCATGGCCGTGCACGGGCAGGCCACGTCCATCTTGAGGATCAAGGCGCAGATAGACAACCTCTTCATGATAATCACGCTGGGCGACATGCTGGGGATACCGCTGCTCCCACCGTACTACTCCCTTAGGCTCCTGCCGTATATGTACCCCAACATCCAGAATTGGAAGATGTATATGCTGAGGGAGAGGGACGTGACGGACAGAATATCATGATAGGCCTCAAGGGGCTGCTCGAGAGGAGGCCGGGGCTGAGGGTTCTGATCTACGCGGGGAAGGGAGGGCTGGGCAAGACCACGCTGAGCGCCGCGTCGTCTCTCCTCCTCTCCGAGAGCAAAAGGGTGCTGGTGTTCAGCACGGACCCCCAGGCGTCCCTCAGCGACGTGTTCGAGCGGGATGTCTTCGGCAAGGGCGAGGTCAAGATAGCCGAGAACCTCTACGTCCTCGAGATCGACGCCGACAAGAGGATAAACGAATACGTGGCCTCAATAAAGAAGAAGATCATAGATATGTACAGGCTCGACAAACTGCCGCCCGACCTGGAGGAGTATATAGACAGCGCGGCGGCGGAGCCCGCCATGTACGAGAGCGCAGTATACGACGCGATGGTCGACGTGGTGGCCGAGGGGAAGTACGACTACTACATATTCGACATGCCGCCCTTCGGCCACGGCATCAGGATGGTGGCCATGGCCGACGTGTTGAGCCAATGGGTGGAGAAGATAACAGAGTTGAGGAAGCAGGCGTATGAGTACGGCAGAGTCGCCGCGTCGTTGAAGCGGGCCAAGCTCACCTACGAGGACGAGATACTGAAGGAGCTACAGTACATCAGGGACAGGATAGTGGCGTTCCGAAACATAATAACTAACAGAGAGACCTCTGCGCTCATGGTCGTCGTGACGCCCGAGAGGATGTCCATACTCGACACGGAGAAGGCGTTGGAGATGTTCTCGTCGCTGGGGCTGGAGGCGGCCGGCATAGTGGTCAACCAAGTGTATCCGCCGGAGCTGGCCAAGAGCCCCGACACGCCGGAGTACATAAGGAACAGGGTGGAGGAGCAGAGGAAGTACATGGCCGAGATCAAGCAGAAGTTCGGCGATATGGTCGTATCCGTGGTGCCCATGTTGAACAGAGAGCCCAAGGGGCTGGAGGCGCTCTCCCTAGTCGCCAAGGAGCTCTGGTCGCCGAGCAAGTCGCTGGACGACTACATATGAAGTCCCTGCTGGACACCAAGACGAGGTTCTTCTTCTTCGGCGGCAAGGGAGGCGTCGGGAAGACGGTGGTCTCGGCGGCGGTGGCACTATACTACGCCGAAAGGGGCGAGAGGACTCTGCTGGCCAGCTTCAACCCGGTCCACTCCCTCTCGTCTCTATTCGGCCAGAACCTCAGCGGAGGCGCTGTGAGGCCTGTGGCCGGCGTCGACAACCTCTACGCCGTGGAGGTCGAGATCGGCGACGTCGTGGAGAAGTACAAGGAGAGGGTCACGGCGTTGCTGAGGGAGATATTCAAGTGGGCGGAGCTGCCCGTCGACACCAGACCCCTCGTGGAGATAGCCACAACCAACCCCTCCTTCCACGAGGCCGCTGCCTTCGACAAGATGATGGACGTAGTCCTCAACGAGGGGAGGAACTACTCGCGCGTGATCTTCGACATGGCCGCTGTGGCGAACGCCGTGAGGCTCATAGGGCTGTCCAAGCTGTACGGGCTCTGGCTACAGAGGACCATAAAGATGAGGCAGGAGGCCCTCTCTCTGAAGTATCAGCTGTCCTTCCGCAAGGAGAAGGTGCTGGAGGAGATAAAGAAGGATCCCGTGCTGAACGACCTCATATCGCTGCAGGAACGCTACGCCAAGGTCAGGGAGATCTTGAGGGATCCCCAGCAGACCAGGTTCGTCTTCGTCACGATACCCACTATGCTGTCCATATCGGTCGTGAAGAGATTTATCGACACGGTCAAGATATACGAGATACCCATAGGCGGGGTCGTGGTGAACATGGTGATCCCGCCCGAGGAGGTGGAGAGGGATAAGACGGGCTTCCTCAAATCCAAGGGCGAGGAGCAGTCCAGAAACCTCGCGTTGATAGACCAATACTTCGGCGACTTGGTCCTCAGCAGGGTGAAGCTGTTCCCCGAGGACGTTGTGGGGCTCGAGAGGCTGAGGCAGTTCGTGAAGGAGTTGGTCAAATGAGGCTGAGGCGGGCCATAGCCGACTTCCTCTTCGGCGCCTTCTTCCTAGACCTCTACAGGGAGACCGCGAAGGCCCACAAGCAGCTGCTGACGGTCACCGAGTTCTTGGTGTTCGGGGAGTTCGTTGGGGTGCCTCTGATCTCGACGTACTACGCCCTGAGGCTTCTGCCCTATTTCGTGGGCGATCTCTACGACTTCAGGAGGGAGGTTCTGAGGGATAGAGACGTCATGGAGGAGATCTCGGAGGTGGATGTCCACTGAGGACTTCTCCTGGCACACCATAGCGGTCGGCAACAGCGTGCTCGGCGTCTACAACTTCGTCGTGCTGGCGGCTCCGCCCCACTGGAAGGTGGTCGTGATGCCCATGGCGTCCGACGTCTTCTCCCACGTGTCGAGAGGTGGCGCCAAGTGGGTGAGAGACGGCGAGGTGAAGCATTTCGTCAAGGCCGGCTCCAAGTTCTACGAGCTGGAGATCAAGGTGCGGCCTGGCGACAAGACTGGGCGTGAAGGCGCGCCCGTCGATTTCGGCGGACATAGGGGGCTGTACAGAGTGAGCCGCGAGGGCTTTCTGAAGAAGAGCGACGTCTTGACCGTGGAGGTCTACTGCCCCGAGACCGACAGGACCATCTCGGTGAGGCTCAAGGGCGACGGGGCGCCGCTGGAGATACTGGGCTATCTGAGGCACAGCCGTTGCCACTAGGCCCTCTCCCACACGGCGAGATAGTAGGGAGCCCTCAGATAGATCCTCGCCCTCGCGAAGCCGGCCAGCGACAGCAGATCCTCGAGCGAGCCCGACGTGAAGAAATTGTTGGCGCCGCCCCATAGGAACACCGCGGCTATGGACGGCAACGATGACGCGTCGACGTTGCCCACCACCATCTTGCCGCCGGGCTTAAGCCGCCTGGCCAGACATGTAAGCTCCCTATACGGGTTGGAGGACCAGTGGAGGCCGTCTATCAACGCCACCACGTCGTAGACGGCCTCGACGGCGCTACAGGCGTCGGGCACAACCTCCACGTGGCTCAGGCCGACCTCGGCGGCGTCCTCAGCGGCTTCCTTGCTCTTGTCGTAGCCGTATATATAGAGGCCCAGGCTGGCCAGCCCCTCCGCCGCAGGGAACACCTCGCCTATATATGGCGCCAGCAGTTTGCCGGAGGCGACCCTCCTCGCCGCCTCTATATACATCTCCACGAAGAGGCGGTACCACTGCGACGTTACGGCCGAAATCCTCAGGAGCTCCGCCGCCTCGTCGAGCCTCTGGAGCGACCTCGTCACCGCCTCGTGGAACTCGACGTACTGAACCCCAAGCGGGGACCTAAGCATAGGCGCCTTGACGGCGCCCTTCGGGTTCCCTCTGGAGTCCACATGCCCCCCGGCCAGCAGTATCTTGAAGAGGGCATCAGCGTATTTGTCCCTCCTCCCCCTCAAGTGGTCGGCCCACCACCTAAGCGCATATCCAACGCTCACGGCCGCCACGTCCTTCGCAGGGCCTAGAAGGGTCAGCCTCTGTTGAAATACGAGGGATCTCTCGTCCTGCGAAAAGAGGTCCGCCACTATCTACTTCCCCATCGATGATTTAATTCTTTCAGCCAACGACCTCGGGTTCCTCACAGGCCCGCTGTGGATCAGCCTGCCGTTTGCTATGATCAAGGGCGTCCTGCCCGACCTATATTTTATCATCAGGTAGAGGCCCCTCAGCGACGCCGGGCTGGTGAACCTCACGGGGACGTCGCCCAACATGCTGAGCGCCGCGATCAGCGCGGCGAAGTCGTCCTGGGGCTCCGCGAGGAGGCTCTCGGTCAGCTCTACCCTGAAGGCTCTGGCTACTTCGTCGCAGGTCCTGCAGATGCCGACGTTCGCGGGAACGAAGGCTACGACCTCCAGCACGTACCAGATTTATACTGGAAATAAAAACGGATCGTGATCCCGATAAGCGTGATGGTCGCCGGCGCCGGCACGACGTCCTTCAAGATCAAGGGTAGGTACGGCGTGGGGAGGCCCAGCGACTTCGCGGCGCCGTTGAGGCCGGCGGTCACGTGGAATATCACCAGGAGGTGCAACCTCAGATGTGTCCACTGCTACGTGGACGCGGGCCCCGGGGACCCGGCCGAGCTGACCGCCGAGGAGGCCATGGACGTGGTCGACCAGATGGCCGAGGTGGGAGTCCCCATGGTCATATTCTCGGGCGGGGAGCCGTTGCTTAGACAGGACCTCTTCGACGTGGCGGCCTACGCCGGGGGCAAGGGGATCAAGCTGGTCCTGTCGACCAACGGCACGTTGATAACCAGAGAGGTCGCGAGGAGGCTCAGGGACCTCGGCTTCTACTACGTGGGGATAAGCCTGGACTCAGCCGAGGAGAGCTACCACGACGCGTTCAGGGGGGTCAAGGGCGCCTTCGCGGCTACGCTGGCCGGCGTCAAGAACGCGGTGGAGGCGGGGCTCGACGTAGGCCTCCGCTTCACGGTGACGGCCAAGAACATAGAGGAGGCGCCCAGGTATATAGACTTCGCCGTATCCCTCGGCGTCAGGAGGATCACCTTCTACCACCTCTCGGCGGCCGGCAGGGCCCAGAGGATGGAGAGGAGCTGGTACTACACGCCGGAGCAATACGCCGCCTTTATCAACTCCTTGATGGAATACGCCAGGAGGTACGCGGGCAAGATAGAGATAGAGACCACCCTGGCGCCGTACGACGGGATATATATAGCGGAGGCTCTGGGAGGGGGCTCCGAGGAGTATTTGAAATTTGTCGAGGCGGCTGGAGGCTGCGGCAGGAAGATGGTGTCCATATACCCCAACGGCGACGTCTATCCCTGCCAATTCCTCGATTTCTACAGGCTGGGCAACGTGAGGGAGAGGCGGCTCCGCGAGATCCTCCGCCCGGAGGCCGTGGAGCCCTTCGTGAACACCGAGCGGTACCTGAGAGGCCCTAAATGCGGCGCCTGTAGATTCAAGCAGTACTGCAAGGGAGGCGACAGGGCGAGGGCCTACTACCTCACGGGCGATATGTGGGGCGACGACCCGCTCTGCCCCATCCCCCACCTCCTGCGGCCCCCGGCCGGCGGAGTCAGCTCTATATAGACGCGCGTGCGCGGCGCCATGGCTGGGGAGAGGGCCGCCGCCATAGCCTCGGCCTATATCGGCTGGGTCATGGACGGCTACGACGCGCTTCTCGTCACGCCGATATTGCCCCTACTCGGATCCCTCTTCTTCCCGGGGCAGTACAGCAACCTCGGCGGCCTCTCCACTCTAGTCGCCACCCTGGTCATGCGGCCTCTCGGCTCCGTCGTGATGGGCTACGTCGGCGATCGGGCTGGCAGGAGGGTCGGGCTCATGGCCACGACGCTCGGCTACTCCCTATCGGCCTTGGCCATAGCGCTCATGCCGCCGTACGTCTCCATAGGCGCGGCGGCCCCGGCGGCCGTCCTGGCGCTCCGCGCAATCCAGGGCGTGTTCCTCGGCGGCGAGTGGGGCCCCGGCACCTCGATGATAATGGAGTGGAGCAGATGGAGAGGCGAGATATCGTCCGCGTTCGCCCAGACCGGCTACCCCCTGGGCGCCTTGGCCGCAAGCCTCGTCTACTCCGCCATGTCGGCCTCTATGGGGCCCGCGTTCTCCGACTTCGGCTGGAGGATATACATGGCGACCGGCGCGCTGGCGGCCGCCCTAGCCTTCGCGCTCAGGCGGAGATCCGTGGAGTCTCCCCTATGGAGAAAGCCAAGACGCAACCCCCTGGCCGCCGTCTTTCTCGAGAGCTCAGCCGATCTGGTCAAGGCGGTGGCGATGACGACCGGCCTATTCCTGGTGTATTACTCGACCTACCTGATATACTCCCAATACCTCAAGTACATGGGCCTCGCCGAGCTCACGCCTCTGGTCATGACCGCATCCACCGCCGCGGCCGTCGTCTCGGTGTTCCTCGGAGGCGTCTTGTCCCTAGCCGTGGGCCACAGGGCCGTGTTCGTGGGGAGCCTTGCGGCCGCCCTAGCCTTCGCGCCGTATGCCCTCATGCTGAACCCCTCCGCCGCCTCGCTGGTAGTCCTGGCCTTCCTCGAGAACTTCGCGATGGGGCTCGTGCCCTACTTGCTGGCGAGGAGGTTCGGCGTGGAGCAGAGGGCGACGGGCCTCGGCGTGGCCTACAACTGGGGGCTTCTGATAGGCGGCTGGGCGCCTCTTCTAGTCGGCTTGTTCGGCTCGATGCCTGTGGGCATGGTGGCCGTCATGGCGGCGGGCGTCGCCGTCTCCGCCGCGGGGGCTATTAGCCTACGTTAATTCCATACGAGGCTCTTCGTGGCTTCTCCTCCGGCGTCTCGGCCCAGTTGAGGTCACAGCTTTTGAAGCGCCCATCGACCCTGAATTCGCTCTACAAAAATGGCTTCTTCATCGGCACCAAACGTTCAACGTCGGTCTCCATACATCGCACCGTGATTTCAGATGGCTGTAAACCTTAAAACCCACCAAAACTTTATAAACCATATGGAAATGTTAAAAATTATGAAAAATAGAGTAATATTAACTCTAATATTTACGGTTCTCTTATTATCTACGACCTTATTCCTTGTAGTAAACCAAAGAACTAGCTCAACATCGGAACACAAGGCCAGACTGGCGGATGGCGCCCATAACGGCCACCTGACGTTCCAATTGATGGCTTCAAACGCCACTTTCAGTCTCCTGGGCGGTTGGGGGCCGTCGCTCTCCTACCCGATCGCCGAAATTTATACCCCTTACAATTCGCTTCTGGTCTCTACTTTTCTGTGGAACATCAGAAGCGCCGAAGGGTTCGTCAATATGACTTTTAGCCACGGTTATTTAAACGTATCGATAAAGCTTTCCCATGTAGTAAAGATTCAGAAAGACATAAATGTAGATGGTTATCCAACTTTAATGTACGGTAAAGAGGGCTGGTTCCCCTTCTACGCTTCCACAATAGATATACCCAGATTGGAGCTCCCGCAGAAACTCACTACCCTACCAAATTTCTCTTCGACCGTGGATTTTTCGTTATATGGCGTTAACGGCACAATAGACGACTTCTCTTACGACATATGGCTCAGCCAGAACCCAAACGTGACTTACTTGCAGTACTCCTGTATCGAGATAATGATCTGGATATACCATGAGGAGAACATTTCAAGCCGATATTTCGTAGAGGAGGGGCGTTTGACGGTTCAGGCTACCGTCAACGGGAGTGAAGAAAACGTAACCTTCACGGTCTACGTTTTACCCCACACCGGCTCTTCTAATGGATGGATCGGAGTTTACTACGTTTCAGATAAGAACCTAAAGGGCAACATAACTCTACCACTATCGTACTTAATAATACGATCTATCTACTTCGTAGATAAGGTCTTTCCCTCGTTATCGGCCTCCGAGTATTACCTTGATGCAATACAGGTAGGAATGGAGTTCAACGACGAGAACGGCTACGCCGACTTAGGATATGCGCTTTATGGCTGGTGGATACACTCCTAGAACGGCCGTCCTATCTCGCCTGGAAATATTAGCCGCCCGCCGCCTGGGCCGGAGAGCCCCGCCTAGATGCCTCGCGACGCGGAGAGGAGGGGCGCGTCCCTTCGCCGGCCGAGGACCCGCCTCCGCGGCCTGTCAACGGAGGTCTAGCCCCGCGCGCGGCCGGAGTTGAAAATTATCGGCCCTTGACGCCCCAACGCCCCAGCTCCTCGACAGCATGTCTCAGGGCCTGCGCCGCGGTCTCCACGTCCCTCACCCTTATGGCCTCATCCTCCGTGTGGGCCAGGCTGGGATCGCCGGGGCCGAAGGCGACGATGTTCTTGGTGAGCGATATCAGTAGGTTGAAATCCGCAGTGCCGTACTTCCTGCTGAGCTTGGGCTCGACGCCGACCTTCAGGAGGCCTCTGACCAAGGCCCGCGCGGCCGGGTTCGTCGGGCTCGTCTCGGCCGGATCGGTGCACGACCTGACGCGGGCGGGCAGCCCCTCCAGGAGCCTCTCCAGCTCCCTACAGCTATGGCCTGGCGGGATCCTGACGTCCAGAACGGCCGTGCACTCCACGGGGACCTTGTTGGGCGCATCGCCGCATCTCACCACCGTCGGCATCACCGAGAAGTCCTCGTACCTGCCGCCGGGCTTCAGCAGCTCCTTCACCTTGAGGTAGGCCGCGTAGAGCTCCTCGAAGGGGTTGCCGTATATGGGGCTGGAGGCGTGCCCGCCCCTGGTGCCTACGCCCAGCTCCACCTTGCCGCCTCCCCTGTAGGCATACGCCACGTGCAGGTCGGTGGGCTCGCCCACGTAGATGTAGTCCGGCCGGGGGGGCCCTCCCCTCAGCAGCTCCTCGGTGCCGGCGCTGTCGTCCTCCTCTGCCGTCACCAACGTCAGCACCAAGGTGCCGGAGGGCCTCGCGGACGAGAACGCCTCCACGTACGCCGCGAGGGGGCCCTTGTCGTCCACCGCGCCCCTCCCCCTCACCACGTCCCCCTCGTCCCTGACCTCCAGAGGCCCCACGACGGTGTCCATATGGGCGTGGAGCCACGTGACGGGCGCCCCCCTGCCCTTTACGGCCACCACGTTGCCCGCCCCGTCCGTCCAAGCCTCGTCGGCCGCCTCCCTAACTACGCCGAGGAGAAATCCGGCCAGCTCCGCCTCGCCGTGGGACGGGCTATATATGGACAGCATGCGCAGCAACAAGCCCTTCAGATCCATGGAGGCCGCCGAACACCGGTTTATAAGGTTGGCAGAAAACCTCGCCCTTTAGGGCGGGGAGGAAATCAGAACCTCTTCCACGCGCCGCGTCGAGTTGGACGGGGCCGTTGGGAGGCGACGGGAGGGCCGCCGGCAACCAGCGCCGCGTAGCTCTCTACGTAAGTTTTATATGCGGGATATGTTCCCTCGGCGCTTCGCAAGTTTTTTATCTTTAAAGGTCAAGCGCGCACATGATGGCGGTTGCGAAAACCCACATAGGCGAGGTAAAGATGTCACGGGGAAAGCTACTGGAGTTCTACAGCTCCCTCGAGAATAGCTATAGGACCGTGTTGGACGTGAGGCTCGCCAGAACCTACGGCAAGGGGTTCAAGGAGATAGTCCTGGAGGTGCCCGACAACATCTACGAGGCGCTGTCGAGGGCATTGGGGAGGCACAACGCCGATGTGTTCATGATAATGTACGCCAGGTGGCTGCAGAGAAAGGCTGTAGGTAGCTGAAAGCAGGCTTTTTCCGAAACGGCCCGTTAAGTTTATATATAGTGCTCAGCCCGGCCTATATGGAATTTTCGGGGAAAACGGGGCCAGCGGGGCGAGAGTCCTCGTACTGTCGGAGAGGCCCGAGCTAGGCGAGAGGCTTCTGGCCAAGTTCCTATCGGCCCGCGGCGTATATGTCGACGTGGTCGATATATCCCAGGGGCATGTGGAGGGCGGCGACTCCACGGTCTTGGTCAGGACCCGGAACCAGTACCTAGGCGCCGTCTACGCGTCGCTGTTCCGTAGGTCGATCAACCCCTCCCACGCGATATACAACGCCTTGAATAGGCTGTACTGGCTACCTAAATACGGTCCCCACTTCTTCGTCTTCTCGGACGAGGAGGCGGTGGAGAAGGTCGACTTCAAGCCGCCGTGGCTCCTCGCTACAGTCTGGCGGCTGGGCCTAGACGTTCTGGTGACCAGCGTCGAGGGGGCCAAGAGCGTCGTGGAGCACCGCAACTACATGAGGAACCCCCTGGCCAAGGCCAGCGTGGCCATGCCCAAGCCCAGAGGGGTGAGGAAGGTGTTCGCCGTGTCGGGCATGGACGGAATCGCGGGCGAGGTGTTGAGGGCGCTCGGCCTCAAATACGCCGAGGTGGCGCTGGGGCTTTACGACGATGGGGAGCGCGTGGTGGACGTAGACCCCATACCCGAGCTCGACGAGGCCAGGGCCAGGCTCTTGGCCGACGCGGCGCTCGAGGAGGCATGAGGGCCTGCATAATAGGGGCCTCCGGCTTCACGGGAGGAGAGCTGCTGCGCATCTTGTTGCAACACGGCGGGGTCGAGGTGACGTGCGCCACGTCGAGGAAGTTCAAGGGCGAGTACATCTACCGGGTGCACCCAAACCTGAGGGGCTTCACCAACCTGAAGTTCGTGGAGCCCAGCCTCGACGCGGCGCTCAAGGCGGACGTGGTGTTCCTTGCGCTTCCCCACGGCGAGTCCGTCAAGTGGGTCCCCCAGCTCTACGAACACGGCCTTATGACCGTAGACCTGGCGGCCGACTTCAGGCTCAAGGACCCCAACGCCTACGTGGAGTGGTACAGATGGCCCCAGCCCCATCCCTACCCGGACCTCCTCAAGAGGGCCGTCTACGGCCTCCCGGAGCTGCATAGGGACGAGCTGCCCGGCGCCAAGCTCATAGCGTCGCCTGGATGCACGGCCACGGCCTCCATCATGGCCCTGGCGCCTCTGGCCAAATACGGCCTGCTGGGCCCCCTCCCGCCGGTCGTAGACGTGAAGATGGGGTCGTCGGGCGCCGGCGCCGAGGGGTCCGTCCTCGATATGCACAGCCACCGCACCTACGTCATAAGGCCCTACGAGCCCGTGCACCACAGACACGCGGCCGAGGTGGAGCAGGAGCTCTCGAGGCTCGCGGGGAGGGAGGTGAAGGTGGCGTATACCCCCCACGCAGTCGATGTGGTCAGGGGCATACTCTCCACCGCCCACGTGTTCGCCGAGCGCGAGGTGGACGAGCCGACGTTGTGGAAGGCGTATAGGGCCATGTACGGAGACTCCAAGTTCGTGAGGATAATGAAGGATAGGCTGGGCCTTGCGCGCTATCCAAATATAAAATATGTATTGGGGACGAACATCGTCGACGTGGGCTTCGAGGTGGATTCCAGGCTGAGGAGGATAGTGGCGTTCTCGGCCATCGACAACCTGGTGCGCGGAGCCGCCGGGCAGGCGGTGCAAGCCTTCAACGTGGCGGCGGGCTTCCCCGAGGACCAAGGGCTTAGGTACATACCGCCGCACCCCATATGATAGTGGTGAAGATAGGCGGCTCGGTGATCTGCAAGGACCCGTCGAAGGCTGTGGCCGATCTGGCCAACTACGCCGGGGAGGCCGTGGCCATACACGGCGGGGGTTGCGCCGTCAACGACCTCATGAAGGCGTTGGGGCTGCAGCCGAAGTTCTTGACGCATCCCGGCGGCGTGGTCAGCAGATACACCGACTACGAGACCCTAAGGGCGTTCGTCATGGCCATGAGCTGGATAAACAAGACCGTAGTGGCCTCTCTAGCCGCCAGGGGGATCCCCGCCGTGGGCCTCACAGGCGCCGACGGGGGCGTGGTCAAGGCCAAGAGGAAGGAGAAGGTCGTGGTCGTGGACGAGAGGGGTAGGCAGAGGGTGGTCGACGGGGGGTACAGCGGCAAGATCGTCGATGTGGACGCCAGGGCCCTACTGCCTCCGCCCCTCAAGGTGTTGGCCCCGATAGCGCTGTCCGAAAGGGGGGAGCTCCTCAACGTGGACGGAGACCAGATAGCCTTCGAGGTCGCCTCGAGGCTCGGCGCCAAGCTGGTCATCCTCAGCGACGTGGACGGCTTGATCGTAGGCGGGAGGGTCGTGGAGAGGTTGGATCCCGACGAAGCGGAGAGGCTGGCCAAGTCAGAGGAGGTCAGGGGAGGCATGAAGCGCAAGTTGCTCGCGGCCGCCGAGGCGGCGAGGAGGGGCGTCGAGACCATAATATACAACGGCCTAGCCGATTCGCCCATAGGGAGGGCGCTGGCGGGGGCCGGCACCCATATCACCCCATCTTAATCGAGGGAAAAGTTTAAATATTAGATAAAATTCTTTCTTTATGGCAAAGGTAAAACTAACAGCTGTATGTAAAGTATGTGGGAGCGAGATAGAGTTGCCCGAGGACGTAATGGACGGCGAAATCACGTCCTGCCCGACCTGCGGCACCAGGTATATAGTGCGCCTCAAGGAGGGCAAGGCCGAGCTCGAGGAGTTTAAGGGCGACGTAGAGGACTACGGACAGTAACGCCACGTTTTTTCCGGCCCAACGGCCCTTGCCGGCTTAGGTCCGGCGGACGGCGCGATAAGTTTATAAAGGCCTCGGAAGGGGGTGGCATGCCTTCGGGGCGAAGAAGATAGGCAGAATAGCGCTCGCGTATTCGGGCGGGCTCGACACGACCGTCGCTATAAAATGGCTTTCCGAGAAGTTCGGGGCTGAGGTCGTCACGGTCACCGTGGACGTGGGGCAGGAGGAGGACTTCTCCGAGGTGGAGGAGAGGGCCTATAGGGCCGGCGCCGTCAAGCACTACACGATCGACGCCAAGAGGGAATTCGCCGAGGAGTACGTCGGCCGGGCCGTCCTCATGAACGCGATGTATGAGGGGAAGTACCCCCTCGGGACCGCGCTGGCCAGGCCTCTCATCGTCGCGAAGACCGTCGAGGTGGCGAGGCGCGAGGGCGCCGACGCCATAGCCCACGGGAGCACGAGCAAGGGGAACGACCAGGTCCGCTTCGACGTGACGGCCAAGGCGCTGGCGCCCGACCTGGAGGTGCTCGCGCCGGCCAGGGTCTGGGGCATGGGCAGGGAACAGGAGGTGGAATACGCAAAGGCTCGTAACATACCCGTGCCGGAGGCCCACAGGAAGTACAGCATAGACGAAAACCTCTGGAGCCGCTCCATAGAGGGAGGGCCCGTGGACGACCAGAGGCTCGAGCCGCCCGAGGATGCCTTCAAGTGGACCGTCCAGCCCGAAAAGGCGCCTGACCAGCCCACGTACGTCGAGATAGAGTTCGAGGGCGGTCTGCCGAGGGCCATCAACGGCGAACGTATGGACATGCTCTCGTTGGTGAGGGCGTTGAACCAGATGGGCGGCGCCGCGGGGGTCGGGAGGATAGACCACATAGAGAGCAGGCTGGTGGGCTTCAAGAGCAGGGAGGTATATGAGGCGCCTGCGGCGGTTATACTCTTCGAGGCCCATAGGGATCTCGAGAAGCTGGTGCTCACGCCGAGGGAGCTCAGGCTGAAACACCAGGTGCTCGATCCCTATTGGGCCGACTTGGTCTACCAAGGCCTGTGGGTGGAGCCGCTTAGGCTTGCGCTCGAGGCGGCCGCCGGCGAGATGGAGAAGTGGGTCGACGGCTGGGTTAAGGCGAAGCTGTACAGAGGATCCGTGCAGATCGTCGCGAGGGACTCTAGATACGGCACGTACAGCGCGGAGCTGGCGGACTACTCAAGGGGGTGGTACCCCACCGACGAGGAGGCGAGGGGCTTCATAGAGATGTGGGCGCTGCATAGCTTGACTGCGTTAAGCAAGAGGGCAGGAGGCAAAAAATAGGTCCTACAACAAAGCTATTTATTAATGGTGTTGACTACAAAATTCCCCTGGTAATTTATTTTGGTCTCTTTATATAGAGATAGATATTACCCTTGAAGAATAAATAAAAAGCTATATAAAGGCGGGCGCTCTAGACGTCGATGGGGGAACGCAGGCTCTCGACGGTTATATGTCCGAACTGCAAACGTCCGGTGAAGCCTAGGGAGTGCAGCCGGAAATCCCTATCTAAACGGTACGTGCTGGTGACCTACTGCTGTCCGCGTTGCGGCACGGAGCTGCTCACCGAGCACATAGAGGTTACATAGCCAGCTGTCCCCATATATAGATCTCGGCGTAGTTTATATAACGCGAGCCTTTTCAAGCAAGATCGAGAGGGGCGAGTGGATGTCGTCCTTCTGCTACACGGCTCCCGAGACCCGAGGTATTTGGAGTCGGTGAAGGCGTTCGCCGAAAAGCTCGGCGTCGGGTACGCATTCGTTAGGAATTTCGCCAGGACGCCCGGCGCGTTGTACGTGCCGGTGTTTATAGCGGGCGGAGGGGACTACAGAGCGGCCGCGGCGCTGGCCGGGTCCTCTATACCGCCTCTGGCGCGTTGGCCCGAATTCGACGACTACTTGAGGAGCTTGGGCGCAGGCATGTATATATTCCACGGCGGAGAGGACGAAGAGTATATATCCGATGTGGAGTCCCTAGGCCTTCCCTACGTATTCCTGGAGGGCGAGCCGTCCATAGGGCCTCCCTACTGTAGGGATGTGGCTGCCCCTGTGGTCTTGACAAGAGGGATCATCTACGACAGGATCGAATACGCATGGCGAGGCGCCGGCTGCCGCGGCGAATTGCTACCGCCTCTCTTCGAGCAGGAGGGCTTCGCGGCCTACTTCTCGCGGGCGCTAGGCCGGCTTCTCCCCGGCGCTGGCGGCGATGCGCAACAGCTCTGATCGATAGAGCGCGGCGGCCCTGGGATACCTTCTGACGAACTCCCTAAGGGCGGCGTTGCAGTCGCCCGAGACTCCGCAGAGCCTCTCGACCGCCTTGCATATCACGTAGCAAGCGCCTGGGGGGCCGTGGCGGATCGCGGCCGCGTATATGGCTCTCAGCAACGCCGTCTCGTCTTCGCCGAAATCGGCGGGGAGAGAGGCGCCGCAGACGGATGCGCAGTCCACGCTATATATCCGCCGCCGCGTTATATGCTTTCAACCAGGGACGCTATATATTTGCCCACCTCCTCCGTGGTGGAGCGGCCTCCCACATCCGGCGTGGCGACGCCGCGCCTCAGCGCCTCCTCGACGGCCCTCCTCACCGCGGACGCCGCATCGCCGCGCCCCATCCATTCGAACATCAAGGCGGCCGAGAGTATGGTGGCCACGGGATTCGCCACGCCCTTCCCGGCTATGTCGAAGGCGGCGCCGTGCACCGGCTCGAACATGGCCTTGGAGTCCCCTATGTTCGCCGACGGCGCAAGCCCGAGGCTCCCCGCGACCTGCGCCGCTAGGTCCGTGAGTATGTCGCCGTATTGGTTCGTCGTCAGGACCACGTCGAAGCGGGCCGGGTTGCGCACCAGCTCCATGGCGGCCGCGTCGACGTACATCTCCTCGACCTCAAGCCCTCTGAGCTCCTCCTTGGCCACGTCCCTGAAGAAGGCGTCGACGACCCTCAGCACATTCGATTTCGTGACCACAGTGACCTTCCTCCTCCTCATCTCGGCGTAGCGCCTGGCGGTTCTGGCGACCCTCCTCGTGCCCTGCCCCGTGATGACCTTAAGGGCTATGGCCACATCGCCCACTCTGTACTCAGCCCCTATGTAGACATCCTCGACGTTCTCTCTGATGAATAGACAATCTATGGGCTTGATCGACGGCACGCCCGGGAGGCTCTTGGCGGGCCTTATGTTGGCGTAGAGGACGTACTTCATCCTTATGGCCGAGGTGACGTCGTACGCCGTCTCGCCGACGGGCCCCTTCAGGACGGCGTCGGCGGAATCCACGACGCGCCAGGCGTCGTCCGGCATGGCCTTGCCGTATTTCCTCAACGCGCCGTCCCCCGCCTCGACGTATTTCGCCTCAACATCTATAGAGAACCGCCTGGCCGCGGCCTCTACGACCCTCATGGCCGCCGACACCACCTCGGGCCCGATGCCATCGCCCGGGATGACCGCGAGCCTCATGGAGCGGTAAAGCCCCTTTTTAATATTGATCGCAGAGGGCCTCCTCCAGCAGACGCCTCGCCCTGGACAGATCGCCGTATCTGCCGAAAACCCCCCTGCTCCTCACAACGAGCGCCTCGGGGCTACGCCCCGCTAGACGCCGGGGGATCATCAGAAGGGCGTTTTCCGACGCCAGCAACCTGCGGAGCGCCGGGCCGAGGGCCCTGGCGTAGTTGCCTGGCAGGAAGGCAACGGCCATGCCGTACCTCCCGCCGAGAAGCTCGGCGGCTTTGTCCCAGACGCCCCTCGCCTCAGCCCACCTCTCGACCTCCGCCGCGCCTAGGCCGTTCAGCGTGGCCTCGTAGGGCACCACGGGCTCGTCGGCTCTTATCAGCCCGTATCTGGCGCTCAACACGTAGAAATCCACTGGTGCGCATCTGCCGAGAGCCTCTGCCATCTCCTTCACTTTCCTGAAGGAGCCGCCGTACATCTCGGCGGCCGGCTTCACGAAATCCCTCAAGACGTCCCTATAGAGGCCTTCCTTCTCCAGGTCCATGTTCGGCGTGGAGAGGCCGGCGGACTTCAACGCGGCCGCCACCGCCCTCCAGTCCACGTTCTTGGTCTTTGTGCAGTGGGTTAACAGAAGCATAGGCCCTCCTCTATATCTCCGCCTGAGCTCCTCGGGGGTTATGTCGCTCCAGGAAACCACCGGCATAGGTCGAGAGACGGCTCGGATTTATACCGTTCCTGGGCCCTGAGGGCCGCCGGCGCCTAGGCGGAGGACGCCGACAGCTGCTTTAGGACTATATTCGTCAGAGTGGACTTCACGCCTCTCACCGCCCTGACCTCCTCGATTATTCTGTTGAGCTCCTCGGCGTTCTCGGCGGAGACCCTCGCCACTATGTCGAAATCCCCCGTCACCTCGCCGACGCCTTGGACGCCCCTCACGGCCATTATCCTCCTCGCCACCGACGTGGTGTAGACATTCTCGTCCACCTTGACCCAGATGTAGGCCTCTATGTGTTTATTCACCTGGGCTCTGTACCTCACCCCCGTTATCCTCTCCAGGAGCTCCAGCAGATCCTCGTCGCGCATCCGCCTGGCGTTGCTCCTCTTGAGCTCATCGACGAGCCTCCCGAGGGACTCCTCGTCGATCTTTACGCCCAGCCTCTCGAGCCTATGCGCGACTGCCTTCCTCCCGCTGTATTTATCCAGGGAGAAGTCCCTGGAGCGCCCCACGACCTCGGGCGGAAGAGGCTCGTAGGTCTCCGGGCTTGCGAGCACGCCGGCCTGGTGGACGCCGGCCTTGTGGGTGAACGCGTTATCGCCAGTGATGGGGAACGTGGGCATCTGCGTTATGCCGCTCGCCGCCTCGACCAGGGAGGCCAGGTAGGGCAGTTTGGACAGGTCGATGAGCCTCACGCCCTTGTGGCGGTAATACGCGGCCGCGAACACCTGGAGCGGCGTTATGCCTGCCCTCTCGCCGAGGCCGTTGACCGTGGTGTGCACCACGTCGGCGCCGCCCTCGACCGCCGCCAGAGAGTTGGCCACGGCCATGCCGAGGTCGTTGTGCGCATGTATATCCAGCCCGACGTCGGGCACCGCCTCCTTGATCTTGGAGAAGAGCTGCCGCGCCCTGTCGGGCGTCAGCACGCCCACCGTGTCGGCCACGCTGACTCTATCCGCGCCCGCGTCCCTCGCCGTCTCGACCACCTGTATCAAGTAGTCGAGATCGGCCCGCGTGGCGTCCTCCGCCGTGAATCTAACCCTAACGCCCTGGCTCCTGGCGTGCTCCACGTGCTCCGCTATTATGGACAGAGCCTCCTCCCTCGACTTCCTGTGCTTGTGCTTAAGGTGTACATCGCTGACGCCGTAGAATATGGCGACCCTATCGGGCTCCAGAGACGCGGCGTTTTCTATATCGGCCTTGACCGACCTGCTGTGGGCAACTATCTCGCCGGCTATCTCGCCGTCTCTCCTCATGGCGACGATCTTAGCTATGGCCGACCTTATGTCGGGAGCCACGTTGGGATCGCCGACCTCTATCATGTGGACGCCGGCATCAGAAAGGGCCTTGGCGATCTTGATGCGCCAATCCTCGGAGAAGACGACGCCGGGGGTCTGCTCGCCCTCTCTAAGCGTCGAGTCGAGGATCTTTACGCTTTCCCCGAACGCATGTCGGCAGAGGCCGACGCGTATTTAAGCATAGCGGTCGGCTATATTCCCTATAGATCAAGACCTGGCCTTCAGGTACTCCACGAGGCCGCCTGCCCTTATGATGTCCAGGACGAGGCCGGACAGCGGCTTCCCCTTGATCGTCTCGCCGGTGGTTAGATCGACGACCTCCCCCGCGTCTAGCCTGACGAGCAGCTCGTCGCCCTCTCGCACCCTGCCTCTGGCGGGCGCCTGGAGGACCGGCAGGCCGACGTTCACGGCGTTGCGGAAGAATATGCGGGCGAAGGACTCGGCGACCACGGCCGCCACGCCGGCGCCCTTGAGGGCCGTCGCGGCCTGCTCGCGGCTGCTCCCCATGCCGAAGGCCCGGCCAGCCACTATTACGGCCCCCCTCGCCTTCTTGGGGAACTCGGGGTCCAGAGGCTCCATGGCGTGTTCTCCCAAGACCTTTGGATCCGTATATACCAGATAGCGGGCCGGTATTATGACGTCGGTGTCTATCTTGTCGCCGTAGACCAAGGCCCTTCCCCGGATCTCCATGGCGAAACCATCTATATAGCTTTTAAGCATTCCGCCGCCACGGCGCATCCCCCGCCTTTTACTTAGGAAGGCAATGTTTAAATATAGGCTAAATAGTCGCCCCATGGATTCGGGGGTCGATTCGGGGCTCGAGGGGATCGCCCCAATAGGGTCGTCGACAGAGTAATAGACACGCTGAGAGAGCTTAAGGTAAGGCATATCCTGGGCATAACCGGCGGCTCTATAATGGCGTTGTTCGACGCCGCGTACTTCCTCGACGACATCGAGGTGGTCATGTTCAGGCACGAACAAGGGGCGGCCCACGCCGCTGAGGGCTACGCCAGAGTTGCCGGGAGGCCTGCCGTGGTGTCCGTCACCAGCGGACCTGGAGCCACGAACATCGTGACAGGTCTGACAGACGCCTACATGGACTCGGTGCCCGTCACGGCGATAACGGGCCAGGTGGCGACCTGGGTGTTCGGGAGGGATGGGTTCCAGGAGACCGACATATTGGGGGTGGCTACCCCCATAACCAAATGGGTGTACCAAGTGAGGAGGCCGGAGGAGGCCACGCCAGCGGTGAGGATAGCGTACGAGATCTCGGCGCTGGGCAGGCCCGGGCCGACCTTGGTGGATCTGCCCAGAGACGTCCAGCTCATGGAATACAGGGGTGAGGCCAAGATACAGATAAACGTATCGAAGTTCATACCCCCTAAGCCGAGGGAGGAGGATGTGGCAAAGGCCGTCAAGATCTTGCTGGAGGCCGATAGGCCGGTCGTGCTGGCCGGCGGAGGAGTGCTCTGGTCCGGCGCCACGAAGGAGGTGTTGGAGCTGGCCGAGAAGCTCAACGCCCCGATAGTGTCCACGTTGCCCGGCAAGGCCGCCATACCGCACAACCATCCGCTCTACATGGGCCCGGCGGGGATGCACGGGAGGGCCGAGGCCGACGCGGCTCTGGCCAACGCCGACGCGGTGATCGCCGTGGGGACCAGGTTCAGCGACAGGACTTGGGGCAGATTCAGGGAGCTGCAGGAGAGGGTGAGGTCCGGCGAGGTCAAGCTGATCCATATAGATGTCGATAGGAGCGAGATCGGGAAGAACGTCAAGCCGACTGTGGGCATAGTGGCCGACGCCAGGGATGCCTTGAGGGAGGTGCTCGACCTGATGCCCGCGGCCGCCGCCAGGAGCCCGAAGTTCCTGGCCTGGCTCTACGAGATCAGGAGGAGATATGAAGATGCTATGGAGAAGGCGGCCGCCGAATTTAGGCACTTCGCGCCGTGGAAAGTCCTCAAGGCCGTGAGGAGGGCGGCTCCGCCGAGCGCCGTGACGGTCACGGGCGTGGGAGGCCACCAGATGTGGTCCGAGATATGGTGGGAGGTCTACGAGCCCGGCACCTTCATAACGTCGGCGGGTCTCGGCACGATGGGCTTCGGCATACCCGCCTCGCTGGGAGCCAAGCTGGCGGATCGGTCGAGGCCCGTGGTGTGTATAGACGGCGACGGCTCGTTCCAGATGACCTTCAACAACCTGGCCCTAGTCAGGGAGTACGGCCTTCCGTTCGTCGAGATAATCTTCGACAACGCCTCGCTCCAGCTGGTGAAGCAGTGGCAGGTCTACATGTACGGCAATAGGCAGATAGCGGTGAGGTTCGCGAGGAATCCGGACTTCCTGAAGATAGGCGAGGCCTACGGGATAGAGGGCATCAGGCCGTCCAGCTACGAGGAGCTGGAGAGGGCCGTGTCCTGGGCCGTGAGGAACGACGAGCCGTTGATAATAGACGTCACCATAGACGAGGACAAGGATATAGTCCTGCCGTGGGTGAAGCCCGGCGATTGGCTAACCCAAGTGATACTGCCCAAAGGGATGGAGGACGTCTCGCTGGCCTATGAGCATTAGCATAAGGATACCTCCCTCCATGGACTACGTGGGGAGGGTCGTCAGCATAGTGAGGAGGGCCAAGGTGTTCGTGAGGCGCATGGAGATAGAGGCGAGGGACTCGACCTACCACATTGTGATGGACGTGGAGGGCCCCGCCGACGAGATAGGCTGGCTCATAGCCAAGCTGGACAAGCTGCCGGAGGTCCTGGAGATAGGCAGGACGCAGGCGGCGCCGGCAATAGCGGTGGCGGTGAGGGAGGGGCGATGAGGGTTAAAAACACGTCCTATTGAGGGCCATGGCGAAGATATATACGGATAGGGACGCCTCTCTAGAGCCCCTCAGGGGCAAGACCGTGGCGGTGCTCGGCTACGGCATCCAGGGGAGGGCGCAGGCCTTGAACCTAAGGGACTCGGGGCTCAAGGTCGTGGTGGGCGTCAGGCGCGGGAAGTCCTGGGATCAGGCGGAGGCCGAGGGCTTCGAGGTCCGCCAGGTGGGCGAGGCGGTTGGGGAGGCCGACGTCGTCTTGATGCTGTTGCCCGACATGGAGCAGCCCAAGGTCTGGCGGGAGCAGGTCGAGCCCAACCTGAGGCCGGGCGCGGTCGTCGACTTCGCGCACGGCTTCAACATACACTTCGGCTTGATAAAACCGCCGGCGAATGTGGACGTGGTCATGGTGGCTCCCAAGGGGCCGGGGAGGCTCGTCAGGGAGGAGTTCCTGGCCGGCCGCGGCGTCCCCGCCCTGGTCGCCGTCCACCAGAACCACTCGGGGAGGGCTCTGGAGTACGCGCTCGCCATCGCCAAGGGCATAGGGGCCACGAGGGCGGGCGTGATCGAGACCACCTTCAAGGAGGAGACCGAGACAGACCTCATAGGGGAGCAGAACGTGCTGGTCGGAGGCCTCCTGGAGCTGTTGAGGAAGGGGTTTGAGGTGATGGTGGAGCTAGGCTACCAGCCGGAGGTCGCCTATTTCGAGGCCATAAACGAGGCGAAGCTGATCATGGACCTCATCTGGCAGAGGGGCCTCTACGGCATGCTCACAGGCGTCAGCGAGACGGCCAGATACGGGGGGCTGACCGTAGGGCCCAAGGTGATAGACGACTCGGTCAAACAGAGGATGAAGGAGGCCGCCGCGAGGGTTAGAGACGGCTCCTTCGCCAGGGAGTGGGTGGAGGAGTACTCCAGGGGCGCTCCCAACCTCAAAAGGATGCTCGAGGAGGTCAAGGGCCATCCGGCCGAGAGGGTCGGCGAGGATATCAGGAGGCTTATGTTCGGGCGATGAAGATCTGGGTCGACGGCAGATTGGTCGAGGAGGGCGAGGCCAAGGTCACCGTGCTTTCGCCCAGCCTTAACTACGGCTTCGGGGTGTTCGAGGGGATAAGGGCCTATTGGAGCGGCGAGAACCTCTACGTCTTCAGGCTTAGGGAACACATGGAGAGGTTTTTGAGGTCGGCGAGGATTATAGGCCTCGAGGTGCCCTATACGGCCGAGGAGCTCTCGAAGGCGGTGGTCGAGACCGTGAGGGGCAACGGCTTCAAGGAGGATCTATATATAAGGCCCGTCGCGTATATATCGAGGCCCCAGATAAGCCTGGACGTCAGAGGCCTCCAGGCCTCGGTCGCCATAGCCGCGTTGCCCTTCGGTAAATATCTCAAGGTAGAGGGAGTGAGGGCGGCCGTGGTCAGCTGGAGGAGGGTCCACACGTCCATGATGCCCGTCATGGCCAAGGCCACCGGGATATACCTCAACTCGATAATGGCCGCCGTGGAGGCGAGGGCCAGGGGCTACGACGAGGCCATAATGCTCAACGCCGAGGGCAAGGTCGTCGAGGGGTCCGGCGAGAACGTCTTCATAGTGCGCCGCGGATTCCTCATGACGCCGCCCCTCGAGGACGGCATACTGGAGGGCATAACGAGGGAGACGGTCATCACGATAGCCGGAGATTTGGGGATCCCCCTCCTGGAGAAGAGCATAACTAGGGAGGAGCTCTATGCTGCCGACGAGGCCTTCTTCGTCGGCACGGCCGCCGAGATAACGCCGATAATAGAGATCGACGGGAGGATCCTGCCCAAGGGGCCCATAACCCAGAGGATAGCCGAAACGTATAGAAGGATCGTGCTGGGGAGAGAGGAGAAGTACCTAGCCTGGCTGACCCCCGTCTATTAGCTGGCTACAGAGACTCCCCGCCGTCGACGACCAACACGGCGCCCGTCACGTAGCTGGAGGCCGGCGAGAGGAGCCAGTAGATGGCCTCGGCGGCCTCCCTCGGGCTGCCCAGCCTCTTCAGCAACGTCCTCTCCCTAAAGCCCTCCAGCTCCCTCTCCGAGATCCAGGCGGTCCATCTGGTGGCTATGGGGCCGAGCGCGACTGCGTTAACCCTTATGGGGCTCAGGGCCTTGGCCAGGCTCCTGGTCAACGCTATGAGGGCGCCCTTGGCCGCCGCGTAGGGAATGCCGTAGCGGTCGCCGACCATGGCAGGCGTCGACGACACGAGGACTATGGACGAGCCAGGCCCTAGATTGCGCAGAAAGGCCTTGACGACGTTAAAGCTGCCGACCACGTCGGTCTCGAACGGCTTGAGGAAATCGCGGGCCTCCAGGTCCTCCACGCCTTTATTCCACGCGGCCGCATCGCCGTGGCCGTGGACTAGGGCTATTCCGTCAACAGCCCCCACCTCCCGCGCCGCCGCCGCGAGGCAGGGTAGGTCCAGCACGTCGCAACCGTACTGCGCGTCCGCGTTGTTGCGTCTCCTCGAGATCCCCACCACGTAGTCTCCCCTCGACCTCGCCAGATCGACGAGGGCGCTCCCTATCCCGCCGCTGGCGCCGGTTACGACCACCCTCATCTACAGGCCAGCGGGCGCCTGCAGTCCAGCCTCACGTCCAGATCGCCCCTCCTGGATTCGGTCACCATGCTGTGGTGCTCGTCCTTGACCCCCCTTATGAACGAACACATGTGTACCCCGCACACCTTGACCTTCACAGATCTGGCCTTGAGCTTCTCGAGGAGCAGATCGGCCAGCCACTCGGTGAACCTCTCCTGCATGATGGGCCTCGCCGCGGCCCATTTGACCAGCTTTATGACTTTGCTGAGGCCCGGCACGGCGTCGCTGGGCTGGTAGGCCACAGATATGTTGAGCACTATCGGGAGGAGGTGGTGCTCGCAGATGGAGACGGCCCTGATGTTCTCTATCACGACGGGCCCCGGATCCGCCGCCTTATATTCAAGCGGGAAGAAGACGACCTCAGGCGGAGGCTCCCTCAAGCCCCTCGTCAGCTCCTCCATGGCCTTCACGAAACGCCTCGGCGTGTTGGCGACGCCCGGCCTCGAGAGATCTTCGCCGAGATGTACGAGCAGATATTCCACGGCCTCCTCGGCGGTTTCGACCTCCTTGTTCTCGATCACGAGCGCCTCTCGACCTTACGATATAAACATAGCTATGGCGATAAATATAGGGAAGGAAACCTTTTATATAGGCTATTTCGAGCTTCTATGGATTCGGGGCTCGTCGGGTAAGGTTCTTCGACACGACTCTGCGCGACGGCGAGCAGATGCCCGGCGTCTCTCTAACCGTCCATGAGAAGGTCGAGATAGGGCTTGCCCTGGACGACCTCGGGGTCGACTATATAGAGGCGGGATTCGCGGCGGTGTCTCCCGAAGAGGCCGAGGCCGTCCGCAGAATAGCGCGCGACGCCTCGCGCGCCGTAGTGGCCAGCTTGGCCAGGGCCAACAAGGCCGATGTGGACGCCGCCGTGGATGCGGACGTAGATATGGTCCACGTCTTCATAGCGACGAGCGATCTCCACATGAGGTACAAGCTGAGGATGGACAGAGGCGAGGTCCTGCGGCGCATCGCCGAGTCTGTGGAGTACGCCAAGTCCAGGGGGGTCAAGGTGCTTTTCAGCGCGGAGGACGCCACGAGGAGCGACCTCTCCTTCCTCGCGGAGGCCTTCAAGACGGCGATAGAGGCGGGAGCAGACGAGATAAACGTCCCCGACACCGTGGGCGTGATGACCCCCGGCAGAATGCGGCATCTCGTGGAGTACCTCAAGGCCCGCCTTCCGCCGGTGCCCATGCATGTGCACTGCCACGACGACTTCGGCATGGCTGTGGCCAACACCATCGCCGCAATAGAGGCGGGAGCCGACGTGGCGCAGGTCACGGTGAACGGCTTCGGCGAGAGGGGCGGCAACGCGGCCCTGGAGGAGGTCGCCGCAGCTGCGCGTTTTCTGCTCGGCATGGAGGTGGGGCTGAGGCTGGAGCGCCTCTACGAGACCTCGCGGCTTGTGGCGAGGCTGTTCGGCATACAGCTACAGCCCAACAAGGCCGTCGTGGGCGACAACGCCTTCAGCCATGAGTCGGGCATCCACGTCCACGGAGTCCTCAACAACCCGTTCACCTACGAGCCCATGACGCCGGAGGCCGTCGGCAACAGGAGGAGGATAGTCCTGGGCAAACACTCAGGCCGCCACTCGGTCGAGTGGGCGTTGAGGCAGATGGGCATAGAGCCCGAGCCCAAGCTGGTGGACTACCTCGTCTCGAGGATCAAGGACTACGCCATGCGCAAGAGGCCCGTGGACGAGGCCGCGTTGAGGCGGATGGTGGAGGAGTTCAGGGGAGTAGTGCTTATACGCACATAGCCCGACCCACTCATGAAGGTGATAGACCTTTCGAGGGAGCTCAGGAACGGCATGCAGGTTTTCCCCGGCGACCCACCATACAGACATGAGTACGTCAGGTTCGCCAGGAAATACGGCGAGGTCACGCTATCTAAGATCGAGATGGGGGCCCATAACGGGACCCACGTGGACGCGCCGGCCCACTTCGTGCCGGACGGCGACACCCTCGAGAGGATATCCGCCGATAGGTTCGTGGCGCACGGATCCGTGCTGGACCTGAGCTGGAAGAGGCCGGGCGAGGCCATCTCCGCCGGCGATCTGGGCAAGTTCGGCGACAAGATAGCTAGGGGGAGGGCGGTGATGATATACACAGGCTTCTCGTCGAGATACGGCACGGAGGAGTTCCTCTACAATTGGCCCTATCTGGATAGGTCGGCCGCCGACTATCTGGCCGGCGCCGGCGTGGCGGCAGTGGGGGTCGAGGGGATGTCCGTCGCAGGTTACGCCGGCGCTGAGGGCTATCCCTATCCGCCTCGCGTGCCTAGAGACGATGTGGTGTACGTCCACTACAGGCTGCTGTCCAGCGGAGTGATAATAATAGAGAACCTGACCAATCTAGACGCCGTTTTGAGGGAATGCGGCGGCGAGGCTTTGTTCGTATTCGCTCCTATTAAGATCGGAGGAGGCGAGGGAGGGCCCGCCAGAGCTTTAGCGATATGTTAGACAATAGATCGGCCGAATCGCGAGCGGCCTCCGGCGCTGGCCGCTCTTCACTATAAGTATTTCCTCGGATCCACGATTCTGCCCTCCAGCGCAGCGGCAGCCGCGGTGTAGGCGTTGGCCAGATAGACCTTGGAGTCGTTGGCGCCCATCCTGCCCACGAAGTTGCGGTTGCTCGTCGACACAGCGACCTCGCCGGGGCCCAGAACTCCGAAGTGGCCTCCGATGCAGGGGCCGCAGGTGCCGTAGGTGACCACGCAGCCGGCCTTGGTGAGGACATCCACGTAGCCGGCCTCCAGAGCCTGCCGGAAGACCGAGTAGGACGCCGGTATGGCTATGCAACGCGCCTTGGCCCTCCCCCTCTTGAGCACTCTGGCGGCCGCCTCTATGTCGCTGAGCCTCCCGTTGGTGCAACTGCCTATGAAGACCTGGTCCACCTCCACGCCCTCCACCTCGGCGACGGCCTTGACGTTATCCACGCTGTGGGGCGCGGCGACTAAGGGCTCCAGCCTGCCCAGCTCGACTGTGTACTCGTCCGCGTATTTGCCGCCCTGCGTGAAGTCGATCCTGGGGACGGCGCCTCTGGTCTTCTCGAGAAACGCCGCCGTCTCCGAATCGGGCACGAACATCAAGGCGTCGGCCCCCAGCTCCGTCGACATGTTGGAAACAGTGGCTCTGTAGTCCATGGGGAACGCCGAGGGGCGCTCCACATATACGTCCACCGAATATCCGTTCAGGCCCTCGGCCTTGTAGATAGAGAGCAGATGCAGCACGACGTCTTTGCCGGTGACGGCCCTGGGCGGCTCCCCCCTTATCTCTACCTTCATGGGTTGAGGCGCCACGAGCCAGGTCCTCCCCAGCTTCAGCATGGCCGCTATATCCGAGGCGCCCATGCCCTGCGCGAAGGCCCCGACGGCGCCCGCCATGTTGGTGTGGGAATCGGCGCCGAAGACGAACTGCGCGGGGAGCGCGTACCTCTCCAGTATCAGCTGGTGCATGATGCCCTCGCCCACGTCGTGGAAGTTCCTGAGCCCCAGCGAGCGCACGTGGCGGCGGATGTAGACCTGTATCTCGGCGGCCCTCACGGTCGGGGCGGGCGACAGATGGTCGAAGGCGACGACGAGCCTATCCTTGTCGAATACGTCGACCCCGCCCATCTTCTCCATCATCTCGAGCACGTGGTAGCCTGTGAGGTCGTGGAAGCCGACCAGGTCGGGAACCAGCTCGACCACCTCGCCAGGAGCCGGCGCTCTGCCGAGCTTTCTGGCGAAGACGTGCTCGGTCCAAGTAGGCATGGCGAGAGCCTATTTAGCATATATAAGTGTTCATCTCTCTGACGCGATGAGCTTCACGCCTAGATCCGCCAGCTTCCCGCCTGCGGACGCGACGAAGGCTGCGAGGAGGGCCCAGAAGGAGAGGTCGGCCATCTTGCTCAGCTGGCTCCCTTCGACCACCTTGACCTGGACAGAGCCGTAGCTCGCCACGACGTCGCTGAAGGAGAATATGTGGAACGGCTCCACGTAGCCCGCCAGGGCGGCGTAGACCATGAACACCGCGGCGGCTATCAGAACAACTCCGGCGGCCAATAGGCCGTAGCCCAACGCGCGGGCCATGTAGCTGTTGCGGCGGGTATAAATACGCCCTTTTGCCTATGTCCCCTATAAAGGTGAATACTTTAAAATAAAAATTTTCTTAGGTATATGAGCTATTTCAGAATAATAGAAGATCTCATAAAAAATGCGAGAGGTCCGCCGCCTCTAGAAGGCGTCAAGGTCGTCGAGTTCTCTCACTACATACTCGGCCCCAACATACCGCGGCTTCTGGCGCAGTTAGGCGCCGAGGTGATAAAGATAGAGCCCCCTCCCCGCGGCGACCGCTGGAAATACGCGTCGATGTGGGGCGGCAAGGGGTTCTACAAGGGCATGAGGATAGACTACCTCTACCTGAACTCCAACAAGTACTTCGTCGGGATCGACTTCAGGAAGGAGGAGGGGAGAAAGCTGGTGGTGGAGCTGGCCAAGAGGGCCGACGTGTTCGTGGAGAACATGGAGCCGGGCACTCTCGACAGATACGGGCTCGGCTATCTGCAGCTGAGGGAGGTCAACCCCAGGCTGATCTACGTGAGCGCGAGCGGCTACGGCAACTGGGGACCTCTGTCGAGGCTGCCCAGCTACGACATAATAGGCCAGGCGGAGTCCGGCGTCATCGACACAACGGGGTGGGAGGACGGCGTCAACGAGGCCTACAGACTGCCCGACTACCCCGGCGACTGGCTCCCCTCCACCATGGCCGTATCGGCCATAATCTCGGCGTTGATATATAGGGAGAGGGCCGGGAGGGGGCAGTACATAGATTTGTCCCAAGCGGCATCCATGCAGAGATTTATGTATCACTTCACCTACATGTCGCTGACCGGCTCCAGGCTCAAGAGGAGCGGCTTCATAGACCCATCGGCGTACGTCTCGGGCGTCTTCAAGACGGCGGACGGCAGGTTCGCGGCGATCGCGGCCATGACGGAGAGGCAGTACGACGCCTTGGCCGAGGCCGTGCCGGGCCTCAGGGGCATGAGAGACGCCAGGGATCCCGACTCCCTGTGGAGGAAATACGAGGCCGTGAGGGCCTGGGCCTCGGGCAGAACCCTCGGCGAGCTTCTGGAGTTCGGCAAGAGGGCCGGCGTCCCGGTGCAGCCGGTCCTCAACGACAAGGAGGTCCTCGACGACCCCTGGAGAGCCGAGAGGGGATCTGTGCTGAGGATAAGGGATAGACTGTACGGCGAGATCGTGGTGCCGGGGCCTATAGTCAAGATGAGCGAGACGCCGCTGGCCGTCAGATGGGTGGCCAGGCCCGTCGGCTACCACAACAAGCTGGTGCTGGCCAGAAAGCTGGGCCTCCCGCCGGCCGAGGTCGAGAGGCTGGAGAGAGAGGGCGTCGTGGGGTATTGGGACGGACAGCTCGGCAACATGCCGCCGCCTGGATGGAACGCCGAGGACGACCCGGTGTTCAGAGGGGAGAGGGACGAGGTGGGGCCATGAGCGACAGGGAGGAGGCGCTCAGGAGGCTGTTCGGCGATAGGGAGGCCAAGCCGGAGGCCCTCGAGGGCGTCAAGGCGGTCGAGATATGCGGGACGAACTTCGGGTGCAGAATAGCCGGGTCCCTCCTGTCGGAGCTAGGCGCCGAGGTCTACACGGTGCCCGACGAGGACGCCAAGAGGATAACCCCCCACGGGGCAACGATCGACGGGGTCGGGATTCCCTACTTCGTGGAGGGCAGAGGGAAACGCGAGGTGGCCCTCGAGGAGGTCCCCAAGCTGTTGTCGGAGCTCGACATACTCATAGACGGGCTAGGGCCCGGGAGGCTGTACTCCAGGGGCATGGGCTACCCGCAGCTGTCCGAGAGATACCCCAGGCTCATCTACGTGGCCATATCCCAGTTCGGGCACTACGGGAGGAAGGCTGAGGAATACGCCGAGATGCCCGACTCGGACTTGACCGGCCAGGCCTACAACGGATATATGGCCATGTTGGGCAACCCCTCGCTGCCCGAGCCCTATTCCTATCCCATAAGGGCAGGCATATGGCTCGCGTGGGCGTTCGCCGGCGCGGCCGGCGCGCTGTCGGCCCTAGCCGCCTACTGGGCGAGGATGAGGAGCGGCAGAGGGCAGTTCATAGACGTGGCGATAAACGAGGTTCTGTCAGTCGACCACCCCTACCAGCTGGGGGCCCCCTTCGTGTTGGGCGCGCCGCGCCAGAGGTCGCCGACGATAGACGCCAACATACTGGTCACCTACACCACGGCCAAGGCCAAGGACGACTTCGTGGCCCTGGCCACGGTCATATGGCCGGAGGTGGAGGCCTTCTTCGAGATCATAGGGAGGCCCGATCTGGCCGAGAGGTGGAGGAAGGCCATCGAGGCCTGGGGGAGAGACCCGGGCCAGCTGAAGGAGCTGGAGAGGGAGGTCTTCGCCGAGGTGGCTAAATACAAGGCGGAGGATCTGGTCAAGGCGAGCAGGGAGAAGGGCAGGCCGCCCATAGCCGTGGTTAAGTCGGTGGAGTGGGTCGCATCGCAGCCGCATTGGCGCATGAGAGGCGCGATACTGGAGCTGACGTGCAGGGGGAAGAAGATCTTGGTGCCAGGGACTCCCTACATGATGTCGGAGACCCCTGGAAGAGTCAAGCTAAAGTGTTAATTAAATATTAAAATTTTATAATAAAAATAGTAGATTTTAAAGTGCCGTTCTGAGGGGATTGGCCGAACGACCGTCGCCGGACGTCAAGCGGCGGCCCGGCGTCGAGAATTTATTAACCGGCGGCCTCCACAGCGTGGCTAGACACGTGAGGCTCTTGGGCGTCGCTACGTCCCTACTGGCTCTCTCTGTCGGCTTGCTGTACAACATAGCGATAACGCGCAAACTGCCCACGGGAGATCTGGGGCTCGTTACCCTCCTCAACGCATCCACCGCGTTTTCCCTTTTGCCGAACGCCATCCTCGGCTTCGCTCTGCCGAGAATAGCGGCGAGGGACGGGGGTCTGGGCATAAGGGCGGCTTTGGGCGTCGCCAATCTATTCTTCATCGTGTCGGCTGGCTTGACGGCGGCGTATCTAGCCGCGGTGTGGGGGGAGATGGGGCCCTACGGGCCCCTGGTGGCCTTCGCGGCTCTGGCCGCCGAGGCGTCCGCCTACGTCTCGTCCGTGGCCTCCTCGGTGCTCATGGTGAAGGACAGGGGGCGCTTCGTCGTCTCGAACTTGCTGCAGGCCGGCGTGAAGCTGGCCGCCGTGGGCGCCATATACGCCGCCAGGTGGTCCGTCTCCGCGGTGCTCTGGAGCTCAGTCGCCATATCCGCCGTCCCGGCCCTCTACGGGCTCTACTACGCCTCGCGCTACTACGCGCCGGGCTCGCTACGCCGTTATTTCAAGGAGACCGTCAGCGCCTCCTGGGTGCCGTTGATGGGCTACGCCATGAACTCGTTCCGGTCCCTCGACGCGGCGCTGATCGGCGTGTTAGGCGCTCTGGACCAAGTGGGGCTGTGGTACGTCTTCTTCATGTTGTCTAAGCCGTACTCCTTCTCCTCCATATTGTCGGGGATCACCTACGGCGAGCTCCTAGAGGGAAGGAGAGGGGGGCTCTACAGAGACCTCCTCATGGTCATGTCGCTCAGCACCATAATCTCTCTGTCGTATATATTCTTCGAGCCCTACTATATCAACTTCCTCAGGCCCGGCCAGAGCCAGTATCTAGCCCCGCTGTTAGTCCCCCTGGCGGTTTGGTCCGCCGCCAACGTGTTGGGAAACCTCAACTATTTTCTGGCCAACGCCATGCAGGGAATAGACAGGAGGGATATCCAGTCCGGCGAGATAAGGGCGAGGACGTACGTGGGCAGCCTTGTCATGTACGCGCATCTGGCCGAGCTCGCGTTCACGGTGGTGTACCTGGCCTCGATAGTGCCGTTTGTGGAGCTGGCCAAGCGCCTCGGCTCCGCCTACTACGCCATAGATGGGGTGGCCGCCGCCTCGCTTGCGGCGAACGCGGCGGCGCTGGCCTTCAGAATAGCCGTGGTGGACAGGAAGTCCGCCGGCCTAATGGAGTGGAGACCGCTCCTCAGAGACTACGCGGCGCCTCTGGCCGCCTCCTCCGTTTCGCTGTGGGCCCTATCGAGAGCCGTCCGCCTGCCCCTAGGCCCGTCGGCCCTTCTATCGCTCGCCGAGGTGGTCCTCGCGATCTCGATAACGGGCGCCGTATACGTCGGCCTCTCCGCCGCTCTGTCCAGGAACTTCAGGCGGTTGCTGGTCCTGGTCTTGAGAAACCTAACCGACATCATCGGCCGAATAGCCGGAAGCAGCCAGACGGCCGGCTCCACGGGCTAAATTATTAAAAGAGGCCCCATATCTGCCGTGAGGATCTTGGTCACCGGCGGCGCCGGCTTCATCGGGAGCCACCTCGTGGACAGGCTGGTCGAGATGGGCCACGAGGTCGTCGTGGTCGACAACTTGTCCACCGGGCGTAGGGAGTACGTGAACAACGGCGCCAGCCTAGCGGTTAGGGACATCAAGGACCCGGGGTGGGGCGAGGGGATCGGGGCCGTCGACGCCGTCTTCCACTTCGCGGCCAACCCAGAGGTCAGAGTCAGCACCACGGAGCCCAGGGTGCATTTCGACGAGAACGTGCTGGCCACCTTCAACGTGCTCGAGTGGGCCAGGAGGGGCGGGGCTAGGGCCGTCGTGTTCGCCTCCTCGTCGACGGTCTACGGCGAGGCGGCGGTTCTGCCGACGCCCGAGGACGCCCCAATGGCCCCCATATCCGTCTACGGCGCGGCTAAGGCGGCCGGCGAGGTGCTCTGCGGAACCTACGGGAGGCTCTATGGCGTGAGGTGCCTCGCCCTTAGGTACGCCAACATAGTGGGGCCCAGGCTCAGGCACGGAGCGATTTACGACTTCATCCTGAAGCTGAGGAAGAGCCCCGAAGCGCTGGAGGTGTTGGGGGACGGCACCCAGACCAAGTCCTATCTGCATGTGCGCGACGCCGTTGAGGCGACCGTGGCCGCCTGGAGGAGGTTCATGGACGACGACAAGCCTTTCCTGGCCCTGAACGTAGGCAATAGGGACGCGGCGTCTGTGAAGGACATAGTGGCGGCCGTGTCGAGGGCGATGGGCCTCTCGCCTAGGCTTGTCTTCAAGCCCGCGACTCCCGACGGGAGGGGATGGCCCGGCGACGTCAAGACCATGCTCTTGAGCATAGAGAGGATAACCAAATACGCGTCCTGGTCGCCCTCGATGGGGTCCAGGGAGGCCGTGGAGCGCGCCGCGTCGCAGCTGGTCGAGGAGCTGGCGCCGGGCTGGCGTGGAGGCTAGGCTACGCTGTCCCCGGTGCGGATATAGGGCCAAGTCCGGCAGCCGTTGCCCCGCCTGCGGATTTCCCCTGGTCCTAGAGCCGCCGGGCCGGCTCAAGATAGAGGTGCGGGAGCCCTCAATGTGGAGATACAGCTCGGCCATAGGGGTGGCCAAGGGCGTGTCGCTCGGCGAGGGCATGACGCCCATGAGGAGCGTGGGCGGCGTCTTGGTCAAGGACGAGTCGAGGAACCCCACGGGCTCCTTCATGGACAGAGGATCGGCGGTCTTGGCCTCAGCCTACCCGGGCGACAGAGCGGCTCTGCCGTTCATGGAGGACTTCACGGTGTCTATCGCCACATATCTGTCGGCTAAAGGCGTCTCGGTGGAGGTCCACGTGGACCCCGCCGAGGCCACATACGCCGACTTCATTCTGCTCGCAGCCTCGCCGTCCGTCTCGATAAGGTTCGGGAGGGCGGGGCCCTTCGATTTGGAGTACGGCGACCCGTACTTCCTCGCCGGCGTTAAGACGATAGCATGTGAAATATTCGAAAGCGCCCGGCGCATAGACTCCGTCGCCGTTCCCCTGGAGAGGGGCCTTCTGGCGCTCGCCGTGCACCAAGGCTTCCGCGAGCTGGAGGAGTGGGGCCTCATGGAGGCGCCCCGGCTCATCTTGGCCACGCATAGAAGCGCCGTCTCCTCCGATATCGCGCTATGGCTGAGGGAAAAGGGCGCACGCATCGAGGAGGTGGAGCCCGCCGAGGCTGCTAAGGCCGCCGTATATTTAGCCCGGCGTGGTATATACGCCAAGCCCCTATCGGCGATGGCCTACGTGGTCGCGTCCTCCGAGAAGAACGCAGTGGCAGTCGTGACGGGCACAGGGCTAAGGCGGCTGGGCTTTACGGGGCGGCGGAGAGGCGGAGAGCTGCAGAGGAGGATACTCGGGGTTCTGTCCGGCCGCGAGATGACCACATATCAGATATGGGAGGCTTTAGGCGGGGCCGCGAGCTTGAGAGGCGTCTACAAGGCCCTCGCGACGCTGGTAGCAAGGGGCTCTGTAACATATAGATACAAGGCTCGGGGGCGGAAGAAGATCAGAGTTTTCAGCGCGCCCAGAGGAATAGATAAAAATGAATAGGATCCAAAAACAATTGGCAAAAAACAAAACAACAGAGAGAGAAAAGATTTAAAAGTGAACCGAATTTAGAAAACATGCCGGATCCCTCCATCCAACTGGATCTGGCAAGGCTCGTGACGGCGGTAGGCGTGCTCGCGCATGTATCCCTGGCGTCGTCGTTTTTGGGCACCATCGCGCTGGCGGTTATCGGCGAATATATATGGCTTAGGAGGCAGGACAAGGAGTGGCTTGACCTCGCCAAGAAGTTCAACGTAGTCGCCACCATATTTTTCGGCGTCGGCGCTGCCTTCGGCACCCTCGTGGAGTTCGGGCTCGTCACGATCTGGTCCAACTTCATAGCGATTATCGGCACAGCCATAGCGCTTCCGTTCTTCCTGGAGCTATTCGCGTTCCTCTTCGAGGTCATATTTCTGCCCCTCTACACCTTCACCTGGAACCGCATCTCCAAGTGGGCCCACTGGACCATCGGCCTCCTGGCCGCCATAGGCGGCTACTACTCGGCCTACAACATCCTCGCGGTCATGTCGACCCTCAGCGTGGCCCCGCCCGGCCTCACCCTGGTCAACCTGGCGGAGCAGGGCAAGAACGTAGCCGGCGCCATCAACTGGCTAGCGGCGTTCCAGACGCCCACAGACGCTTGGAATATCTTCTGGTGGGGCGCCAACGTCTTCATCTTCCACGGCATACTGGCCGCCGTCATACTCAGCTGGTCCGGCGTGGCGGGCGTCGTGATGTATTTATACATCAAGGAGAAGAAGAGCTGGCAGGTCAAGTTGCTGAAGGTCGTGGTGCCGACGATAGCCGTTCTGACGGCGATCCAGGGCCTTCTGCTGGGGCACCTACAGGGCGAGCTGGTGCTGGAGCACGACCCGCTCAAGCTGGCGGCCCTCGAGGGCATGTACTGGTCCGGGCTTAGGACGGATCCCCTCACGAGCTTTGTGGCGTACGGCGACTTCAACCACCAGTTCTGGGGCTACTACTCCTGGCCGGCCGACATAAGGCCTCCGGAGTTCGTGTCGGTATTCTACCTGGGCTTCATGGTGGGCGCCGGGATATTGCTTGGCATATTAACGGCGGGGATCGGCCTCTATCTGCTCTTCGGCTGGTTTAGGCGCATAGTGCAGCCGCTCCTCAAGCCGAGCGTCTACCTGATCCCCTTACTGGCGGCGCTGGCCGCGGTAGGCGGCGCCGTGTCGACCGAGTCCGGCCGCTATCCCTTCATACTGGTGCAGTCGGTGCCCAGCGCCGACGGGCCGCCCCAGATAGTCGGGGTGCCTGTGTACCAGGGCGGCCTCTTCAACCCGACGCTCCAGCTGGACCCGCTGCTGGCTACTCTTATAATCATCGTCGAGATAGCGATGCCAGCGCTGGCCGGCTATATGGTGTACCTAGCGTTGGCCAAACCTCCAAAGCTCTTGAAGAGGCTGGTTGAGTATTGACCATGGACGCCTTGACCGCCATAACGGTGGGGCTGATCGCCTGGGCCTTCGCCGTACATCTGCCGCTTGTCTACACGGTGCTCGGCCTGACGTGGCTGTTGCCGACGCTGGAGCTCATAGGCCTTAGGAAGAACGACGACAGATATTTCGACATAGCGAAGAGCCTGTCGCGGTACCTCATATTCACCTACGCGATAGGCGGGGTCTTCGGCACGATAGTGACGGTGTTCCTCGCCGGGTTGCTCCCCGTCTTCACCAACGCGGCGGGCGTCCTGCTGTGGCCCGTCTGGGGAGTCGCCATAGTGTTCGGCGTGGCCATATCCCTCCCGCTGATAGGGTTCTACTACCGCTCCTTCGGTAAGATGGACGACGCCAAGCACATAGCTCTGGGCTACGGGCTGGCCGTCGTCACGTCGGTCATACCCGCCATGTTCAGGCTGGTGTTCGCCTTCATAAACTACCCAATGGGGGTCACCGCCAAGCCGGACCCCAACTCGATAGTGGGCTTCGACCTAGGCGTCGACCTCTGGCAGGCGTTGGGCAACCCGACCTACCCGCCTCTGCTGATAGCCACGTTGGCCGGCGCCATAGCCTTCACCGCGGTCCTGATATCGGCGGTCTACACGTGGCGCTACGCCAAGACTAAGGACGAGCACTACAAGATAGGCAGGGAGTTCGGCGCCAAGGTGGGCCTGATCTTCGGAGTTATCTACGTGCTGGCCAGCGTCTGGTATCTCTACGAGGTGTATCAATACAGCCCCACCATGGCTTGGTCCATATTCGGCTCCCCGCCGTCCTATCTGCCCGCGCAGCTACAGCCCGTCTACCAGCCCACCTTGAACTTAAGCTGGCTGTTCTACCTCGACGTAATCCTCGGCGTGGTCGTGCTGGCGTTCCTCGCCACCGCGCTTAGATCCGCCAACGCGGGTCTCGCCATGGCTGCGTTCGTGGCGGTCATAGCCCTAATGGACGGCGCCGAGATTCTCAACGGCCTGGCCCATCTGCCCTACGCCATAGTCCCCTCGCCGCCGGTGGCCCTGGCCCTCATCAACGCCTACGGCGCCAACTTCGCCCTGCAGGTCGCGGACACGCTTAAGGTCTCCGCCCTCATAACGCCGCAGATAAACTCCCTGGTCCAGCTCATAGGAGCACAGCCGTGGTTGCTCAGCTTCTCCCTGGCCCTGTTCGTCATATTCAACCTAATACTGCTGGGAGGCTTCTACCTGGTGTTCTCCTGGCGCCCCAGGCCGCAGGTCTCCGCGCAACAATAAAACCCCTTTTTATCCACCCCTCCGTGCGCCTCATACTGGCGCTTTTGCTGGCCGCTCCGTTGGTCTACGCCCAGCTCTGCATAGCCCAGACGTCGTCGTCGCTCGAGCTGGAGGGCGGAGCCGCCTACTACGTCCAGTGGAGGGGCAACGCCGTCGTCTACAACTCCTCCGGGGCGCCTGTGGCCCTGCTGGGCGGCTCCGGCCGCGGTCTGCTGGCGCCGGCTCTAGGCGGCCTCTACGCCTCCTCGACCCCGCTCGACGCGGTCAGCTGCGTCCACCTAGAGCTCCTCGCCAGCAGGCTTAAGCCCAAGCCCACGGCCTGGGGGCCGTCCGCGCCGCTCGGCGTGGCGTATTACGGTTTCGCCGATGTGGACGGAGTGCTGTACCCGCTCCCCTACGTCGGGGAGTCGGCCAAGGGCTGCTTCTCGCTCGGAGGGCTGGCGGCCTATAGCTACTCGCCGCTCGGGAGGAGCGAGGCGTATTCCATCCAGCTGAACGCCTACGTGGAGGCTGGGGGAGGGCTCTACTGGGTCCAGGCGCTGGTTAGATATAGGGATGGCGCCTACGAGTTCCTCGACAACGTCTGGAACATGACGGGGCCGGTCTCCTCGCTTGCCGGCATCGCGGGGTTCGGCTCGACCGCCTTCCTCGGGAGCGACGAGTACTACTTCTACGTCGAGGAGCTCCCCCCGCTGAAGGCGGCCTGCCTCGAGGTAAGGACCGTCGGGAGGTACGTGTACCTGGCGCTCAACGGGACGCCGATAGATAGGGTGGAGCTGCCGGGGCCTGCCCGCATAGTCGTCGAGCCGCAGGTCAACGCCAGAGGCCTCCCGATAGATCTCGAGCTCGTCGTCGGCGGTTATGGCGCAGACATGCCGGTGGCCGAGGTCTTGAACGGATCGGCGGAATTGACGCTATACATATGGAACGGCACGACCTACGCGGCGCCTCCAGCCGCCTGGAATATGGGCCTGTCCACCCAGGAGTCCGCCGTGGCCTCCGCGCAGCCGTCCGGACGCTCCGCCGTCGTGGAGAGCGGAGCCCCCAGGCCGCTGCAGCTCTGGGCCGACCTCCCCTGTATATACTTCCTCAACGGGACGGCCCAATGCGGCGGGGAAAGGCTGTACCTAGTCGAGCTCAAGCTCCCCAACGGCACGAGCTTGCTGTGGGCCGAGCCCGGGCCTCTGCGCCTCGCCCTGCCGTCCATCAGATCCGGCGGGGCCCTCTACATCTCGGCCGAGCCCGCGGTCTCTCTGGAGATAACGGGCCCCGTCGTAGTTGCGCCGGCCTACCGGACGATGTATCTGGTCAACGTATCGACGCCGCTGGGCCCCCGCGCCCTCTGGGTCCCCAACGGGACCGCGATCGGCCCGACCGATCTCTCCTTCCTCCACGACGGGGTTCTCTACCTAGGCGAGGCCGGGGAGGCCGTCGTCGACAGGCCGCTGGAGATACGGCCGGAGTATATAGCCATATATAACGGGACCGCGCGCGATCTGTTCGGCCTGCCCAGCCCGCTGTCCGTGGCTTCGTTGACCTGCGGCGGCAGGAGCGCCTACGCCCTGGCCGGGCCTACGGGCGGCTTTTCCGTCGCCGTCCCTGCGACATCTCTGTGCTCCGCGCGCCTATACGCCATCCCCATCAGCGTATACGTCGCTCTGCCGCTGCTTCTAATTTTTCTGAAGTCGGTTCGGAGAAGAAATCTTTATAAATCCAGACAGAGCTAGCGCCATGGTCGAGGTAAAAGGCCCGTACCTCGGGATGCAGATACCCGAGGATCTGTGCTTCAACACCGACATGGGCAGAAGGTGCTTCAAGGACTACAAGGGCAAGTGGCTGTTGCTCTTCAGCCACCCCGGCGACTTCACGCCGGTATGCACCACAGAGTTCGTCGAGTTCGCCAAGAGGTATGAGGAGTTCAAGAAGAGGGGCGTCGAGCTACTCGGCCTCAGCGTCGACACCGACATAAGCCACATAGAGTGGAAGAGGCAGATCAAACAGCTCTGGGGCGTCGAGATACCGTTCCCCATAATCGCCGACGTGCCGGACTTCCAAGTCGCCAACTTCTTCAACTCGATACCGCCCGGCGTCACATCAACGGTCAGAATGATTGCGCTGATAGACCCAGACCTCAGGCTGGTCTGGTACGCGCTGTATCCGCTCACCAACGGCAGGAATATCGACGAGATAATACGCGTGATAGACGCAGCCCAGACGACGTACAAACACGGCGTCGCCACTCCGGCCAACTGGAGGCCCGGAGACCCCGTCGTCGTGCCGCCGCCGCACGACTACGCCAGCGCCGAGAAGAGGCTCAAGGAGGCCGGCATCGAGTGCAAGACCTGGTGGTTCTGCACCAAACGGCTCTAGGCCTTTTTCCTCAGACGGCGGACTGACTCCTCTTTCTATCCGCAGGCGGCTGCTCGCGGCCGATACAGGGGCGTGAGGGGCGCGGCTGGGCCGTCTGGCTAACTGATTTATTTAGTCCCCCGGGCGTCAATGTGGCTTATAAAGGACATTCGAATGATTCCTATATGGAAGTTAATTCCAAAAAGAATTTAGTTCGAGAAATTGCGGCCGAGTTCTGCGACGATGAGTATCTGGATCACAGGGTCTACTCGGCGCTGGCCGCCGTGGAGTGGAACGGGAGGAGGAGGGAGCTCTTGAGGAGGCTTTCGGAGGTGGAGAGGAGGCATTTCGACTTCTGGCTTAAATTCGCCGGGCGCTACAGGCCGTCTCTAAAGGCCCGCCTATATCCCTACCTCTTCGCCTCCCTGAGGTTGCTCTTCGGTGCGACGTTCGCCGCCAAGTTGCTCGAGAGGGGCGAGGACAAGGCGGTGGAGCGGTACAAAATGGCCCTCGACCTCATGGAAGCTCCCGAGGACAGGAAGGCGCTCGAGTCCATAATAGCCGACGAGATGGAGCACGAGAAGGAGTTCATCGCCCAGCTCGACGAGGCCATAGTGAGGTACATGAGCGCCTTGGTTCTCGGCATGGCCGACGCGATAATAGAGATCACGGGGACGCACGCGGGAGCCCTCGGCACGACCAGCTCCGCGATAATCACCGGCGTCGTCGGGCTCGTCGTCGGCGTCTCCGCGGCCATATCCATGGCCTCCGCATCGTACCTCCAGACCAAACACGAGACGGGGAGATCGCCGACGGTCGCGGCTCTGGTGACCGGCGTGGGCTACGTGGTCGCGGCGGCCCTCATGTCGCTCCCCTACTTCATCGCCGACAATATCTACGCTGCGTTCGCCGCGTCGCTCGCCGTGAGCGTGCTCCTGGCCCTCATGTTCACGTACCAAGGCAGCGTATACGCAGATAGGGACTTCAGGAGCGAGTTCGTCCAGACCGTGGGGCTTCTGCTCGGCGTGGCGGCCCTCGCCTATCTGCTCGGCGACGGCTTAAGCGCGGCCTTCGGCATAAGGTCCCTCATAAAGTGATGTGGGAGCTCCTATACAGAGGGGGCAGATGGGTCAAGGAGGAGAGGCCGTTCCTCCACGTGCCTAAGGGCCATATAGCCGTCAAGGTCAGGGCGTTCCTCCTCGACGACTTCAGCATGTGGGCGGCCTCGAGAGGCCTCGAGAGGATCTCCCGGTGGGCTTTCGGCAACGTCGTCGGCGGTCCTGGGGCGGAGACGGGGCAGTACGTCGTGGCGCTTGCCGACAACGCGGCGGCCGAGTACATCGCCCCAAGGCTGTATTTCCCCGCCCCGAGGGACGCCGTCGAGGCCCTGGCGAGGGTCCACGCCGCGCTTGCGCTCGAGGCGCTCGACCTGTTGCCGAGATACGGGCCTATTTTTATCTCCGGCGACGACCCCCGGCGCGAGTACATAGCAAGCCTCGCCCGCGTCGGCGAGAGCAGGCGCGGGGTTATACTACAGGGCGGCGTCCTCTCGGGAGGCGCGCGGGCGGTTGCGCTGTCTAGAATCTTCGAGGTCGGAGGGCCCGGCTTGGTGAGAGTCCTAGACATACCCAAGAGGAGGTACTACGAAGCAGCCTCGGGAGGCCTCAGGCTTCCGGTGAGGCGGGCCGGAGACGAGGCGCCCTGCTTCTGGTGCGTAGTTGAAATTTAAAAGGGGCTCGATATCTCCATGGACGCCGATATGGTCGAGGCGTATATAGCGGTAGGGTTGGGCGCCGCGCTGGTGGCCTTCGCGGTCGTCGCAGCGGCCCTGCTCTACCTCCAGAAGATACCGGAGACCACCGTGACCATAGAGACCGGGCTGGGCCAGCTGCGGCTGGGCAACATGCCGGATCCGCGCGCCGTGGCCGTCGCGGCCGTGAGGGCCCTGGCCCTAATAGTGCTGGGGCTCACGGGCGGCAAACTGCTGGAGATAGGCCTGAAGGAGAGAAGGGAGGTCAAACGCGACAGGGAGCTCCAGAGGTACTACCAGCAGTATTACTACTACCAGCAGTACTAAAGGTACTGCGGCTACCAGCGGAGCAGAAACCTAAATGCTCTCTTGGCGGCCCACCTCCCCATCTGGAGGAAATACATGGCGAGGAATGCCGTCGACATCACGGAGAGGGCGAACGAGAGCCAGGACAGAACCACGTAGAGCACCGGCGGCAGGACGACGCCGGTCGAGGACTGGGCCAAGGCGACTATCTCGGCATATAGGACGGGGCCGACCAGAGGCACTAGGGAGACGGCAAGGCCGAAGCCGAGCGCGAGGGACGCCTCCGCCACCGACAGCGCGGCGCCCAGGGAGTTGACGTGCAGGGCGTACAGCAGGTAGATGGCGATGGCCAGAGACGCCGCTATGTACAGCCTCATGTCCAATAGTTTCGTCTGGAAATATATTGGTTACGGTATATCGAGGCCCGACCGACGCCGGCGCTAAGCTTAAATAGCGATACGGGGGTCGGCATATGCCGTCCCACGGTAGCTTGACCAAGGCGGGTAAGGTCAGATCCCAGACGCCGAAAATTCCGCCGAAGCCCAAGAAAAATCTGACGCCGCGGAGGCGCAACTCGCGGAACTATAGGAGGAAGGTGGTCTACGCCGCATCCACGGCCCAGGCCGCCGAGTCCGAATGAGCGAGTTTTCCGGAGACGTCTCCTCCGCGCTTTTACGGCGCGCCAGAGAGATCTCGTCGCTTCTATCGGGCGTAGCCGAGCACCACCCCTACTGGCCAGCTGCACACTACCTAGCCCAGGCCCTGGAGCTCCTCTTTGAGAGGTGGAACGCGGATCTCGCCGAGGAGGAGCTGGACGAACTGCTCTGGCATCTAGACAAGGCCAGGGATGCGCTCCAGAGACTCAAGGCCGGCGAATAACCACACGGCGCTGCCGGCGGCCCTCGGCTAATAGCCTCGGCGTGCGGGTCATACCGGCATAGCGCCGGATCGGCGCCTGACGCTGGATGCAGAACGGGGAAAAGCTTAAAAACCACTAGAAATATATGTAAAGGGCCGGTAGTCTAGCGGAAGGATTGAAAGCATTCCCTTAGGCCCGCTTGGCGCGCGGGAGATCCCGGGTTCAAATCCCGGCCGGTCCATCCGGCTAGCTCTTCCGGCTATCGTCTGCACAGTCCGACCGGACACTGTAGTCGATTCCGTATATCGGCTGTGCGGCATATCGGCTCCATAGCCGGCTAAGCTCGATGCATCAATTCAAAATGGGGCGGCGAATCCAGCCGCGGCGGGATGCCGTATCCTTTACCAATTAGGAATCCTCGGCGATTTTCCCGGCTTGATGTATTGCTCTAGTCCTGCATGCCGACTCCCGTAGCTATTCAGGTAGCCGGACTTCTTCGGCCGGTCTTAGGAGAGTTGTAACGACGATGTATGGCGTCGCTGGGGGTTTGAACCGATCCATAGGCCTAGTTATTATATTATAATTATATTAAAAATTTGTTTAAAATGTTTTTATTACTTCTTTTTAATTAATACTATTATAGCTATTATAATAATCACTACTATAATAGTTATATATATAACATTTAGACCAAATAGCTGTGTCGTCTGTGTAGTCGATTGGGCAACTGATACAGACTGCGTCGTCGTTGATGTATAGTAGGTTGTGCTCGTCGAGCTTGTTGGGGTTGCCGGCGCTAGGGAGAGCCTTATCGCGTAGTACGACAGCGACACGCTGCCGGGCCCTACCTCTATATACGTCCCCGTGCTATTGACGGCGAGTATTTCGTAGCTTCCCGATATGCTCTGGGGCATCACGCCCGGCGGCACCACCACAAGCGCCTTCTGGTCGAGGCTCAGCGCGATGGAGTAGACCCCGCTGGCGTTGGCGTAGGCCGGGACGTACTCCACATAGGCGGGGGCCCAATCCTGCAGTACGTAGATCCTGCCGCCGTAGGCCAGAGCCGGGAGGGAGGTGCCGTTGGCTGAGAAGGCGGCTATCGCAGAGGCGTTGGGCGCCGGCATGCTGACGTTGGACATGGCCGCCGGCGTCAGCACTATGAAAAGGAGCGGCGGTATCGTCAAGTTCAGCAAGATCATGGCCTACCGCCGCCCATGCCGCCCGAGCCGGCCCCCGAGCCGCCCATGGAGCCAGCCGAGCCGCCGGAAGAGCCGACAGAGCCCGTCGCGTTGCCGCCGAGGCCTATCGATCCAGACATGCCGCCGATAGATATGCCGACGGAGCCCGCGGCCGAGCCGCCCATCCCGATGGCGGTTGTCGGAAGCCCAGCGCCGCGCTCTAAGCTGATTATATATTCCAGCAGCTCTCTGAGGAGTGCGTCGTTCTGGAGGAGTGCCTTGCCGCCGTAGCTGTTAATATACGACCTCAAGGACTGGACTATCGCCTGGATCTGTTGCATCGGGATGTATATACCTCTGTGGGTTTTGCCGACGTAGCGGCTCCAGTCCAACAGCTTGACCACCTCGCAGTAGGTCTGGTATCTCAACAGGAGCTTGGACGTGTTGGCCAGGCCCGCCTTCCCGTACTCGGCGAGCAGCTGGGTGACGTTCAGATCGATGCATAACATGGCTATCTGCGGGCTCAGCGGCTGGACGCCCTCAAGTGCGCCGTATATCCCGTCGACAACTCCGGCGTATCCGCCGGCTCCCTCAAGCGCCCTCAATACGCCTAGGGCCCTCTCATGGCGTTCGACGGCCGCCTCGACGGACGCCACGGCGACCGGGCTGGCGTTGACGCTCCTGAGCAGAGCTAGAGTTGCGTTGAGCGCCTTCACGGCCAGCTCGGCGCGCGCCAGAGCGTCTTGGATGCCGTAGGTGCCGTTGAGCGCCGCGACCACGTCCTCCGCGACGTTTGCATCTATGCCGCGGATACCTCCCTGGATCCCGATGAGGGCTAGGGCGCTGGCGGAGCTGCTGAGAAGCCGGGCCTCGTGCGCCAGGCGCCCGGCCACCGTGGAATTTACTGCGGCGATCGCGCGCGCCAATACGTCCAGCCTGCTCGCGAGCTCCTCCATGGCGGCCGACGCGTTGAGATAGCCGCTGTCGCTGGCGATCGCTGCGCTGAGGTTCGCGGCTACGCCGGCCCTAATCCCGGCGAGGCCGCCGGCCTCTCCTATAAGCCGAAGCGCTGAGGCCACCTCGCGGTGCACCTCGCTCGCGTTGAGAACCTCGCCCACCAGAGCTCCGCCGACGCCCGATCTAGTCAGCACGTCCGCGAGCGCCCTCAAGACGGCCGAGGCGTTCGCGTTGGCCTCGGCGGCCTCCCTATAGCCCTTGTCGCGCGACAGGGCTAGAGCCGCCTCGTCGAGCCCCATTATCTCTATGGGTTTTAGATATCTGCTTAGATTGGCCAGCGCCTTCCGCCTGGCCTCTTGGAGCCTCTGGAAGACCGCCCTAGCCTGAGTCACGTTGAGCCCTAGCTTCTCGAGCTCGCCGACGCCGACGGCCGGCGCGAAGAACGCCCTCGTCCCGTTGGGGAAGGTGGCGTTCAGCGAGCAGTAGGGCACCGTGAGCTCGACTCCCCCCGATATCTCCACGGTGAAGTTGCCGGAGGCTTGGGCCTCCGCTATTAGCTGGGATGGGCTTTGGCCCGAGGCGTAGGCGAGATAGCTCACAAGCGCGTACCACTTGACCTCCACGTCGGGGGGACACGTCTGCTGTTGTGTAGAGGCGCCTAGGGCCAGCGCCCCCAGCGCCGCCAGCCCCAGTACTGCTATTATTGCTATTGTCCTTATTTTTTCTCGGATCATGCCCGGCTGTGCCTGGGGGCTTAAGTCGAATTCTCTGGAAACCACGTGGGAACGACGTCGTGCTTTCTATTTCCCACGCGGTGAACGACCGCGTCAGCGAAGCGGAGGTAGCGCCCGTGGGACAGGAGCTTGGAGTAGGCCTCGTCCATGTTTATACTGGCCAGGAGGAGATCTATATACTCCACTATATACTCGACGAGCTCCCGCTTCTGTGCGCCGTCCAGCTCGGCCCAGAAGGCTGAGGCGAGCTCTAGGGGCGTGGGCACGGGCGCGCCGCATATCACCGAGTCCCTGCCCCAGTAGCCTATGGCCAACGAAGGCCTCGGCGGCTCCTGCGGCGGCAGGGCAAATAGCGAATCCCACCGGCGCAGATCGACGGAGCCGAACACCTTGGCCCTAACCACGAGCCCGGCCAGCCTGGCGGTGGCCAACGCCCTTCTCCTCAAGTCGTCGAGCGAGCCGTAGCAGAGCCATCTGCCCGGCGCGTGGTGGTACAAGTCGAGGAGCGGCTCCAACAGCCACCCCAACGCGCCCAGGTCGACGAAGGCCCCCTCGCAGATCTCCGTCGGTATCGGGAGGTATATGGGATCCGCCCTGTCAGCCACCGCCTCCAGAAGGTCTGCGCACGCCTCTACGCCGAACCTCGCCGCAGCTGTCGTGAGCACTAGATCCTCAGCGCTCCTCCGCATATGCAGTCGGCCTCGCCGCAGAGGGGATCCCGGGAACACGTCAGAACTATCAGGCGCGTGCCCGCAGGCGGGGGGACCGGCCCCCTTATGTAGAGCACGACCCGGGCGCCGGCTAGGAGCGGAGATAGATCGCCGGACGCATGCACCGCGTAGATCCCCTCATAGACCTCGGGCGGCACGTCCAGGAAGTTAGACACTGCGACTCCTCCGACGCGCCTCGCCGCCGCGGCGGCTGCCTTCGGGGGGCCTACGACCAGCACTCTGAAGGGATTGCCTCCGCTTGACGAGACCAAGAGCTCGGCGCCCAGTTCCTCTTCACCCATCTGCGTTGCGGGTCCTCCTCACTGCTTCACAGCGATCACGGCTATTTCAACCAATACGCCTCTCGGAAGCCCGGCGGCCTGCACCGTCACCCTCGCCGGCGGCTTCTCCCTGAAGTACTCGGCATAGACCTCGTTGAATTGGCCGAAGAGTGAGAGGTCTGCGAGGAACACGAAGGCCATGGCCACGTCCGAGAGGCCGTAGCCGGCCGCCTCCAGCACGGCCTTTATGTTCTCGAGGACCTGCCGCGTCTGTTCCCTTATCCCGCCCTTGACCACGTCGCCGGTCTTGGGGTCGAGGGGTATCTGCCCGGACACGAAGAGGAGGTTGCCGGCCTTCACGGCCTGGCTGTAGGGGCCGATGGGCTCCGGCGCCGCCTTCGTGTAGACCACCTCCCTCATGATGAGCCGCCACGCAGCTCCTTATAGGTTTTGCGCCGAGCCGCGCAGGGGCCATGGAGACGGCTGGGGCGCTCGCCGACGTGGAGGTCGCTTGCGTTAAGTAATCCGGCCGCCGATATCTTGGTATAAAGCTTAAATATAGCCACTTTAGAGTCGCCATGCCGTCGATAATATTGAACCCCAAGCCTTCGGCGTTGCAGAAGCCCCACCTGAACTTGGCCGTGATAGGCCACGTGGACAACGGCAAATCGACTCTGACCGGCCGACTGCTCTACGAGACCGGCTACGTGGACGAGAAGGGCTTCAAGGAGATCGAGGAGATGGCTAAGAAGATGGGCAAGGAGGACTTCGCCTTCGCCTGGATACTGGACCGCTTCAAGGAGGAGCGCGAGAGGGGCGTGACCATCGAGGCGACCCACGTCGGCTTCGAGACCAGCAAGTACTTCCTGACCATAATAGACCTGCCGGGGCACCGCGACTTCATAAAGAACATGATCGTGGGCACCAGCCAGGCCGACGCGGCGATGCTCGTGATATCGGCTAGGCCGGGCGAGTTCGAGACGGCCATAGGGCCTCAAGGCCAGGGCAGAGAGCACCTATTCCTCGCCAAGACGTTGGGCGTCAACCAGCTGGTGATTGCGGTCAACAAGATGGACATCGTCAACTACGACCAGAAGAGGTTCGACCAAATAAAGGCCGAGGTCGTCAAGATGTTGAAGCTTCTGGGCTACGACCCGGCCAAGGTGCCCATAATACCCGTCAGCGCGGTCAAGGGCGACAACATAAAGGCCAAGTCGCAGAACATGCCCTGGTACAACGGCCCGACCCTCCTGGAGGCCTTCGACATGCTGGAGCCGCCGCAGAGGCCCGTGGAGAAGCCGCTCAGGCTTCCGATACAGGACGTCTTCTCCATCACGGGCGCCGGCACCGTGGTGGTGGGCAGGGTGGAGACGGGCGTGATAAAGCCAGGCGACAGGGTGATAGTCATGCCGGCCGGGAAGGCGGGCGACGTCCGCTCCCTGGAGACCCACCACATGAAGCTGGAGGAGGCCAAGCCTGGCGACAACATAGGCGTCAACCTGCGCGGCATAGAGAAGGACGACGTGAGGCGCGGCGATGTGCTGGGCAAGGTGGAGAACCCGCCGACGGTCGCCGAGGAGATCGTGGCGCGCGTCATAGTGCTCTGGCACCCCACCGCCATCGGGCCCGGCTATGCGCCGGTCATGCACGTCCACACGGCCACCGTGCCGGTCCAGATAACCGAGCTGGTGTCGAAGCTAGATCCGCGCACCGGCCAGACCATAGAGCAGAAGCCGCAGTTCATCAAGCAGGGCGACGTCGCCATGGTGAAGCTGAAGCCGCTTAAGCCCGTCGTCGTGGAGAAATTCAGCGAGTTCCCGGCGCTGGGCCGCTTCGCGCTTCGCGACATGGGCCGCACCATCGCCGCAGGGCAGGTGATAGAGGTCAAGCCGGCCCAGGTCCAGACCAAATAATCGGTTTTGGGGGCCCCTAGGGAAAATTTTATAAACGGCCAGCTGGCGGGAGGCCATGAGCATGGTGGCGCGAAGGAAGGTGAGGATCAGGCTGTACGGCACGAGCTACTCAGACCTGGAGAGCGTTGCCAGGGAGATCGTCGATATAGCCAAGAAGATGGGCGTAGACGTGAGAGGCCCGGTGCCTCTGCCCACCAAGAGGCTGATGGTCACCACCAGAAAGGCGCCCTCCGGCGAGGGCTACCACACCTTCGAGCATTGGGAGCTCAGGATCCACAAACGGCTTATCGACATAGAGGCCAACGACAAGGTGATAAGGAGACTGATGACGATAAAGGTCCCCGACACCGTCAAAATAGAACTACAGCTGGTCTAGGCACCTCCTTTCAAGCCGAAGGCCCCGCAGGGCCGACTGTTGAGATCGGGGCCGCGGGCGGCCGGAATTCAGGCGTCTCGGCGCGGAAGCGGTCTTGCCGACCTGATCGGCGCTGAGCATCTACATACTGCTTTGAAGTTGCGACGGGTCTCAGTCGGAGATCTTGATGAAGGTGCCTGGATAGTTCACCGAGCCTCTTCCGGCCGATATCAAGATGAGCTTGTGTTTGGCCGCGAGCTCCGAGAAGAGCTTCTTGGTCTCGGCCGTCTCCGCGAGCTCGAAGTCGCTGAGGACCACGACGATGGATCTGCGCTGCGCCTTGGCCAAGACGTATTTGATGGCCTCGTCGGGGATGGTGCCTCCGCCGCCTCTCAGCCCCCTCTTTATCTTCTCTATGTCGGCGGGGCGTCTGAGCTCCACGGGGTCGTAGGCTCTGGCGTCCCAAGGTATCACGAACACCTTGGAGGCGCCGGCTCTCAACAGGCCGTAGACCTCGGAGGCGAACCTCCTCAGCTTCTCGTCGTCTATGGACGCGGACGTGTCCAGCAGGACGTATATGTCGATGGCGTTGGGCCCCATGCCCACCTTCGAGGGGTACCACTCGGACTTGCGGGATGTCCTGGACCAACGCTTGCGCAGATCCCTCAGGCTCTCGACGGCCTCCTCCAGCTCGACCCTCAGAAGCCTCCTCCAGTCCAGGGAGGGCTTATCCACGTCCACTATATGCCTCAGGTGGCCGGAGGGAGATACGCCGGGCTCCCTATACGATCTGACGCGCATCACCCTCCTCTCCAGCATCCTCCTGACCTCCCCGGGGTCGCTGGCCTGTCTGATCTCCTCCGAGCCTCGATTCATGGGCACGTAGTTGGAGACCTGCCTCTCGCCCTCGGCTATCCTCGAAGACTGTTTATACAGCCTGAAGAGCTGCCTCCGGGATAGGCCCGACAGCCTTGCCGCGAGCTCCTCGGCGGACATCCTCAGGGCCGCGGTCCTGGACACGCCGACGTGTTCCGCCCTCAACATATCCCAAGGCACCTCGAAGCCGCCCGCCTCGAGCTTCTCGTTAATGACCACGTCGGCCGCCACGTTGAAGGCCATGGCCTCCTCGGCCTTGCCCATCTTCATGAGGTCCCTGGCCCTCTCCAGGTGGCCCAGGTAGGCGTGCAGGACCTCGTGCATAAGCACCGCAGCTCTGTTCTCGGTGGTGAGCGACTGCTGGAAGAAGCGATCTCCGACCAGTATCGTGTTGCCGGTGAACATGGCGTAGGCGTTCTTCGGCACCTCCTTGGAGTAGCCTATGGGGAAAGACATGACGAGGAAGTAGTAAGTCGGATCTCTCAACATGAGGTACTCCTTAATCTTCTGAAACTCCTCGCCTATACGGCCCAGCTCCACGTATATAGGGATTGATCTATATTAAATTGGCGCCGTCCCCGCGGCGTCCCCCGCGGCTACCGCCACAGACCCACGGCGGCTTTCCTCACCTTGAGCGGTAGTCTGCTCGCGAAGTCCTCGAGCAACTCGCGCCGCATGCCGACCCTCTCCTTGAACGTCCGCACCGCCGTGGTCAAGATGTATGCGTAGAACTCCCGCTCCTCGTCGGCTAGATGCTCCAGCAGGGCTAGATCGATGGAGCCTCCCGATAGGTATCTATCTATGAGGGCCTTGGCGTAGAGGCCCGCCGCAATCAGCTTCTGCTCTATGTCAAACGTTCTCCACAGCTCTAGAGGCCTTTCGAAAAAACTCCTTGGGTACCCTAGACAGGTAGAAATTCAGGAACTTGGAGCCCGTGGAGCGGCCTACATTGCCGTAGACCACCTCGGCGACTAGGTCCTCGTCCGCCTTGATGCCTCCGAGTATGTGGAGCTGGACCGCCAGCCGCGTCCAGGATCTGGGCGTCGGGTACGCCTCGAGCCCCTCGGGCTCCTTAGGCGGCTCGAAGAGGAAGGATGGGCCTTCCCTGAGGAACTCGCAGACGGCTCTCTCCCAGGCGTCGCCGTATTTCCTCTCCATATATGCGCACCACTCGTCGACCGTCGGCGGCTCCACGTTGAAGACCGTCAGCCTGTTCAGCAACGGGGCGGGGAGGGGCTCGGCGTCTACGCTCATGGAGGGCGGGTTGCCGGCAAGCACCACTATCACGTCCGGCGAGAGCCTCCAGCTCCAGCCCGCCTTGCCCTCCTGCACTAGGCTGTAGAAGAAGACCCTCTGGTCGGCCCTCTTCACGTTCGTCATCTCGTCTATGAAGAAGAGGCCTCTGCATCTCGACAGTATCTTCAGCCTCACCGGCGTGAGGAAGTCTATCACGTCGCCGCTGGCTATGGGCTTGGGGATAGAGACGTCCTCGGGGAATATATGGGGCGCCGCCACCCTGAGATAGACGAAATGCCCCTCGCAGTCCTCGGCCAGCCTGCGGGCGGCCGTATCGTCCAGCAGATCTAGGTCGACGAAGGTTCTGCCCTCCTTCCTGGCGAGCTCTCTGGCGTACTGCTCCGTGATCTCGGTCTTGCCTATCCCGGGCCCGCCCAGGAGGAGGATCCTGTTCAGAGTCTCCGGGGGGAGGTTCAATATCTGCGTGATTCTGACCACATGATCTCCATTTTCTCTATATAAATCGGTTGCGCGGCGGCCGGAGCCCCCTAGACGGCTACCGACAGGACTAGAAAGGCTGTGTTCAGCACGGAGTACACGGCGTGTATCGCCAACGCCGACGCGAAGCCGCCCTTCTCGTAGGCGTAGGCGAGTATAAGCCCCAGCAGGAAGTAGAGAAGCGCCGTGAGCGCCTCGGCCGCGGTGTCCGGCGCCGTTATCAGGAGGGAGTAGGCCAGAGACGAGGCCACGTAGGCCAGCGGCCTGCCTCTAGGCGACAGCCGCTGGAATAGAATTCCCCTGAAGATCGACTCCGAGACCACGGGCTCCTCCAGCGTGAGGACCACCACCAGTACGGGCAGCAGGCCGCCTCTGTAGAGGGCTTGGGGCTCCGAGGCGGCCTCGCCCGAGGCCAGAAACGGCGATAGGTACACCGTGCCCATAAGCCACATGAAGAAGAGCAGAAGCGCGTTGTAGAAGCCGCGGCTCGAGTACCTACGCCTGACCCATCTAAACGACGCGAAGAAGGCCGTCTCCAGCGCGGCGAATCCGTACACGGCCGCCGATGGGGGGAGAAACGCCGAGGCGACGTCCCACGCGGCCAGCAACGCCATGTAGGCCAGCGCCATGTAGAGGGCGCCTCTATCGCTCATACCATCAGCTCGTCGAGATCCTCGGGGTATTTTGTGAGCAACTTATAGCCGTCCTCGGTTATCAAGGCCGTGTCGGAGTGCCTAAATCCGCCGAGCCTCCGTACGTATATCCCCGGCTCCACGGTGACCACCATGCCCGGCCTCAAGACCTCGTCGGACCCCACGTCCAGATAGGGCCTTTCGTGGAAGCCCAGCCCTATGCCGTGGCCCGTGTGGTGCCTAAGCTTCTCCGCTAGGCCCAGCCGCTCGGCCTTCGCCCTCACGGCCCTGTCGACCTCGGCGGCAGATGCGCCGGGCCTTAAGGCGTCGAGCGCGGCGCGTCTGAGCTCCAGCATGGCGTCGAAATACCTCCTGACCTCCTGGCTTGCTCCCCCCAGCACCAGAGTCCTCTCCAGCTCGCTGTAGTATCCCCCGACCTCGGGGCCCGCCCCGATCCCGACGACGTCACCCCTCTTGAACGGACGGGGAGCGGATATGGAGTGGGGATAGTAGCTGTATTCCCCTATCTGTCCCCTGAAGCCGACGAAGCCGGGCACCGACTCCCTCAGCGGCATGTAGTCCTGGCCGAAGGCCTTCTTCATCTCTCTGCTGAGCTCGAGGCTGGCCTCCAGCGCCACCTCCCAGTCGTACCTCCCCTCGGCCATGAGGCCCGACGCTATCTCGAGACCTCTGGCGGCCCATCTGCCGCTCTCCTCTATCAAGGCTATTTCCTCGTCGTCCTTGATCAGCCGCATGTCCTCGACGAGCCGCGGCTCCACGGCTGTTTTCAGCCGGCCCAGGAGGTCCGCCAGAGCCGGGCCGCTGTACCCCCAGCCCCCGGCGGCGCCGGCGCGCGTCTCCAGCGCCAGGGACTCTATGCCCCACCTCTTCGCCAGCTCCCCGATCCTCTCGGCGATGAACTTCACGGGGTGCACCTCGCCCGGGTAGTCGAAGTAGTAATGCTCCTCAACGGGCAGGTCGGACCTCAGCGAGAAGTGCTCGTACTCGACCATGGGCGCGAACAGGGCCAGCTCCCCGCGTGCCGTGACAAGGAGGGCCAGGGGCCGCTCGGTCTGGAGGAAGAAGTAGTTCGTGAGGTAGAATATGTTCTCGGGGTTCGTCACGTAGTAGGCGTCGTAGCCCAGCCCAGACAGCCTCCTGCCCAACTCGGCGATTCTCCTCAACAAGGCTTGCCTCCCGACCTTGGGCATTAATAGAACGAACCCACAGCAATATATACCATCGGTCGTCGCGTTGGGCGCCTCCCACGGGCGCCCAGCTCCATCCCGCGGATGGGCTTGACGCCGGCGAGTTGCGCTACGGCGATATCTCTACATCCAATAGGGCCGTCACGGCGAGAAGGGCCGCATCGATATAGCCACGGTCGGGTCTCGAAGGACCACGGCTCCTCGAGGAGGCGATCAAGGGGGCGGATATGGAGACGGCTTGCGGATCGGTCCCCCCATCTGCCCCCGCTGGATGTGCGCATATTCGACGCATAGGCGCCGTTGAGGCCGCACCGCCCGGCGACTTGCCCGCTATGACTGAAGGGCTCGGCCGCCTACATATCGCTACGTATAGACCCGACGCCGCAGAGCCTACGGCGCGTTTCATGCCGCACGCGGCGCCGTCCAGGTCGTGCGATCAAATACGCCTCGATGTTGCCAATATGTGGAGAGCCGAGAAGTTCCTTGCAACAAGAAATATATAAACGAGAGTCGGGTTCTCCGTGAGGCTGGCCCTGGGCTTCTACCGTTTTTTCTTGGAGCGCGGCGGCTTCTTGGTATTCCTCGCCCTGGCCGCCTTCGCGTGGGCCAAGGGGCTCTACGTCCTCTCGGCCGCTGTGTTGGCCGGGCTGGCGGCCTCCTGGGCGCTCTCATGGCGCGCCACCACGCTCAAAGCCGTTTACTGCAATATAGAGGGACAGAGGTTAACCCATATAAGCATACGCGGCAGCTCGATCAGCCTTAGGTACGGCAACTCGGCCTTCTCGGTGAAGGGCTACGGAAACGCCCTCGCGGCCTTCGAGTGCACGTCGCGGAAGGCCCCCGAGCTTATCGACGCCGTGTACAAATTCGTCGAGCCCAAGTTGCTGGACGCGGACCTCAGGGGCGCCTGCATATACGCCTATCTGGTCGGGCCCAATAAGGACATGGACCTATATATATGCGAGGGCGGCGTCGATATAGGGCTGTCGCTGAGGGGCGCGTGCCCGGTGATCATGGCCGCCCCGAGGATTCTGGAGGATCTAGGCGCCACGATAATCAAGAGGACGTACAGCGGAGCCATATTCGCCTCCGCGTTTTTCAAACGCTCCGAGGACGCCGTGAGGTTCATAACGAGCCTAGCCGACTTCTGCAAGCCGGGCAAGGCCTGCGAGGGCCTCACGGCCAGGGAGTGCCTCGCGCTGTACAGGCTGTTGTTCTCCTAGCGCTGATGCTTAATTAGCTGTATACTTAGCCATCCATGAAGCTGGCCGTAGCGGCCCACAGCACCGACTCGGAGGCGCTCGCCCCCAAGATAGAGGCGTTTTTCGACGAGCTCGTCTCCTGCGCAAAGCCCGTGGTGCTCGTGGGGGGCTACTGGGGATTGATGAGGCGCGTGGTGGACGCCTCGCTGAGGAGAGGCCTCGCGGTGATCGCCCTCCTCCCCATAGAGAGGGAGGACGTGGAGCTCCCCGAGGGCGCCGTGGGGATAAGGACCGGGTGTGAGTACAGATGCCGGAGCGTCATGTTGGTCCGCTCGGCTGACGCCGTGGCGGCGTTCGGAGGGGCTGCCGGCACAATGATAGAGGTCCTCATGGGCTACGCCATGGGGAAGCCCGTATTTGTCTTGACGAACACCGGCCTCGCCTCGGACAACCTAGCCAAGGCCTTCCCCGAGTATATAGACGAGAGGAAAACCGCCGCGGTTAGATATTTCGGGGAGCCGCGCGAGATGGCCAGGGAGATCTGCAGATCGCGCGCCGGCGGAAAGATAGCGGAGGTGGGGTGATCTAGACCGCGCGGACGGCCGCGGGCCTGGCCTCCGGGCGCGGCGCCGGGCTCTCGACCGTTGCCCCGGACGTCAGCCGTATGTGGCCAAGCCAGCAGAGCCCGCTGCGGCCGGACGCCGCGAAGACCGGCGGCGTCCCTAGGACCGAACCAGATATATTATGTGCGGCGCCTCGGGCAGTATTATGCCGAGGCCCGTCTCCACCGCGTTGGGCGAGCCGGGCAAGGCGACCACCAACTTGCCGTTGGAGACGCCGGCCAGCGCTCTGGACATGATCGCGGCGGTGCCGACCTCCTGATAGCTCTTGAGGCGGAAGACGTCGCCGAAGCCATCCAGCTCCTTTTCAAGCAACGGCCTCACCGCCTCGATGGTCACGTCGGTGCGCGCCACGCCGGTGCCCCCCGTGAGCACCACGACGTCCACGTCGGACCTCCGGAGTAAGTCCATGACGACGCCTCTGATCATAACCAAGTCGTCCTTGACGAGCGATCTGCCGACCACCCTATGGCCCGCCCGCGATATGAGGGAGACGGCCGCATCGCCCGACTCGTCGGTGTAGCTCCTCCCGGAGGCCATGGCCTCGTAGCGCGAGGTGCTCACCGTGACTACCCAGAAGGATAGCTCCTTGGGGCCGCGTGCCCGATGCTCCTCGTGGGGCCTCACGCGGCCTCAGTCAGAGGACTTTTTATGCTTATCAGCATTCCAGGCCGCCGGGCACGGAGCCTCGGCGGTCCGCGCACTAGATTTCCGCCGTCGGGCTTCTGCGCGTCAACATATCGATGTAGACCTCCGCCGCGTTGGTCAAATAGTCGACGACTCTGTCGGCGTGCAGCATAGTTATCTCGTCCCGCGCCAGCTGTTGCAACAAGAAGCGCGTCTTCTTCGTGGCCTCTATAAACGCAAAGACCGACCTTAAATCGTCGGCCGACGACGACCGTACGAATTCCGCCACGGCGTCTCTCAGGGCCCCGATGAGCTCCCTGGGGGGCTCCAGCCTCGCCAGCTCGACGATGTGGTCGGCCGCCCTCTCCACGTATCTAGCCAGCTGCACGTAGCTGGCGCAGAGCCCTGTGGGGTATTTATGGCAGAGCCTCTCTATCATGTGCCTATATCTATCCACCTCGTCGTCTACGCTCTCGAGCAACGCCGGGTTGACCTTGGGCGCGGTCACCAGATGGTCTATCATGAAGGCGAGCGTGGAGACCATCCTAGCTATCAGCTTCTCTCTGTCGAACTTCACGTCCTCGACTTTGAAGACTATATAGTCGGGCCCCTCCTCCATGGGGAGCATGTAGAGCCCCCGCGCCACCGACATGATCCTGTGCCTCAGCTCGAGGTCGAGCCCCCTCACCTCCAGCCTGACCTCGTCGTAGCCCGACACCAGCGCGGCCATCAGCAGTTTGACCAAGGTGTCCATATCTGGGCTGGACACCCTCGCCGTGAAGCTCCTCGGCCTCGCCGGCCTCACGACTACCACGTCCTCCTCCCACATGACGTTCACCTCGCTCCTCTCCCCGATGGCGTTCTTCTCGCACCACGCCTTGGGCAGGAAGACCGCGTAGGACTCCCTTATCCTAAACACGCGGCGAGTCTCCATGTCCTTGTTTAAGCTAGATAAACTTTGCTATCACCTGCCCTCAGCCCTCTGGGCCGCCTTGGGGAGCTCCGTGAGCGCGTTTATGAGCATTCTAAGCATCAGATGAGTCCTCTCGATGCTTTTCTCCATGGCCGCTATCACCTCGAGCTCCAGCTGGGTTTCGGCGGATGCCCGCAGCGACTTCACGAGCGACATGTGGGCCTCGTAGCGTCTGCACATCTCGTTGAGCCTATCCACCGCCTCGCCCAGCTCCAGGCCGCCGCCTTCGTGCGGGAGGTCGGGCATCCTGAGCGCCTCCAGAAGCCTCGCCCTGAGGTATACCTCCCTGATTATTCCGTCCAGAAAGGCCGCCATGTACTCGTCGGTGACGGCCCCCCTCAGCTTGAGCAACTCCGTGAGGTGGTCGAGCTCGCCGGCCAGCAGTCTCTCCATGGGGCTTGCGACTTTCCGAGATAAATATTTGGCCCGCGCTAAATCCCACGTTGAGAATAATTATGGAAATGCATAAAAATAAGGAACAGAGTATACGACATGTCGGCGGCCCAATTCGCCTCGACGGATGTCGTCAAGGCCACGCCCGATATATCCATCAAGGAGGCGGCCAAGATGCTCAAGGAGCACAATATAGGCCTCCTCGTGCTGGTCGACAGGGAGGATCAGTCCAGAGCCGTCGGCGTGGTCTCGGAGCGCGATCTCGTGAGGGCGGTCGCCGAAGGCGTAGATCCCTCGAGGCCGGTTTGGGACATAGCGACGAGGTCAGTGATCTCGGTCGAGGCCGACGATCCGTTGAGCAAGGCGGCCGAGCTCATGAGGAGGCATAATATACGCCACGTGGTGGTGGTCAAGGACGGCAGGCTCTACGGCGTCCTCTCGATAAAGGACCTGGTCTACGAGGACAACGCCCTCAAGGTCATAGCGGGCTACGACGAGTGGACCTTCGAGCGGGGGATGAGCGCCTAGCGGCCTCACCTCCTCAACAGAGCCGCGACGAGCCTCGCCGCCGCCCCCGGCCTCCTCGCGAGGGCCATGAACAGCCCCCGCGCAGAGAGCTCCTCCTCTATATAGGACCGGAGGAGGGCGTCGTCGGCGAGGAGGGACACGGAGCCTCCTTTGGCCGCCAGCCTGGCCGCAAGCGCCAGGAGCCTCTTCTGGAGCTCTATCTGCCCGACGATGCGCTCCACCCTCCTTCGATATTCCTCCAGAGGCCTCCGCGTCTTGAGCGCCTCCGCCAGGGCCAACGCCGAGATGACGCCGGGCCTTATGCCCTCTCCGGTCAGAGGGTAGACGAGGCCTGCCGCCTCCCCGACCCTATAGGCCCCCTCGGCCCCTAGATCCACCTCCGGCATGACGGTCAGAGGAGCTCCCTTCAGGAGCCTCACCCTGCCGCCCAGCCTCTCGGCGAATTCCCTCACGAGGTGTGTGGGGTCCTCCACCCCGAGGAAGCCCCCGCCGACGTTGTAAAGACCTCCGTGCGGGAATATCCAGAAGAAGCCCGTCAGGCCGGGGGGATATATGAAGTCGACGGTCTCCGCCTCGCGCCTGACCCCCTCGACGTAGGCCATGGCGACTATCAGCCTCACGCCCCTGCTGGCGTAGGGCCCCCGGGCGTCCACCACGACCCCATCGTTCCCATCGTCGACGCCCACGGCCGACCTCAACGCCTTAACCCAAGCCGCCTTGTCGATTATATACCACCGCGGTCTGCCGTAGGAGACCTCCCCTATCAGCCTATCGCCGGAGAAGAAGCGGTATCTACGCACCTTATCCACGACGAATTCCCTCGACACCATAGGGGTCTCCACCGGGACGGCCTCGCCGCACGCCTTGAAGTAGCGCTTGCTCCTCTCCACGGCGGTCGCCTTCCCCAAGGCTACGCCCAAGACAGCCCCCGACGGGCCCAGCCCCAAGATCTTGACCACAGCGGTGTCTGGTGATGTGTATATATAGCATTGCCGTAGACGACGGTCGGGCGTCGGTTATAAATATGCTGACGCGATCATTTGGTGTGTTTAAACGAATACTCCTGGCCTACGACGGCTCGCAACACGCCAAGAAGGCCCTGGAGGTCGCCGTGGATTTAGCCAAGAAGTACGGCGCAAGGCTGTATATAGTCGAGGTTATCGATACCGCCACGGCGTTCTGGGGACCCGGTACGCATGTGCCGTTCGACGCAATAGAGTCGATGCGTAGGAAGGCCGAGGCGGATATCGCTGAGGCTAAGGCCAGAGCCGAATCTGAGGGCATCCAGGTCGAGCCGGCGATCCTTGAGGGAGATCCGGCAGTTGTTGTGGTGGAGTATGCCGATAGGGAAGGCGTTGATCTTATAGTGGCCGGAAGCAGAGGCCTCTCGACGATGAAGAGGGTGCTCCTAGGCAGCGTCTCCACGGGCATTGTGATGCACGCGAAAAGGCCGGTCTTGATTGTTAAATAGCGGCGGGGCTTTTATTCCAAAAAGAGATTGTTGAGTTGCCATATCTCGTGGGCGGCACACGCGCCCTTGACGGAGCTCCGGCCGACTCGGAGGCGGGGCGGCGGCATCCGGCAAAAGAGATAAATAATGCGGCGTCTTGAGAAATATGTTCAAGCGCATTCTCGTCGCCTACGACGGCTCGCAACACGCCAGGAAGGCCCTTGAGGTCGCCGTGGATTTAGCCAAGAAGTACGGGGCGAAGATATACGTGGCGGAGGTCGTCGACACCGCAACCATACTGGGCCTCTCCATGGGCCCGGTGCCTCCCGACATAATCGACTCGATGCGCGAGAAGGCCAAGGCCGACTTGGCCGACGCCAGGGCTAAGGCTGAGGCCGCGGGAGTGCCTGTCGAGACGGCCATGCTCGAGGGGGATCCGGCCGCGGCTATAGTGGAGTATGCGGACAAGATCGGGGCAGACCTCGTAGTGACGGGAAGCAGAGGCCTTTCGAGCATCAAGAGGGTGCTCCTCGGCAGCGTCTCCACCGGAATAGTGAACCACGCAAAGAGGCCCGTGCTGGTGGTCAAGTGACGATGATGAGGAACCGGGCGCCAAGCGGTGAGGAGTTGATAGGCCGCTGAACCAATATAAAGGTTTTCCCCGCCGCTGGGCGTGTACGTATTCGATCTGGACGGGACGTTGGTGGACTCGGTCGAGGCGCACGTCAAGGCGTGGATAGACGCCTTGGCGGCGCTCGGGGTCAAGGCGAGAGAGGAGGAGGTGAGGCCCCTCATGGGGCTCCCAGCGGCCGAGATAGCGAGGCGGCTGGCGCCGGGCCGGGCGAGGGAGCTGGCCCAGCTGAAGATAAAGTACTTCTTGGAGCGGCATATGGACGAGGTGGAGCCGTACCCCGACGTGGACGTCCTCCGATTGCTTCCACGCCCTATGGCTGTGGTCACCTCCTCGAGCGGCGTGCTCGCACGGGCCGTCTTGAGGCGGGTGGGCATCTCGGTGGATTACGTCCTCGGCGGCGACGAGGTGGAGCGGGGTAAGCCGCATCCGGACCCCCTCCTAGCTGTGTCTCGGATCTTCGGGGTGCCGACGCGCTCCATGGTGGTCGTCGGCGACACAGTCTACGACATGGAGATGGCGCTTTCGGCCGGGGCGCGGCCCGTGTGCATAGCGAGGGCGGCCCAGCCGTGCAGACCCGACGTCGAGGTCATCAGGAGCTTAAGGGAGCTACTATCCGGGCGTTGACGCGACGCGCCTGCCGGCCGCCGCGGGCCTTAGGCGGCTCGCGGCATAGGCCTCGGCCGGCCCGCGGAGGTCTATTTTTTATAGGGAGATCGTTATATGGAGCTCGTCCGTAGGTATGTACAGGGCAACCACCTGGTCACCACCTACGTCCTCGACGTGGGGGGAGCCAGAGCGGCCGTGGATCCAGGCCCGCCCAATTCCTACACGCCTGTCGACGCCGACTATATAATCTGTACGCATATACACAACGACCACTGCGGCGCCGCCGGCCACGCCGGCAAGCCAGTCTACGTACATGAGAAGTACATGAAGCATGTGGTCGATCCCTCGCGCCTCTGGCAATCCACAAAGGAGGTCCTCGGCCCTATCGCGGACCTATTCGGCGAGCCAAGGGGTGCAGCCGACGTGAGGCCTCTGAGGGACGGCGAGAGGCTGTTCGACGCGATAGACGTCTACTTCACGCCGGGCCACGCCCCCCACCACGTCATGCTCTACTACAGAGACGGCGGCGTTCTCTTCACGGGCGACGGCGCCGGCGTATACGTCCCTGAGATAGGGGCGTTGTTCCCCACGACCCCTCCGCCGTTTAGGTTCGACCTATACGTGGAGTCCCTCAGGAAGGTCGCCTCCATAGGGGCCAAGGTGCTCTGCTTCCCCCACTTCGCGTGTACTGAGGACGTCGACCTCCTGAGGACCCACCTCGAGCAGATAAGGACGTGGCGCGAGGCGGCCCTGGCGGTGAGGGAGAGGGGAGGAGGGGCCGACGACCTAATAGCCGAGCTGAGGAGAAGCGACGAGGCGGTGGCCAAGATAGCCCAGAGGGGCGGCCTCCTCTACAGCTTCTTCCTCCAGCAGACGTTGCTGGGCCTCCTCCAGAGCTGATCAACGGCCCGCCGAGAGCTCGTAGGCGAGGGCGACGCCCAACAGCCTTTCGTCGTCGGAGGAAGCCAGCTGTAGCCCTACAGGCAGGCCGGAGGCGGGCGCCGGGATCGACGCCGCAGGGAGGCCCGTGAGGTTGAAAAGCTCGGTGAAGGCCAGCAACTTGGGCCTGACCGCTATGGAGTCGGCCTCCTCTATCCTCGGCGCGACCGCCGCCGTGGTGGGCGTCGCCAGGGCGTCGTACCTCTTGAGGAGCGAGGCGAAATAGGCCTTGGCCTCCCTCTGCACCTCAAGCGCCTTTATATAGGCCGCCGCCGGGAGGGCAGCTCCGACGCGCAGGAGAGACGCCACGTCGCGCCCCATGGACTGGCCGTGGGCCTTGAGGTAGCCCCAATTGACGGCGGCCGCCTCGGCGAGGAGCACGGCGGCCCGCGCATAGGAGAAGCGCCTGGCGTCCACGTCCACCTCGAAGCGCTCCCCGCCCGCCTTCTCGAGCGCCGAGACGGCGCGCCAGAAGGCCTTCTCCACCTGCTCGTCGACGTCCGCGATTCCCCTCAACACGGCGAAGCGGAACCGGGTCGGGGGCTCCGCCCTGACGCCCCGCAGGACCTCCATGAGATAGGCCACGTCGGAGACCGACCTGGCGAGGAAGCCCACGTGGTCCAGCGTAGGCGCCAGCGGCCTCACGCCGTCGACGGGGAAGGCGCCGTAGGCGGGCTTGTAGCCCACGACTCCGCACAACGCAGCGGGGATCCTCACCGATCCGCCCGTGTCGGTCCCCAGGGCTATATGGGCGATATCCGCCGCGACGGCCCCCGCGGATCCCCCCGAGGAGCCGCCGGTTATTCTAGAGGGATCCACGGGATTCCTCGTGGGGCCGAAGTGCGGATTGACGTTGGTGGCGCCCAAGGCGAGCTCGTGCATGTTGGTCTTGCCCAGAACCAAAGCCCCCTCTGCCTCCAGCATCTTGACCACGGCGGCCGTCCGGGCGGGAGTCGACCTGGCGTAGGGCGCCCCGTTGGTGGTCGGGAACCCCACTACATCTATGTTGTCCTTTACGGCCAGCACGAGCCCGAAGAGGCGGCCTCCGCGCCCGAGCCCCGCCAGACGCTCCGCCTTCCAGGGGAGGTCCCTATCTATCGCGAGGAAGTAGTTGTTGCGGTCGGCCTCGGCCCTCCTCAGAGCCTCCTCAGCGATTTTCCTCAGAGATGCGGGGTCCGCCAGATTCCTCTCGACCAGCTCTCTTATCATAATAGACCGAGGCCCCTAAGGATGGCCTCGACCTGTCTCTCCACCTCCTCCGTCGCCTCGCCCAGCTCCAGCTCCCTCACTATTTCCCTGACGTACTTCATACATCTGGCGACACGTTGACGCGTAAAAAAGCTTCTCCGCTATCCAGTTCGCCTGGTTTGAGATATAGTCAACCTTCTTCCTGAGCTCGAAGTCGCGTGGCTCGAGCCCCAGCATATCTAGGTACAGCCTCTCCACGGCGGCCCTCAGGGACTCCGCCGCCTTCAAGTCCCTCCTCACCAGCTCCTCGTTGGCCTTCCTCCCCAGCTCGCCAGCGATATCCGCGATGCCCATCAAATAAGTCATGACGTCCACGCCCACCTCCTCGCGGCTCGGGAACCTCCCCTCCCTGAGGAACACCCAGAGGGAATAGGCCTCGACGTATTCCTGCAGCCCCTGCGCGCCGTTGTTGTAAAACATGGGGTACCGCGAGACTAAGTCCCTCAGCTCCGCCGCCACGGCCGACATGTCCTTCAGATGCCTCTCGGCCGTCTCGATATCGCCTCTGATGAGTGAGTAGATCACCGACTTGCTGAGCCTCGTGACCCTTATGGACATCTGGATGATCCTCTCCCTGGTCTCCTCGTACTCCCTCAGCTCCCTATAGAGCCTCTCCACGTTGAGCACGGCCCCCCGTCGAGCGGCCATATAAAAGCTATTTCCCGGCGCCGTGTCGACGAGCGGGGCGGATCGCGCCCAGCCCGGCGGTTACCAGTACTGCGGATATCTCAACGCCACGACGAGCGCCAACGGCACGTACTGGAACTGATACTTCCTGGCCAGCTCGTCGATGCCTCTTATCTGGATCTTGGCCGCGGCGTCTGAGCCCAGCTTGGTCACGGCGTATTTCACAGCGGAGGACCCGAGCTCTTGGTAGACGGTGACGTAGCCCTTGCTGACCAGGCTCTCCAGAGCCGGGGCCAGCTGGGGTATATACAGCTGTCTCCCCGGCCGGGGCACGTCGTCGACGCCCGCCTCCTCCCTCAACAGCACCATGGCGGCCGCTATGGACCGGGAGTCCAATATGCCGAATTTCGAGAGTATCGCCAGCACTATATCCTCGAGGCTCATAGCAACAACAGGGGCATGACTAGAGCCATCGGTATGGGCAACGCGGGGGCGTACCCAAAACGCCGCAACAACAGCCTCACGGTCAACAGAAAGCCCGCGTATATTAAGACGAGCCCGAGGGCCATGGCGGCCAGCGAGGGGATCAAGCCGTACTGCGAGAATTTAATGCCTATGAAGGTGATGGCGGCCGTATAGGCGAAGAAGTCGCCCGTGCCCACCGAGACCTCGCCGACTCTGGCCATAAGCCCCATCAGGGGCGGCTCCCTCGGCCCTCCCGCGGGCGGCTGGAGGGGGGCGCTCTCCTTGGCCTTCCTGACTATCCTGCCCAGAAGGCCCCAGTAGACCATAACGAGGTCGTATACGGGGAGCGCCGCCAGGAGGGCCAGGACCGTCAGAGGGGGCAGTATCCAGACGACCATGGTCCCCGCCAACGCGCTGAACACGGCGACCGCTTGGTCCAGCCGGGCCTTGAGTATCGCGTATATCACGGCGGGGGCGACCGCGAAGGGCGCGTAGAAGAGCGCCTCGGCCGCCCAGTCGGGCAACAGGCCGCACGAGTAGTACTTCAGGTCGTACGCCCAGAAGACGCCGACGATCACAAGAAGCCATATGGCCGCTATGAACGCCTTGAAGAACTTCCTGTACCTCATGACCAGGTAGATAAATACCGTGGCGGCCACGGCCAGAGATATGAACAACGTCGTGTTGTAGGCCGCCGCCGACGCCGTGTTGGAGGGGGAGTAGGGCGCCGCCGGCAGTATCTGCTCCGAGGCTTGGGACGGCGCGTATAGATACGGCAGAGCCCCTAGGAGCCCCGCGGCGAACAGCAAGGCCATAAACGCGTGGGTCCTCACGCAATAGCCCGTTGGTATATTAAAATAGATTCCGACGCGCCGCCTACGGTATGACCTCTGTTGAATCCAGCGTCGGCTCGTAGTCGAGGTCCTCCCTCCTCAGGACCCCCCTGGAGAGCAAGTCCTCCAAGACCGGCCTCCCCTCCTCCAGTATCTTGATGGTGCTCTTGGTGACCTCGCACATCGCCTCGAACCCCCCATCTCCCCAGTACTTCTCGTAGTGGGTGTAGAGGCAACGGCCCCCGCACACGTGGCGGTATTCGCAGTACGAACACCTCTCGTCTAGCTTGAGCCCAACCGCCTCGATGCCCCTCTTGACGTCGCCGACCGCGGCCCACCGCTCGGAGACAGCTATGGGGCACGCGAGGATTCTGCCGTCTGTGTTCACCGCGAAGGCGTCTCTGCCCGCGCCGCAGGGAACCCAGGTATACGGCCTGACCAGCATGGCTCGATAGATGCCGAGGAACGGCACTATGCCGAGCAGACGCCCCCTCCGCGCCTCGTCTAGGAACCAGTCGCGGAGCCTCGCCACGCCCGGCAGATAGCTCGACCTCGCCCACCTCAGGAACTCGTCGGGGCCCCACTCGTCGGTCCACACGGCGTTGAGCTGCCAGTGGACCTTGTCGAAGCCCAGCGACAGGAGGTGGGAGACGTCCCTGTATATATCGCTCGCCCGCCCCACCGCCATCCTGGCGATCACCTCGCATCCGCACCGCACCTCGTCCTTGAGCCACCTCAACGTCCCCACCACCGATCTATAGACGCCCCGTCCCCTGTAGCGGTCCGTCACCTCCTCGACCCCGTCTATGGAGAGGAGGACCACGTCGAATCTGCGCCAGTACTCCGGCGGCAGCCTCCTCGCGAGGAGCCCGTTGGTCTGGATCCCGAAGCGCCTGGCCTTGACGGAATCCATCACCGACATTATGTAGGCCGGGTTGAGCAGAGGCTCGCCGCCGTAGAAGAAGACCGCCGGCTCCCGATCCCTCCTGAGCAGCTCCCTCAGATCGTCCAGGCTGTACTGCACCGACCAGGGCGAGCGGCGGGGGTCGAAGGAGCCTCCGCAGTAGCTGCACCGGAGGTTGCACCGCCCCGTGGTGAGGAGGAACCAGAGCACGGCACAGCCGATATGCTTTATTAAAGGAAGCCTCTGCCGCGAGCAGAGAGGTATGGGAGGTCTCGCCGTCGGCCTTCTTGCCGGCTTGGGCCAGGCGCCGTAGCCCCGCCGCCCTACTGCTGGCGGCCGCCTTGGGCCGTCTACGGCATGATCGATCCCCATCTTCATCGAGCCTGGCGGTGATCGACGCCGTCGCGAACCTGCGGCTAGAAGGCTACTGAGGCCCCTCCGTCCTGCCCCATCCGCTTCGCCGCCTGCAAAGTCCCAGCCTCCACGGTCGCCCGCCCGCGCCGGCCGTCGCCCGCCCCTGTCCCAACCCTCGGCCGCGTCGAAGGGCTTCCGGGGATGCCTAGGGCCCTCCCCGCGTGCTTGGCCGGAACAGCTCGGCCGACAGCGTTGACCACAGCTTTTCGAACGCCCGCTCAGCCGCGGCCGCGTCCACCTCCACGACTAGCTCGATATTGCGCTCCATCCCGCTGTCGGTTAGATTTGCCGACGAAGCCCACGCCCTGTCGTCCACTATGTAGAGCTTCGCATGTACGAATGCGGTCGATGTGGGCGCCACCAAGGCCTTCAGGTTTCTGCGTATGGCCTCCCTGGAGATGGCCAGCTCTCTGCTGATCCTCTCGAGCTCCGCCTCTGCCGCCAGCAGCTCGGCCTCGGCCGCGCGGGCAGCCCTCAGCCTGTATACCGCCGCGGCCACCGCGGCCGCTGAGAGCGCTGCCGCCGCCAGGTAGAGCGCCTGGGAGTACGCCTCTAGGGCGCTGGCCGCGAGCGCGGACGCGACCGCCAGCAGGGCGAGCAGGGCGGCGTCCCTTAAGGCCGCCGTACGGCTCGAGGCGCGGCGCCTCCTCCAGTAGGCCACCTTGGCGCCCGCCTCCCTCAGCTCGTCGGAGCCGTAGAGGTCGGCGGCGCGGGCCAGAGCCCTCCCGTCGTTGTCGGGCAGATCCGTGGTCACTACGCGCACGTCGACGCCCGCCAGCGCCTTCTCGATCAGCAGCTTGACGTAGGCCTGCCCTATCCAGGGCGAGGAGATCCAGATCCTCCTGCTGGCCGAGCCCATGGCCGACGCTATCGCCATCCCGGCGCCGCGTCCGATCTCCACGGTGGGGTTTAGACCTCCAAATTTAGGTTTACGGCCGGAAACATAAATAAACACGTGGATCTCGCCCCCCATGGCCCTCAAGGGCGTGCTGATATATGCGCTGAGTGCCGTCGCCATCTTGATAGGACTTCTGATAGTGCTGAACGACGTATCTCTGGCTGGGGAGATCGGCGAGAGCACTTGGATACGCGACATGGCCCTCGCGGCGGTGGGGTTCGCCGTGGGCATAGCGGCGCCGATACTCTACAGGCGGTTTTCAAGCTGACGCCGCAAGTTCACCCGTCGGAAAGCTTATAAAGGCCCGCGTGGAGGCGGCTATGCCGCATCTGCGACGCGCTGTCTCGCCGGCGTGGTGGCCTGTGCCTAGGAAGATCGGCGGAGTGTGGGCCGTCAGGCCGGCTCCAGGCCCCCACAGCCTCGGCCGGTCGATGCCCCTGGCGGTGCTGGTGAGAGACGTCCTGCGCTACGCCAAGACGTTGAGGGAGGCTCGCTACATAGTGGCGAGGGGCTACATCAAGGTCGACGGGAGGGTTAGGAGGGAGTATAAGTTCCCCGTGGGCGTCATGGACGTAGTGGAGATAGTCCCCACGGGCGAGGTGTATAGGCTGGTGCCCGACCCGGTTAGCTACATAAGGCCGGTCCAGATACCCAGCGGCGAGGCGGATCTGAAGCTCCTGAGGGTCGAGGGCAAGGGCTACGTGTCCGGTAATAGGATACAGCTCCACTTCCACGACGGGAGGAACCTAATACTGCCGGCAGACGTCGGGCTTAAGTTCAAGACGTTCGACTCCGTCGTGTACTCCATATCGGGCAGATCGGTGAGGCAGCACATCCCGTTTAAGCTCGGCGTCCTGTCTGTGGTGTTCGACGGAAGCAACGTGGGCTTCATGGGCGCCGTCGCCGAGATAAACTGGACGTTGAAGAGGAGGCTGTCCACCGTGGCTCTCAAGGGCGGCGAGGAGGTCAAAAGGACTATCCTCGATTACGTCATGCCTGTGGGCGAGGAGGCGCCCGCCCTCAAGCTTCAGTAGGGCTCTCCGCCGGCTTGCTCCACCTTTCTGCCGGCCAGCATCTGTTCGGTCCTCCAGAAGAGGTCGCCGAATTCCTCCAACGTCGCCGAGAATTGGCTCAAGCCGACGCCGATAGGCTCGAAGACCCTCACAGTGTCGCCCTCGACTATCCAGCCTTCGGCGAATCCGCCGAAGGACCAATCGTAGCGGGCCAGCACCGTGTACCTCTTCTCGCCGCCCGGCGTCTTGAGCGCTATGTAGACCGCCGCCACGCCGTATTTAGTGAAGAGCTCGGCCACCACGTCTCTATACCTCTCGCCGGCCTTCGGGGCAGGTATCCTCTGCATGTACTCAATCCTCTCGTTCTGCAGGTCTTTCCTGAGCTCGTTGAGGAGCTCCGTCACCGGCAGACCGGTCCTGACCACCCGCATGGCCTAAAGTTGTTGGCCCAATTAAAACAATACTAGATGGAGCCCAGGGCCCGGTCCAAATCCTCGATTATGTCGTCCACGTCCTCCAGGCCGACCGACAGCCTGATGAGGTCCTCGGTGATGCCCAGCTCCTCTCTGTCCTCGGGCGGTATGGGCGACGCCGCGCTTAAAATGGGGTAGGTGGCTATGGTCTCCGTCCCTCCGAGGCTCGGGCTCGGCGTTATCAGCCTGAACGACGACAGCACCCTCTCGACCTCGGGCCGTCCGCCCCTTATCCTGAAGGACAGAACGCCGCCGTAGAGCCCGCCGAAAAGCCTCCTCGCGACCTCGTGGTCCCTATGGGTCGGCAGGCCGGGGTACAACACCTCCTTGACCTTGCTGTGCTCGGCGAGGAACTCGGCGATAGCCTTGGCGTTTCTGCTCTGCAGCTCGAAGCGGGGGAACAACGTCTTGACGCCGCGCATGCAGAGGAAGGCCTCGAAGGGCTGCATTATGCCTCCCAACATGGCTCTATACGTCCACAGATCTCTGTCGACCGCCCGCGTCGCCACGACGCCGCCCACCACGTCGTTGTGCCCCGCTATATATTTCGTCGCAGAGTGCACCACGTAGTCGGCGCCGAGGGTCAGCGGGTTTATCAAGACCGGCGTAGCGAAGGTGTTGTCCACGACCACCGCGGCACCTAGATCCTTCGCCGTCTTCACGACATCAGGTAGATCGAGCACCTTCAGGGTGGGGTTCGTCATAGTCTCGACGAAGACCACCTTAGGCCTTGCCGACTTCACGGCCTCGACGACGGCATCGGTGGCCGGGCTGGCTTTGAGCAGCCTCACCCCGAACTTCTCCTCGACCACGGAGAAAAACCTCAAGGTGGCCCCGTAGGCCTCCTTTGTGGTTAGAAGGACGTCGTCCCTGCCCAGGAGATATATAGAAAGCGTCGATATCGACGCCATGCCGCTGTTGAAAGCCAGCGCGTCCGCCCCGGCCTCCAGCGACGCCATTATCCTCTCGAAGGCTCTGACCGTTGGGTTCTCCTCCCTCGCGTACTTCAGGTCCACCCCCCTATCGCTCTTCCTGGCCTCCCCGACTTGCTCGAACACCGCGGTGAGGTAGACCGGAGGCAAGGGAGAGCCGAATTGGTCGCTCCACGCGTGCCCCCTGATTGCCGCTGTGCGGCGGCGCATATCGAAGTTTATTGAAGTAAAAATATGCATCGCCCGGGGGAAGCGCTAAATCCGCACGATCCGCCGGCCGGCTCCAACCTCGCCCAGGCCGCCCTCCCGGGGCTTCGTGGAGCTCGGCGTAACGCGCCTTCCAGAATTCCGCTGATCATCGAACAGTCTCTGTCGATTCAAACCGAGACCAATATTAAATTTTTCTGAAATCCGACATCCCAATCTAAGTATTCCCCGTTATGCTTTATTAGTATATAGATTATTCTCTTTACATTATATCAGTTTTACGAAAAGTTTTTAAACTTAGGTTTGGTGGCTTCCGTGAAGGCGTATATCGTGGGGAACCCCACCGTCGACTACATAGTGACCAGGGAGGGCTCCTCGCGCCGCATAGGGGGTCCTCCCTACTACATGGGCCTGGCGTTCGCCGCCCTCGGCCTATCCCCCGTCGCGATGGGAGTCGTCGGGCCGGACGAGAGGGAATTCATAGAGGGCGAGCTGAGGAGGATAGGCGTGGAGCCCCGCCTCATAGAGGGCGACGCCACGGCGGCCTTCGAGCTCGACTACAGGTCTCGGCCGCGGAGGAGCAGGCCGTTGAGGCGACCTTCGGCGAGGATATCCGGCGCCGTCGAGGGGCCTCTGGTCGCGGTGAACCCTGTCTTCGACGAGGTGGGGGACGTGGAGATATATGCCGACGTCTCCGCGGTGGATCTACAGGGCTTTATAAGATCGGGGCGGGAGGCCCCGGCCGCGGACATACTCCACTTCTCCGAGGACGACGCGGCGTTGGACCCGCGGCAACTCGTCAAGTACAACTCCAAGTGGAGAATAGCTGTATATACGCTGGGCGGCGGAGGCGCGTATATGGCCGTCGACGGCCGTCTCTACTACGCCCCGAGCGCCGACCTCGAGGTGGACGACACCACGGGCAGCGGCGACGTGTTCCTCGCCGTCTTCTCCGCGCGTTTTCTGGAGACCGGCGACGCCGAGGAGGCCCTATGCGACGCCTCCTCGTATACTGCGGGCTATCTGCTCTACAGAAGGGTCGACAGATATCGATACGACTGCGCGGTCTCGAGGAGGTACTAGACTATCGATTCAAGCGAGGCTATTCTGTTCAGTATGTCGGTCCTCGTGACTATCCCGACCAGCTTGCCCTCGTCGTCCACCACCAGCAGACGGCCTATGTTGTTCGTCAACATGGCCCCTATGACGTCGTATATATCGTCGGACACGTTGATAACAGGCGGGTTCGCGATCATCACGTCGCCGACCTTTATATTCCCGGCGCATCGGGCGAGCGCCTCCACGACCCTCGAAGACATGAGGAGGCCCACGGGCTTTCCCTGGTCGTCGATGACGGGGATGCCTCTATACCTCCTCTTCGACAGCACGTCGATGTATTTATCCAGAGGGTCGTCGGGCCTCGCCACCACTGGCTTTCTCGTCATTATCTCGCTGACAGACACATGGGGTATCGAAGCCACGGAGTCCACCTCCACCAGGGACTCCAGGTCCGCCTTGATCAACCTCCCCATTATCACTATCCCGCTCGGCAGAGGCCCGACCCTCACCTCCTTCTGGACGTAGGGGGACAGATCGCCGAGCACCCTCATCGAGGCCAGAGGCTTCTCGGTGAGCAAACCTATCAGCGATACGTCGAGCGCGTAGCCTATCGCCGCGTTGTTATGATATATGGGGACCGACAGAGTCTGTTTGCTTATTATGTCGTACGCCTTGGACGTCGGCACGTAGCCGCCGTGGGGGCCCGCCTTGCTGAGAACCAGCCCCATCGACTTCAGCACGGACATGATGTTGCGTATGTAGCCCTCATGGACCTTCAGAGTCTCGGCGATCTCCTTGGACTTCACCGGTATGTTCTCCCTTGAGTATATATCGATCAGGGCTTTAAGCACGTTGTATATAGAGTCCGACATGTCCATAGATAGGGAGTAGAACAAGGTTAAAATGTTTTAACCTCAGAAGTCGGTCTCGTCGTCATCGTCGGAAGACCGTATTTTCATCACGCCATGCGAAAAAAGTTATCTCCCCAATTTAAGGAGGCATGTAGATAGGACCGGCGAATGTTTATATAGTGTATGTCAGTGGGGCCCAATGCGGGTCCTCGTGGCGGACCAGACCAGCGACAAACTCCTGGAGAGGCTCAGAGGGGGCGGGCTCGAGGTGGACTACAGGCCCGGCATCCCCCGAGATGAGCTGTTGAAAGTCGTGGAGGGGTACGAGGTCCTCGTCGTGAGGAGCAGGACCAAGGTGAATAGGGAGGTGATCGACAGAGGGACCAGGCTCAAGGTGGTCGCGCGCTACGGCGTTGGGCTCGACAACATAGAGGTGGATTACGCCATAAAGCGGGGCATCGCCGTGATAAACGCCCCCAACGCCCCCACGAGGAGCGCGGCCGAGCTGACCATAGGTCTCATGATCGCCCTCGCCAGGCGTATACCCGTTCTGGATAGGGAGGTGAAGGCGGGCGGCTGGCCCAAGGGGAAGTACGTGGGGAGGGAGCTCTACGGCAAGAGGTTGGGCGTGGTGGGCTTCGGAAGGATAGGGAGGACCGTCGCCCAGTACGCCGCGGCGCTCGGGATGGAGGTGGTGGCCAGCGACGTGGTAGACGTCTCCGCGGAGGCCGCCAAGATAGGGGCCCGGCAGGTGCCCCTCGAGAGGCTTCTCGCCGAGAGCGACGTGGTGACCCTGCACGTCCCGCTCACCCCCGGCACCTACAGATTGATGGACGACGCCAGGCTCTCCCTGCTGAGGGACGGCGCCATGTTGATAAACACGAGCAGGGGCGAGGTCGTCGACGTGGACGCCCTGGCGAGGCATATAGACAGGCTGTGGGGCGTCGCGCTCGACGTGCTGCCCGAGGAGCCTCCGAGGAGCGAGAGGTTGCTCAAGCTACTGTCGCACGAAAAGGTCATAGTGACTCCGCACGTGGGGTCCGAGACCTATGAGGCGTACGACAGGTTGGCCGAGGAGCTTGCTCTAAATATACTGGAGGCCGTCAAGAGGGTATGAAGTACCTCACCCCGGGCCCCATACAGCTGCCCGACTTCGTGCTGAAGGCGGCCTACAGACAGCCTGCCTTCCACAGATCCGAGGAGTTCAAACAGTCCCTCAAGTCCGTGCTGGAGAAGATGTCGCGGGTCTACGGCGGAATCCCGGTGGTGATGCCTGGGACGGGCACGCTGGCCGTGGACACCATGGTCTACAACTACGTGAATCCGGGCGATAGGGTGTTGGCGGTAATCTTCGGGGAGTTCGGCGCTAGGCTGGCGGCCTCCTTAAGGAGCAGAGGCGCCGACGTCGTCGAGTGGGCGGTGGAGGCGCCGCCGGCCCCCGACGAGCTTGACGACAGGCTGAGGAAGATAGGCCCCGTGGCCGCCGTGGCCCTAGTCCACAACGAGACCAGCATGGGCATCGCCTATAAGGACCTCGCCAAGGCGGCCGAGGCCGTCAAATCCCACGGCGCGCTCCTGTTGGTCGACAGCGTGTCGGGCATGCCGGCGGAGCCTCTGCCGCCCGGGATCGACGTAGTGGCCACCGCGTCGCATAAGGCCTTCATGGCCCCGCCGGGGGCTGCCATATTGTACCTAAACATAGAGCCCAGGGCCAAATCCGGCGTGCCTCCCGCCATGGACCTGAGGGGCTACCTCAAGGTCCCGTCGACTCTGGATACCCCCTACACGCCGCCGATATCAGTTATATACAGCCTCGAGGCCTCGCTGGAGTATATACTCGGCCTCGGGCTCGAGAGATATGCGGAGATCCACAGAGAGCGCATGGATCTGCTATACGGCAACACGAGGCTCGAGGCCGTGCCGAAGCCCCAGCACCGTAGCAACACCGTGGCGGCATTCTACTGCAACGACGCCAAGGCCGCCCTCAAGGCCCTGAGGGAGGCCGGCTACGTCGCAAGCGCGGGCATGGGACACCTCAAGGACAAGGTCGTGCGCATCGGCGTCATGGGCGACGTAAACAAAGACGACATAATTAAGGTGGCCGAGATCCTAAACAATGTGGCTCGAAGATGAGTGCAAGCTCTGCCTGGTTCACTCCCGCACGTCGGATATAGTGAGGCTGGGCGGGGCGGCGCTCCTCCCCAAGATCTTGATATATCTATCGCAGGCGCTTGAGAAGCGCAGCAGAAGCGAGGTGTTCGCCGAGAGCTTCAAGGCGGTCGCGTCCATGCTCAAGTCGCCGGATCCGTACGGCGACTATAAGAAGAGGTTGGCCGAGATAGGGAGGGAGGTCGCCGCGATCGTCGAGAGGAGGCTCGAGGAGGCTGGCTGGGACTTGAGGCTGGCCATGCGCATAGCGGCGGCGGCCAACATAATAGATTCCAACGTCCTGGGGTATAGGCCCAGGAAGCTCGAGTCGGCCATATGGGACGAGCCAGCCATAGAGGAGCGGGTCGAGCTGCCCGAGAGGCTCTACTACGTTATAGACAACGAGGGCGAGGCCCAGATAGACTACGTCGTGATGGAGGCCCTGAGGCGGAACGGGATCACGCCCGTCCCCGTCGCCCGCTCGGAGCCCTACGAGATCGATGTGATCGCCGACAGCCGCAGGGGCTTTCTGGCCACTCCGGGCAACATATCGCCGATAAGGTGGATCGAGGAGGGTTTCGTGCTGGCTAAGGGCATCGCTAACGCCGAGGCCTATCTGGAGTGGGGGGCGGGCAAGCCCGCCCTGCTTCTCTTCAGGGCGAAATGTGATGTGCTGTCGCGGAGGCTTGGGGTCGAGAAGAATGCCTCAATAATAATATCCGGCGAGTCGTTGAGGAGGCTCCTAGGCGATAATTAGCTTGACCGGTATCCCCTGTTTGTACTGGACCGCTATGGGGGTGGACTCGAGGCCTCCCTCCGAGATCACGGTATAGGCCACCGCCCTCACCTTCTTCAGCACCGAGAGCACGTCGAGCATGTGGGCGTAGGACTGGCTGTATATGTCGTATCTGGCGAGGGGGTTGGGATCTATATACATGCCGAGGCCCGTGACCTCTATCGTCGTCTGTCCGCCCTCCCCCGGCCCGAATTTCTTCAGCAACGCGTGGAGCTTGGCGTACTTCTCTGCGGCCGCCTTCAGCTGATCCACCTCGGCGCCCAGCGTCTTGACGGACTCCTCCAGCTCTTCTATCTCCTTGTCGAGGTCCGCTATGAAGTCGGCGGCCCTCCTGTAGAACTTAAGGGTGTACACGTCCATGGCCATGGGGGAGCCCGGTAAATATAAATTCAACTGTCAGCTAATCCAGAGGTTTTTGGACGAAAGCGGCTGATACGTCCCCCTCCTGACCTCCTGCGGCTTCAGGCCCAGCTCCCCGAGGATCTTCTCCAGGCATTCCTCTATCTCTCTGAACCTCCTCCTCCTGATCACGTAGAGCCTCGACCCGACGACGAAGGGGCCCACGACGTCGGAGCCGGCGTATTTCTCCACGAACTTCTCGGCGGCTTCGCTGAAGGCCGGAGGCCCCTCGTGGAGCTCGTACTCGGGGAGGACCGGCGACTCTACCAAGAAGGCTACATCCACGAAGGTCCTCTCGTCGCTATCCACGCCGTATCTCAGCACCTTGAACCCGCACTCCTCCAGCTTGTTGGCGACCGCCCTGGCGTACCTCTTGAACATGCCCCACACGACGTCGGGCGGCTTCTGGGGGTAGGGGAACCTGAGGACGACGGCCGGCACGGGGAGCGCCGGCCCTGCTGGTTGAGGGGAGAAGTAGGAGATGGAGGGCCTCTGGAGGAAACGCCTGGCGGCTAGGACGAAGGTCGCCATGGAGGTCATGGACACGGCGGCGGCGACGTTCCGGCCGGGGTCCACGGGGTCGACGACCACCAGAGGGCTTCTGAACTTCCGGGCCGCCTTCCTCGGATCCGGGTAGTGCCCCCCGGGGTCCACCACAGTCCTGTAGGGCCTCCAGCCGGCCGCCGCCCTCAGCGTCGAGAGGAAAGAGCCGTGGTGGACCACCAGCAGCTCGGCCAAATAGCCGGAGAAGCCCTCCACCTTGACCTCGGCGCCATATACGCCTATGGTCTTCATGAACCTCTTCAACAGGCGGATATCCAGCCTGAGCCTGTCGTCGAGCCGCGACGCGAGATATCTATGGTGCAACGGCGATCTGTCGGCCGCCGTGAGGACCTGCTCGCCGGGCTTCAGCTCGAAGCAGGGAACCACGTCTATCTCGACGCCGCCGCTGTGGACCACGAGATAGGGATGTTCGGCGTAGCGCGTCTCCGCCTGGATGCCGTCCCTCTCCATCTCGGCCTTGAGCCTCCCCACAAGCCCGTCGAGGAACTCCCTCGGGTATCCTCTGGGCAGAACCACGAAGATGTCCACATCGAGGCCGTCGGGCAGCCAGGTGCCTCTGGCGGAGGACCCCACAAGCTCCACCGAGCCGTCGACGCCAAGCCTAGAGAGGAGCCCGCCCACGTACTCCCTGAAGCGCCTGGAGATCTCGGCGACCCTATCCTCAAGCTCCCGCGGCGGGGTGACGAGCCCCGCGGCCTCCTCGACCACCCGCTCAACAGACATCAAGCAAGCCTCTTGACGTAGAGGTCGCTGTATATGGGGCCGCGCGGCGTCAGCGTGGACCTCTTCAGCTTGACCTCGGCCACCTCCACCTCGCCGAAGTGATCGGAGCGGTGCGCCTCGATGAAGGCGGCCAATCTGTCGCGGTTCCTGGGGCTCTTCACCCGCGCCACGGTGAGGTGGGGGACGAACTCCTCGTCCTCCTGGGCGAACTCCCGCGCGAGCGTCCTCACGTCCCGCGCCAGCCTTATCAGCTCATCCCTCCCCCTAGCCACATCTATCCAGACCACCCTAGGGCTCGAGGGGCTGGGGAAGGCGCCGACGCCTTTAAACTCCACGACGAAGCGCCTATGGGGGAGGCCCTCAAGCCTCCTGGCTATTTCGTCCAGATTCCGCCTGGGCTGCTCCCCTAGGAATATAAGGGTGAGGTGGAGGTTGTGCGGCTCCACCGGCTTCAGATCGGCGCCCGTCCCCGCGAGTCCCCTCTGCAACGACAGCACGGCGTCGACCACGGCCTTGGCCGCCACGTCGACGGCGATAAAGGACCTAACCCTCTCGCTCATGGCCCCCCAGGGACATGGACCATCTGGTGAGGAGCTCGCAGTGTAGAGGGTCGACGAAGCTGAAGCCGCACCTCTCTATATACGGACAGAACGCGCACGGGACTGTGAGCAAGGCCCTCAGCTCATCGCTGAGCTTGCCCACGTCGAATCTCGCGATCTCCTCAGCCCTCTCCCTGAGCTCCGACAACATCTTGTAGGCCTTTTCAGTCAGCCTGACGATATAGACGCCCCTCCTCTCGCCGCCCACCCTCTCCTTCTTGATGAGCCCGCGCTTCTCAAGCCTGCCCAGTATCGGCAGCCCGGTCTTGCTGTCTATGCCTATGTACTTCCAGAGATTCCGCTGTTGATAGCTACCGCCGAGCCTCTCGAGGCCCTGGAGGATCTGGACCTCTATCTCGGTCAGAGTCTCCTCCTCCACGCTCTGCGTCTCCTCGGCCACGTCCCCACTATTAGATTTAATTATAAATATCCCCTAGGGCGAGCCGCCGGCTAGACGGACAGCTCGATGTATAGCAGATTCCCCAGCTCCCCGAGGAGGTCCCTGATGGGGGTCTCGGTGGATTCGGCCGCCTTAGCCACGTCCTTCTGGGTCACCTCGACGCCCGATATGAAGCAGGCGAAGTACACCGACACCGCGGCCAGGACTTGCGGCTTCCTCCCGTTTCTGATCCTCGGCGAACGCATTATGTAGCTCAACAGATGCGCCGCTATTTTCTGGACCTGCGCCCCGAGCTCCCCCTCGAGGCCTAACGCCGAGACTATCTTGGGTATATAGACCTTGGGATCGACCTTCGGCACCTTCTCGCCCGCCTGCGCCATGTAGCGTAGGAACTCCATGTAGGCCGACATGAAGGCGCCCTTGTCCAGCCCGGCCTTCTCGACCAGGGAGCGGTAGGTCACTGCGCCTATGCCGTGCCTCTTCACGGCGAAATAGAGCGCCGCGGCGTAGCCCTCGCGCCTCGGCGACCTGAAGCCCATCTCGTAGGCCTTTTTGTACAACGCGACGGCCTCGTCTATAACTGCCCTGGGGACGCCCAGGAGGTCGCGTATTGCGTCGTAGAACTCCCTCACGTCTATCTCCAGCCTTTCTGACGCCGAAGTGAAGGGCTTCGCGGCGTGTTTAAGCCTCAACGCCCTCAGCTTGTCCGATATCTTCACGGTGCCCCGCTCGACGTCGCCGAGCTCCGTCCCCGACGTGCCGACGAAGGCCCTCGACGACTCCGGCTTCCTCCACTCGGGCCCCAGATCCACGATGCCCTCCTTTATCACGGTGCCGCATTGGGTGCAGATCACTGCGCCCTGCTCGTCGTCTATGCGGTACCTATTCACCGCGCCGCAGTGGGGACAGACCAGATCCTGCTCGGCGAACCCGGCCAAGATGCGCCGGGTCATGGCTCCCCGCGCCTCCTCTTCTTCCTCACGTCGGCCTCGTTTATATAGATGGCCTGGCCCACTATGGAGCTGTCCATGGCTACGGGCTTAACCAAGCCGTACGGCTCCTCGACGTTGCCTATCACGTCGTAGAGAGTGCCTACCTTCTTCATGGTATAGGTATATATCGTGATGTATAATGGGGGAACTTGAGAGAGTTTAACGACAAGATTTTTTAGGTTAGTATAATGAAGAGCATAACCAATACGCCTAAGCATATAGGGCCTAGCCCACGCGTTATTAAAGGTTGGCCCCCTTACTCAATATTCCCCGTGTCTTATCGCCGGCCGCGCCCGGCGGGGTTCCGCGGGCGCCGGGCCGAGGGGCATAAATGCATATATATGCCTGAAAACACGGTGTGCCGTGAAGTCGGCCGCCTTCTACCAGGGCAACGACTTGAGGAAGCCGACGGGCGGAGTCAAGGGCAGAGTCGCCAAGGTCAAGCGCAAGGCTCTGTGCGGCGGCCCGCCGCGGGTGCCCCGCCTGGGCCCTCAAGCCGTCGAGGTCGAGAGGGTCGCCGGCGGCAACATAAAGGTGCGGCTGAGGTCCGCCCAGTACGCCAACGTGTATAACCCCAGGGAGAAGAAGGCCGTGAAGGCCAGGATAGTCTCCGTGGTCTCTACGCCGTCTAACCCCGACTTCGCCAAGAGGGGGCAGATAGTCAGAGGCGCCGTGATACAGACGGAGTTGGGGAGGGCTGTGGTTACCTCCAGGCCGGGCCAGGACGGCGTAGTGAACGCCGTGCTTGTTGAATGAAGGGGAAGGGCGGGAGGATACTCTGGCTCGTATACATCGACGCCACGGTCCCCCGATCTCTCGGCAGGATTCTCCCCAGACGCCTCGCCGTCCCGAAGCCCTCCGTCGAGGAGGTCGCCAGGGCGCTCGACAGGTTGGGGATAAGGTACGAGGCCCATGGCGACAAGAGGTATCCGGCGCTTTGGTACGACGAGAGGGGACGCGGCTATTTCGTGATATATACGGAGGACGTGAGGGACGCCGCCAGAAAAATAGCCGAGGAGATCTCCAGATCGCGTAGGTAGATGCTCGTGGTCTTCTTCGTGGGGACCGCGGGAAGCGGCAAATCCACGTTGGTCTCGGCCCTCTACAACTGGATGGACGAACAGGGCTACGACGTGGCCGTGGTCAACCTGGACCCGGCTGCCGAGTACCTGCCCTACGTCCCCGACGTGGATATAAGGGAGAGGATAAACGCGCGCAAGATAATGAGGCAGTTCAAGCTGGGCCCCAACGCGTCGATAATAGCCTCTGTGGACATGGCCGTGGCGGACGCGGACAAGATAAAGGAGGAGATGGGCGCCATCGGCGCCCCCGTCGCCCTCGTCGACACGCCCGGCCAGATGGAGCTGTTCGCCTTCAGGGAGAGCGGCTCCTATCTGGTCAAACGCCTGTCGGACACCCACAACGTCGTGGTCTACGTGAGCGACGCCACGTACGTGCAGAGCCCGGAGGGCTTCGCCACGACGGCCCTCCTCGCCCTCTCCAGCAGGATCAGATTCAAGCTGCCGCAGGTGGTGGCCGTCAACAAGATAGATCTGCTCGCCGAGGACCAGATGGACAGGATATCCATGTGGGCCAGCGACTCGGAGGCCTTGGCCGACCTCCTGGAGTCGGCGCCCCTCGGCCGGGAGCTGTTGAGGGCCTCGCTGAGCCTCGGAGGCATAGGCGATCTGGTCTTCGTCTCGGCGTTGAGCGGCGCGGGCCTCGACAGGCTCTACTACGCCATACAGCTGCACTACACCGGCGGCGAGGATCAACAGATGCCCCCCTAGCCCCTGAAGGGCACCAGATGCTCCGGCGTGACGACGAGCTTCTTGACCTTCGACCCCACCTCGACCAGCACGATGTAGGCGTCCCCCTGCCTCCCGGCCACCACGCCCACCCTGCCTTGGTACCTCCTGTGGGGGGCCGACTTTATGTATGTCGGGTCTATGTCTACGACGACCTTATCGCCCTCCCCGTATTCGTACATCAGCCGGGACAAGCCTCCAAGCCCCCTCTCCCTCGGCTTTTTCGTCAGCAGGTCCCTGCTCTTATACCTATAGCCGTGGGTTCTCTTCGGCATGCCCCCGACAATCGGCATGTTTAAAAACATTGAGGCGTCTGTGCCAGGCCTCCGCGGCGCAGACCGGCTCGGCGCGCCTCGTCAGCGCTCACGCCTATGCCGCCTCGGGATGGCTGGAGCGCCGGCCTGCCGCTGTCTTCGACCGCCCGACGGGCGCGGCTGGGCGCCCTCTGCGGCTCCGCCAGATCCTCTGCCGCTCTCTATGGAGACTTAAAAACCCCCTCGTCACACGATATGTGAGCGTAAAGAGAATAAGGAGGTCAGAGGATATCACGAACGCCAAGGCGTTAGAGGTGCTGAGGAAGTTCTCGCAGAGCTTCGAGCTCAGCGACTTCCAGAGGAAGACGCTGGACTTCCTCGAGAAGGCCGCATCCATGCCGGCGGACTCCGCCGAGGCCAAGGTCGGCGAGCTGATCTCGCGCTTCGGGTTCGCGCGGATAACGGCCATACAGCTGGTCAACCTGATGCCTGAAGACGTGGAGGAGCTGAAATATCTGTTGCAGATGCTGGAGCGGCGCGAATTCTCCGACGATGAGGTCAGAGAGATGTTGAAGATCTTGCAGTCATGAAACGTAGGGAGGAATACGGCTACGTCCTCGACATCATACCGCCGGAGCTGGCCGCGTACAAGCTTCCGGCTAGGATAAGGAGGGAGTTCCCCAGGGATGTCTCCTACGCGCACGTCCTCGGCGAGGACCGCTTCACCCTCCTCGAGGTCACGTTGAAGCCGGGCGCCAAGGTAGAGATCGGGGAGAGGATCTACATAGGCCTCGGCCAGCGGGATAAGGCGGACAAGATCGTGCGCAGGATCAAGTTCGAGGACCTCCAGCCTCCCGCCCGGGAGGTTCTGGCCCAGCTGGTGCGGCGGATAGTGCAGTCCCAGGAGCAGAAGTACGTGGATTGGTTCAACAAGGCGGGTCCCCTGACCATAAAATTGCATTCGCTGGAATTGCTGCATGGCATAGGCAAGAAGAAGGTCCAGGAGATCTTGGCCGAGCGGAGGAAGAAGCCCTTCGAGAGCTACGAGGACATAAAGAAGCGGGTCGGCATAGATCCCGTGGAGGTGTTGGCCGGCAGGATCTTGGCGGAGCTGGAGGGCAAAGATCCGTACTATATATTCGTGGCTCCCCCTCCCTCCGAGCCTACTTGACCCTAGTTATCTTATAGCGGTCCAGAATCTGCCAGACCTCCACCTCGGCGCCTGAGGCCAGCTTGCCCTTCGCCTCGTCCTCCACATATTTAAGCGGCACCTCAAGGGTCTTGTAGTCACGCATGTCCATGAGCTGTATGGTGTCGCCAGATATGGCGAGTATCTGCGCCGTGAATTTCTCGATTATGGGGACCTCCACCTGCGTGTCGACAGGCACGCTGAGCGTCCTCTTGACGTTGTCGAAAAGCCCCACGGCGACCACCCTCGCCTTAGCGGATCCGTGCTTGCCCGTCTTCGATTTCTCTATCTCGACGACTCGGCAGGGCTCCCCGTCTATCACTATATACGAGCCTTCCTTAAGCTCGCCCACCTCTACATACTTAGTGCTCATAGAGGCCTTTGAAGGTGCAGTTTAAGAATATAACGCCCGACGACCCCGCGGCGATCCGGGGGCGCTGCGCCGGCTCTATCGAGGCCGGCGTTCGGAGAGGCGGCTCGACTCCCGTTTCTTCAGGACGACCAGCTCCAGCTTCTTCCCGTCGCATGTCTGTAGCGTCAAGGTGCTCTTCACGTCGTATTTTTTGACCAACTCGGCCAACTCGCCCTCGTCCCGCACCGCCTTTATCCTGAAGATGCCGTAATCCACGTCGACGAGGCCGCAGGCCAGGCAGGAGCCCAGCGCCTTGTCTATGGCGTTGGATGCGCAGATGTATCTGGCCTCATTGATGATGGGGCCCAGCTTCTCGATGTCGTCTAGGACTGGGTTGAAGGCCACCGCCACCAGCTTGGCGTCCGGGATCGTGCCCTTGAAGCGCTCGAGCCTCTCCGCATATGCCTGGAGCCTCTTGGGGTCGACGGAGTCCGTGTAGAGGACGACGTCAGCGTTGGACAGTATCTTCACGGCGTCCGGCGTGAGGTCGCCGCTGATGTCGACCAGATAGAGGCCCCTCAGCTCGGGCGCTGGATACAGCTTGTTCATCAAAACCCTGTGGAGGAGCCTCCTGCCCCTGGACGGATCGATTATGCTGACCACGTAGCCGAGCTCGCGGAGCTTGACCAACGCGGATCTCAACGTCCTTGTCGAAAGGCCGGTGCCCTGCCTCAAGTCGTCGAAAGTCAGCCAGGTCCTCGAGTTGTAGAGCGCCTCGAACGCCATGTAGTAGAGGACCAGCCGCTGGGCTGGAGTCAGCCCCCTATCTGACATAGCCGCACACGGGGCACCTCTCGTCCCTCTCTATCTTTATCTCGTCGAAGGCCATATGCTTGAGGTCGACCACGAGCAGCTTGCCGGCGAGCGACGGCGAGCCGAGGGCCGTCTTGAAGACCTCCAGAGCCATTATCGACGCCACGACGCCCACCACGGGGCCCAGCACGGGGCAGAATCCCTGGACGCAGGAGGGGAGCGACTTGAGCCGCCCGAAGAGGTCCTCTAGGCAGGGGGTGACGCCGGGAATTATCGTGGTGACGTGGCCGTACCACTCCTGCACGGCGCCGTGTATCAACGGCCTTTTGGCCTTGACGGCGGCCCTGTTCACCACGTGTCTGGCGGCCCAGTTATCGAGGGCGTCCACGAGTATGTCGGCTCTCTCGGCCAACTCGGCGGCGAGCGACGGGCTTATCTCCTCGGCGATCGGCTCGACCTCCACTTCGGCGTTTATGCCCTTGAGACGCCTCGCCGCCGCCTCGGCCTTGGGGACCCCCACGTCGGACGTCGAGTAAAGCACCTGCCTATGGAGGTCGGAGAGCGACACCTTGTCCGAGTCCACTAGGTAGACCTTCCTGAAGCCCCCGGCAGCTAGATAATAGGCCACGTGGGTCCCGAGGCCGCCCACGCCGAAAATAGCCACCGACGTGCGCCCCAGCCTTCTCTGGCCCTCCTCGCCTATCACCGCGACCTGTCTGCTGTACCTGTCCAGGAGGCGTAGCACGGAGAACCTAGTCGGCTAGTATATAAGCGCTACAACGCCTGAGAGGGCCAGTAGGAATAGGGTGGCCCAATACGCCCTGCGGTAGGCCCCGCCCAATGCGAGGTCGCCCATTAGGTCTCCGTCCATCGCCAAAAGGCCCAACAGGACGCCGGGAACTGCGAGCACCAACGGCGAGAGGGCCATGAGCTCCAACGCCACGTAGGCGGCCGAACCGCTGGGCACCAACAAGACCGCTATGAGGGCCGGCAGAGGCTCGAGCGCATAGACCAGATCGCGCGCGGACCTGCCCCTGAGGCCGAGCGCCTCGACGGCCCCCCACGAGCTAGCCAGCGCTATAACTATATAGGCCAAGAACGAGGCGGCCAGCAGCCCTATGCCGAAGATGTAGGGCGAGTAGGGCCCCGCGACCCGGTAGAGAGCAGATCCGAGCTGGCGGGGGCTCAGGGGATCGACCCCGTCTAGGCCCGTCGAGGCGACCATTATGGCCGACATAAGTATCTGGGACGCTATCGCCCCGGCCAAGGTCTCCCGCGACGTCCATGACGCCTTGGCCCCATCGCCTGAGTCGACCGACGCGTACTTCCTGGATGTGGCCGACGCTTGATAGAACAACATAAACGGCATGACCACGGCCCCCACGTTGGCCGCGACCAGGAAGAAGAATTGGTTGTTGGCCGACGCATAGAAGAGAGGGGCGGAGGGATCCCAGCCTCTGACGGCCGCCTCTGCTATGAAGGCGAGAGGCGTCAGAAGCGACACCGGGAGCACATATCTCTCTATCTCCCTATAGCGCCTGCCCACCACTATCAGCAACGCGGCCGCGTATAGGGCCACCAGAGTCGCCTTAGGGAGCCCGAGGAGGGCCGCCCCCACCGCCATCCCCGTGAACTCCACGGCGTATGAGAACATATCGACGAAGAACATGGGAAGCGCGGCGGCCAGGGCCCACCTGGGGCCGAACCTCTCTCTGATAAGTTCGCCGAGCCCTCTGCCGCGGCCGGCCACGCCTACGCGTCCCGCCACGCTCTGTACGATGAACAGAGGCGCCACCAAAAGCGCCATGAGCCAAAGCAGACCGTAGCCGTAGGTCTCGCCCGTGGCCACCGCGGTCAAGATGCTGGCCGCGTCCACGTCGGCTATCATGGTTATCCACGCCGGGCCGAAGAGCTCTAGGAGCTTGCGCCGATCCACCGAATTAACATCGTTTACTATTTTTAAGCATTGATATATATAGCATCCGGCGTAGAGCACTCCGATAAATTTACTTTGTTAATAGTTCTACGACAAAAACGGTTTCGATAACGTCAAAATATGGACGCGCAAGCTTAAAAAGGCGCCTGCCCGAGGACGCGGTGATGACTGGGAGACCTCGCCCGTAGCATGCGGAATTTGCCGAGTGCTGAAACACGGTGGAGTGCCTTATAGCTCCACGATCCTTCCGTCCTTCAGGCGCGTCACCCCGTCGCAGTATTTCAACAGCTCTAGGTTGTGCGTGACCATGACTATGGTTATGCCAAGCTCTTTCTTCAACATGGTGAAGGTATCCATGATCGTCTGGGCGGTGGCGCTGTCCAGATTGCCCGTGGGCTCGTCGGCGAGCAGCAGGCGCGGCTTGGTCGCTATGGCGCGGGCTATCGCGACCCTCTGCTGCTCGCCGCCCGAGAGCTGGGTCGGTCTCCTCTTAGGGTCGACGTGGCCGAGCCCCGCCAGCCTCAACGCCTCGAGGGCCGCCTCGCGCCTCTCGGCCTTGGGCACTCCGCGCAGCATCAGCGGCAGCTCGACGTTCTCCAGGATGGTCATCCTCGGTATGAGGTAGAACAGCTGAAATACGAAGCCTATGTATCTGTTCCTGAACTCAGCCAGCTTGTCGTCGTCTAGGTCGTTGAGGCGGACTCCGGCGACCCAGACCTCCCCCTTGGTCGGCCTGTCGACGCCGCCGACTATGTGGAGCAGGGTGGTCTTCCCGCTGCCGGAGGGGCCCACCACGCAGTGGAAGGAGCCCCGCGGCACAGACAGCGTGACGCCCCTCAGCGCCTCGTAGTCGCGGTACTTCTTGTGGACGTCGACGAGCCTTATCTCCTCCTTCTCCATGCCCCTATTGCTATCAAGACGGCCGCCACGACGGCCACCGCGATAACTGCGGCTGTCGCAGCCCCGAGGGACGGGGAAGAGGCGGTATGCCGGCTGCTGGGGAAGAGGCCTCTGGCCGCCTCGCCCACCAGCACGGGGAGCCTAATTGTCTGGTTGTAGAGGACGCCGTATTGGTCTTGGTACGTCACCACCAGATAGACCGTGTAGTTGCCGGGGGCCGTGGCGTTTAGTGAGAAGGTGGCGGTCTGGGTCTGCTGAGGCGCGAGCGCCCCTATGTAGCTAGTCGCCGGCGTTATGGGCACCAGCCCCCGCGGCGCCTTGAGCGCCACCTCCAGGTTGTTGACCTGGACGAAGCCGTTGTTCACCGCCGTTATGGAGACGAAGAACGGCGAGCCCGCCTGGGGCCTCTGGGGCGTCACCGAGACTGACGTGACCGACAGCGAGGGGGGTTGGAGCGCCTGGACGTAGAACGTGCCTTGTTCCTGGCCCGAGCCCAGAGGGGTGACGTAGTATACGGTATATTGGAAGGGGATGGGGCCGGCCTGGCCCGCCGGCACTATGAAGCTGATCGGCAACTCGATCACGCCGAGCGGGGCCAGCGACGAGAAGTTGTAGGCGACGGTGCCCATCAAGGCCGAGGATCCGGCGGCCGGCGTTATCACGACGACGCCCTTCTCTATCAACGTGCTCCCCTGGTTGATGAGCTCGACCGTCACTGTCCTGTTGCCGCCCGCCGCCACGGAGGAGGGGGACGGGACGGCCAGAAGTATGTTCGAAGTGGTGACCGGGAGGCTCACGGTGTACTGCTGGACGCCGCGATCCGTCTTTATCGTGGCGGATAGGGACACCTGCTGGGAGTAGGGATACACCACGAGCGAGTAGACGGCGGAGCCCCTGCCCGAGATGTAGGCGGGCATGGGCGCGCTCGTCGAGGCGCCGGATATCGTGATGGACGCGTTGAAGCTGCCAGGCGCGCTGATGGCGACAGTCAGATTGTTCGCCGAGTTTGCTATCAGCATCTGGGGCGAGACCGCGAGGCTCGCCAGCGCCGCGAGCGGCTGGATCGCCTCGACGGCAGTCGAGGCCTGGGCCGACTGCTGATAGCCGCCCACAGAATAGGACGCCGAGACCTGGAAGACCACCGGCGACTGGAGCGGAGTTATGCTCACGACGGCCGTCCCCCGCCCGTCGACTATGGGCACGACGACGGGCGAGGTCGAGACGGACGCGCCTGATATGGACACGGCCGCGGAGCCGTTGGCCCCGAACGGGACCTCCACCGTTATGTTCACCTCGTTGGCCGTGTCCAGATACAGCACGCCTGGCGATACGGAGACCTTGGGGGGAGGCGGCTGCGCCGCCGAGACGTAGAGGGTGTAGGTGTAGGACACCGGGTTCCCCAGATAGTCCTGCGACGCGATCGTCACCACTATCGGCGACTGCGAGGAGAACGGCGCCACGACGAGGGGTATCGACGCGTCCCCCCGGATCGCCACGGGCGAGGTCGGCGAGAGCACGGCAGCCGACTGGCTGGACACCGAGACCTCCGCGGGGAAGGAATACGGGTTGCGCACCTCCAGCGTCAGGCGGCTGGGCGCGCCCAGATACGCGGCGCCCTTCAGGGAGACCGAGAAGTAGGGGTACGGCGGCACGAACACGGTCAGGAAGTACGCCCCGGTGGCGCCCAGCACCGTGCTGAAGTCGGCCCCGTACTCGGCGCTGGCGACGACCTCGACGGGGCACGTGGCGTTTAGGCTCTCGGCGTATACCGGGAGCGTAACAGAGAACGTGGAGCCGGCAGATATGTGCTGGACGAAGGCGGGCTGTCCGGGCGAGAGGTAGGGGCACTGCGGCACCGCGGTGAACGTGACGGCGTTGTAGGTACACGACGAGTAGAACGTGAGGGCCAGCGCGCCCAAGCTGCCGTTGTACTGCGGCAGGGAGGACCAGCGCGCGTCCAGCAGGGTCATCTGCACCGTGGAGCAATCGCCGCCCGAGGAGCCCGCCGCCCCTATCTGCACCAGATGTTGCGTTGTGGGAGCGGCCAGCGACAGCGCCGCCAGGAGGATGAGGAGTATTGAGTACTTGGCGGTCATGGCGGAGGATCCCCCGCTATATATATTTCTTGCTCACCTCAAGAACTCGTCTATACGCCTCGAGGTCTTGACCAGGGAGAGGGGATCCCTCCCGACGAGCTCCACATATCTGCGGTAGTCCTCGTCCATCGGCCTGAGCTCGAGCCGGCGGAGCGTCTCGCGTATCTGCCAGTTGCCCACGGAGACGTAGTAACCCTCGCCTATCCTCCTCACGACGGCCACGGTGCCGCGCCTCCCCATGGCGGCGAGCCTCTCGAGCACGGCGAGCCTCGCGGCCTCGTAGCCGCCGTCCATCGCGCTCCTCCTGCCCCTCGGGTCCTCGGCCACCTCTATCTCTGCGGCGCGGCCGCCGTGGATCCACCTCTCCAGGTAGTAGAATCTCAGCGGGCCCGGGATCACGGCCACCAGATATCTGTTGTCGAGATACTCGGCGTAGCCGTACAGCAGTTGCGAGACCTCGGGCATATGTCTCACCTCGGCGGCCACCGCGTCGCCTATGGCCACGTCCACCGCCGTTATGCTCCATCGGCTGGGCACAAGCCTCCTGCGGTGGCGGTGGCCGAGGAGGCCGAGCGCGAACGCCCTCTGTATCGCGTAGAGGTCGACGCCTCTGCGGTAGAGGTCTACCGCGGCCTCGCCGGCGGGCATGTCGTCGTTCATGGCCCGGTCGAGCGCCCTGGGCACGGCGGGGTTGCCGGCGATCCTCACCGACTCCAGGGGGGCGCGGGGCCCCATCGGCCTCTCCCTGAGGTCGAACTCGAGGCGCGGGACGGGCGGACGCGCCAGCCTCATCTCCAAGTCGACAGGCCTCTGCGAGACGGCCAGCAGGGGCAACTCGCCGAGGCTCCAGGGGCTCGAGGCCTCCCTGAAGCCGAACGCCATGTAGCTCCGCAACCTCAGTATCTCCTCCAGGTCCTTGCCCCACAGCAGCTCCGGGTGGTCGTAGGCCCTGGCGTCGTCGCCGCCGACGTCGGGCGGCTCGCCTATGTACACCCTCACGCGCGGCCAGCCGGCCTCGCCCACCACGGCGCTGGGGGGCGTGGCCCCGAACACGTCGCGGCCTCTTATCCTGAAGAGAGAGGCCTTGAACGCCCTTATCCTCTCCAGGATGGGGCACCTGGGCAATCCGCACAGCATCTTCCTTCCCTGGCACTTCGCGCAGATCGAGTACACGGTGCGTCGGCGCCCCGGCTATAAAACCTCTACGTCTACTCCCTGAGGCCGAAGGATATCCTCGTGAGCCAGTAGATCGCCTTGAGCACGCCCAGGGCGTTGTCAAGATATATCGAGGAGAGGAGCGACGACGACCTGCCCCTGCTCTCCCTGAGCTGTTGGAACATGGAGTCCAACGAGTTGAAGACCTTGTCTATCATGTAGCTGACGATCTTGCTCACCACCTTGTTGCGGGAATTCTGGAGCAACACGGGGGCCAGCCTCCTGGTGACCCTCAAGTCGTAGCGCCAGCTGGCGTAGAGTATGTCCCAAAAGCCCTCGGGCAGATAGTCGAGCGTCGGGTGCCTCAAGTTCCTCAAGGCCGATGTATACATGGGCACCACGGGCAGCGGGAAGATCCAGGCCACGAAGCCGTGGTCCACTATCTTGTCGACCATCTCGAGGGACTGGCGTATATCCTCCTCGGTCTCGTCGGGGTATCCTATGGTCATGGTGTAGGCCGGGTAGATGTAGTTCTCGTTGAGTATCGCTGTGGCCTCTATTATCAAGTCGTGCCACCTCTCGGGCGGATAGGGATAGGCCTTGTTCCTCATGTATTTGTTCAGAATCCTGACGCTGCCGGTCTCCAGCCCTATCACCGGCGTATCGCCCTTGTCGGGCCCGAGGCCTCCCAGCTCGGCCACGGCCTTGACAGTCCTGGGCGACTCCACGACGGGGGCCGCCGAGACGTGGCTGAAGAAGATGTGGCGCACCTTCCTGCCGCCGGCCTCGACGGACCTTATGGCCTCGTACAGCTTTACTATGGCGTCGTGGTTCACCCTGAGCCTGTTGGGGCCGTAGGGCGACGTGCCGTAGAGCAACAGATCGTCGGTGATTAGATCCACCTGCGTCCAGCCGGCCCTCAGGTTCACCTCCACCTCCCTCACCACAGTGGATATAGGGATAGAGCGGAAGGTCACAGGCGTGACGGAGCAGAACTGGCAGCCGCGCGGGCATCCCCTAGTTATCTGGACCTCGCCCAGGCGGGCTGGGTTGACGATGGCCGGTATATCCTCGGCGGCTGGGTACTCGTCCACGCCCGGCCTTATCACAGGCGGCACCTCCTCCCCCGCGAGTATCTTGGGCAACCACTTGGGGAGCGTCACCTCCACGTCATCGACGAAGATGACGTCGGCCCACCTCGGCCTGCCGGCCCTCATCAGTTGCTCCACGCCGGGGCCCCCCACTATCGCCTTGAAGCCGTACTTCGCCTTAAGCCTCTCGACCCTCTCGCCGAGCTCCCTGAAGAACCGGGCCGTCCAGGTCTCGCCGCCGCCCAGAATCATGGTGAGGAAGGTGCTCACCGGCGATAGGCCGTATGGATCGTGGCCGGCGCTCACGCCGACGAGCTTGGTCCCGGGGCCCACGGCCCTCTCCAGCCTCTCGGGAGGCACCACGGCCACGTCCCTATACCCGGCGTTCACCAGAACCGCCTCCACCTTCCTGAGGGCGTACGGGGCATATACCGCCTTCCCCTCCCCGTCGGCCTCGGCGGGAGGCGCGAAGAATCTGTCCATGAAGAGGCGGGGGACCAGCCTCGCCGGCATACAGGCGACGTAGCCCAGAGAGGAGTTGCCGCCGTAGTCGGTGAACGAGGATCTATCGGCCGTGAGGACGAACTCCCACGGCATTATATTTATCTATGATTCCCATTATTAAGCTTACCACCACCGCGGAACGTTAAGGGCTATAGACAGGGAAATAAATATATTTTTATATATCGGTTTTATATCGGAACAGTATTTAAGACGGCGCCTAGGACGTTTCGTGATGACAGGGTCGATGGATAGATAGATGACGTCAGGAAGAGACGAGCTGAACCCCCGCCCCAAGCTCCCTGGCCCTCCTGTATACGTGGTACACGGCGGCGACGTCGAAGGGGGCGTAGCCCACCGATTTGTAGAGGGCGATTTCGCCCCGACGGCAGAGCCCCCGCCCCGAGACGAGGTCCCCGAGGGGTACGAGCTCCAGGCCCGCCACGTCGTCGGTCTCCTCCGGCGCCTCGGGGCTGTCCACGACGGCGCACTTGGCCCTGGCCCTAACCGCGTCGTCGAGCTCCCGCACGGGCCTGGGGGCGCCGACCGAGATCACGAGGGAGCTGGGCGCCAGAGATGCGCCTCTCACCACGGGCTCGCGGCTGTTCGTGGCCGCCACGACCACGTCAGCCCTCAGCACGTCCTCGAGGCCCGCGACCTCTACGCCGAGCCTGGAGGCGAGCTCCGCCGCGCGGGACCTGCTGTAGACGGCCACGCGCGACGGCTTGAGGACCTCCCTGAAGACCCTTATGTGGTACTCAGCCTGGACGCCCGCCCCTATGACGCCCACGAAGTCCGCCCGCGCCCCCAGCAGCTTGGCCGCCAGCGCGCTGGCGGCGGCCGTCCTCCAGCCCGTCAGCCTCGTGCCGTCGGCCACGGCCAGAGGCTCGCCGCTCCTCGCGTCTATCAAGACGGCCAGGGCCCTCACGGAGGGCCTCGCCTCGGGGTATATCCCCACGAGCTTGGCGCCTATGCCCATCCCCTCGATGTAGGCCGCCATCGGGGCGAACCAAACGCCGCCGAACTCCAGCGCCCTGCGGGGGAGGACGCGCCCGCCGGCCCTCAAAGCCGCCGCTATATCCTCGACCAGCGCCGCCGGGTCGACCAGCCTATCCACGTCAGGTATGAACAACATAGGGGATGCGGCGCACCCGCTTATAAGCTATGGCCCCGCGGAGGGCGGACCCCCGTCGCGATGGGCTACAGATGGGCCGCGCCCCTGGACCGCGCCGAGCGTCACGCCCAGCCGGCCCGCGCGCCGCCCGCCTCTCAGCCTAGGGCGGTCACGTTGTAGACTCTGAGCGTCGACTTAGTCGAGAAGCCCACGTAGGCCGGCGACCCGGAGAAGTAGCAACCGTATCTGGCCAAGATGTTGCCGTACTGATCCCTCACTATTATGTCGCCGAAGCCGTTGAGGGGCCGCAGCTCGACCCACGCGGCGTTGGGGTACGAGCCTAGGCCGGCCGTAAAGCCGCCGCAGATCGCCGAGAAGGCGGAGCCCGATATGGATATGCCGAATATAGGCGTCAGCGATTGGGCGAAGACGGCGTACGTGCCGGAGCCCGTGAAGTTGGCGATATATGTCAACGCGCCCTGTACCAACGGCATGTAGGCGGCGGAGCTCCCCGACAGCAACAAGTATCCCTGACCCACCTGGACCGACCCCTGGCCGTACCAGCCGTTGGGCAGAGGACACGTCGAGGGGGCAAGGGTTATGTTGGCGAAGTAGCCCGTCGTCTCGCCGTTGGGCGAATATATCACCAACGCCATCCCGACTATGTAGCCCGTCGTCCAGACGGGAGAGACGCTCCATTTGAGCCAGGTGAGCGAGGGCGGCTGCTGGCTTGAATACAGCAGGCTTACGTTGGGCAAGTTGAGGCCGTAGATCGTCTTCGCCAGAAGCACGGGGCTCCTCCCGTTGACCGATATGTAGTACACCACCTCTAGGTCGGGCCGCCCATCGCCGGTGGTGTCTATGAAGAAGTTCAGCTGGGCGTAGTCGTCGCCCGTCAGGGCCGCTTTGAGGGCCCACCACGCGGTGAAGTTCCAGCTGGCCGGCACGGGCCCTATCCACTTGCTCACGTTTATGAAGGCCGCGGCGTATCCGTTCTTGCCGTCTAGCACCAAGGACGTGACCGAGCCCAGCTTGGTCGGAGTCGAGCCTATATACGCCTTGGAGTCGCCGCTCGTGTAGAAGACGACCCAGGGCGGTTGCGTCGTGAAGCTGAGGCCGTATCCGCAACTGAAGGTCTGCTGGTACAGCTTCGACATGGGCTTCGCCGTGAAGTTGACCAGCTGGAGGGCGTAGATCCCGCCCTTGTTGAACCAGGCGGCGGCGAGGACGCTGTAGGGCTGGCCCGCCGTCATGTACCAAGTGAGGGGGGCCGGCACGGCGACGTAGGGCCCGGCGGTCTGGGTCTGCGATATCTGCACGGAGCCGCCCAGCGAGATGGAATAGGCTGCGGAGCCCGTCTGGGCCAGCTCGACCAGGCGGGCCGACCACCCGGAGCCGGCCTTGGGCGCGAAGACCCCCGTCTCGTAGACCTCGGGCCACCCCGGCACGAACTTCTCGACGTAGACCGTGACGTTGTAGCCGTTGGAGGCGTACCAGTAGGCCCGGGCGAGCGGGAACAGGGAGCCGTTCAGGTCCTTGGCCACCGGCGGGAGCGTGGCGTTGACTGACCAGTACGACGCGTTGAGCAGAGACAGAGCGGCGTAGGCGACGGCCGCCAGCAACGCGGCGGCTCCGGCGGAGAGCGGAAGCGCGGTCCTCCGGCCCATCAAGCCGCCGAGCTCAGGAAGTCCAGCTTCTCCCTCTCCTCCAGCGGCAGCGCCTTGGGGTCCACCGAGGAGAGTATCACCTCGGCGGCCGCCCTGGGGTTCGTGAAGTAGTACGTGAAGCCCCCTACCTTTACGCTCTTGAGCTTCCCCTCCCTCTCCAGGACGTAGACGTGCCACTGGACGGCGCCCCAGCTCCTCCCCACAGCCTTAGCTATCTGGGCGAGCGTCGCGGCGCCCATGCTCTCCACCGCCTTGATTATCTGGCCGCGCACGGGATCGTCGGCGGTGGCCCTCTTGAATCTGCCTACTATGGGCGCGAGGGCCGCCAGGGCCCACTCCCTCCTGTTGAGGGCCACCTGGGTGGCCGCGGCAGCCCCGGCGACCGCGGCGACGGCGGCTAGAGGCAAGGCCTGAGGCGGGGGAGGGGGCGGCGGTGGCGGCGTCTGCACCTGGATCAGTAGGTAGCCCCTGACCTCGACTGTCTCGTTGGTGGGGTTCACGCAGGTTATGACGGCACCGCCGGAGGCTTGGAACGGCTGATTCGGGGCGCAGAAAGACGGAAGATGGGGGTACACCGTGTAGTTGCCGGGAAAGTATATGCCTATGGGGTACGCCGCCAAGGGCAGCAACACGACCGCCACCGTCATGTTCAGCATAGTGCCTATGGGGTAGGTCAATATATATCTTGCGTAGCTATATGAGGAAGGGGTCGGGCAGGCCCAGGGCGCGGGCAGCCGCTATGAGGACTATGAGGTATATCCAACCGGCGGCTGCGAAGAGGTAGGCAACCCACCACCTCCTGTAGATACCCCACCAGGAGTAGCCAAGCGAGGCCGACATGAGCCCCAGGGCCAGAAGGTAGGTGAACCTGGCGTAGAACTGGGCCCAGAGCTGGGCCAAGACGCCGAACACGAAGCCGGCCGCGAACGAGGAAATGAGGCCGGCCGCCCTAGTGTAGTCGAGATCGGACCCCTTGTACATCACAGCGAGCAGGGGGGTCAGCGCGGCGATGGAGCCCGCCATAAGGGCGAGGACGGGATCCATGGCTAGAACAGCCAGAGGGTATAGGCGTTGAGGGCCTGCGCGGCTATCCAGAGCGCGGCGAGGTAGACGTACGGCGCGCTGGCCGCGAGCGCCAGGTCCAGGTCCAGCCGCGAGGGACGGAGCGCTATCAGAAATATCAAGAGCTGGCTGGCCGTCACCAGCGCCAGGGCAACCAAGGCCGAGGGCCTGGCGTACACCTGGGGGGCTCCCGACGCTATGAGCAGCGCCGAGTAGACGTTCGCCGTAGTGCCCAGAACTATGAAGGCTGTGACGACGTCCCTATCGGGGAAGAGCTCTGAGCGGTCCGCCCTCCCAGCGGCCTTCTGCTCGGCCCACTGCCTTGCCACAGACAGGGCGAGGCCCCAGACGAGGCCGGCCAGCAGAGGGGTCAGCTCCACGGCCCAAGCCTCTCAACGGCCACCGACACGACCTGCGGGAGGCCCCCCCAACGCCCCGTCCCGTCGGCCACCACTATGAAGGGCCCGGCCCAGCCCCTCGGCGCACCGAACGGCAGCGGCGCGTTGCGCAGATACGGCTCCATGGGGCCTAGGTAGTAGTACGTCGTGCCGTTCCCCGGAAACACCCAGAACGGGCCCAGGCGGCCCGCGGGAGGCTTGGACCCGAACAGGACCAGGTCCGAGGTCAGATACGCCGTGGGCGTGAAGTAGATGTAGTACAGAAGCATGTGCATATCCACGGGGAGGCCGAACCCGTATATATAGATTCGATCGGCTATGGAGGAGCCGTTGGCGGCCACCACGGTGGCGACGGGCCCCTCGACTCTGTACGCCACCGCCAGCTTCGGCCTGGCCAAGACGTAGGCTGCAGGCGTCGGCGCCCCTATGAGGCCGATGTCGTTTGCGGAGGCCTCGGCGATCGGGTCGACGGCCGGCGCCGGGGGCGCCTCGACCTTTAGGCAAGGCGCCGGGTAGAGGTAGAAGGTCCCGTTGCCCCGCAGGTCCAGCAGGAACGAGGCCAGCGATGTTCCGCTCTGCGGATACGGCGCCCACATCGGCGAGCCGTTGACCAGGACGCCTGGGGCCAGCTCCGTATAGGGCATCGGCTGGGTTATGGCCAAGACCCCTCCGCGCTCCACGACGCATCCGGAGAACGGAAGCTGGCCTATCTCGACCCCCCAGGCGTAGAGCGCGCCGTCGGGGGCCAGCTGGAGGAACTGCCAGCCCGATCCGTTGAGGACCACCGCGGCCCTGACGTCGACGCCCGGATACCAGTCGACCTCCCTGACCTTGAAGACGTACTCAGCGCTCCAGGAGCCGTAGAGGAGCTCGGCCCTGCAGGTCCCCTGATAGCCGGGCGGCACGAAGACGTCCAGCCCGTAGCCGCCAGGGCCCCTGAGGTACGTCGGAAGGCCGAAGGGGCAGTCGGAATTTATATATATCAAAGGCCCGTTGACCGACACCGGTATGAGGCCGGGATACCTCCAGGTCCCGAAGGGAGAACTGTAGAGGTAGAAGGTCCCGTTTCTGAACGCAACGTAGGGCGGCGGCGACGGCTGGAGCAACGAGGCCGGCTGAACCGACCTAAAGACATAATCCCCCGAAGGGGACGCTACGGATATCAGAAAAACAAGAAACGGGAAAAACGACACCAAAAAACGTTTAATTTGACGCTTATCCATGCAAATATTTATTATGATTGTGCAGAGAACGTTATGTCAACCTCGTAAGTCGCCAACGCGATCTTCCCATTAGCTAAATTATTAGCTGAATTTGTGCTATAGGCGCTGGGATTCACCAAGACAGAGACTCCAAGCGGGATGCACTGGCCCTGCGAGATCGTGCCAAGCGAAATTGGTCCGGTGTTTTTTGATCCTTCACTATTGAAACCTACCCACTGTCCTGGATTGTTAGGATTATATACCACGAATTGATCCACGTACTGTTGGTATTGCGAGCCACTAACAGGACCTATGTATGTTATATATACCGTGAGTGGGCCGTTATAATGGTAATTACATACCTGTAGCGCATTGGTGTAGTTGGTCACATCGCCGGTGAAGCCCACTATCGATATCTCGGTTATGTTGAGGCCGGTGTTGGGGTCATAGTAGTATGTGACATATATGTAATTACTATAGCCCGAGCTGTCGCTGCGGCCGGTTATGCCGGTGTCGGCGCCGGCGTACTTCATGGCCGGGGGCAGTGTGGCGTTTATGGACCAGTTCGTCACGTTGGTGAACTGCAGGGCCGCCAGCGATATGGCGGCGAGCGCGATGGCGGCGAAGCCCAAGAGACCTAGCTTCCTCCTCTCCATGCCTTTATGTTTGTATAGTGTATAAATACCTTACGTAGCGGTTTACGGACGCGTCGGCAGCTTCGGCCGCGCGCGGCCGGGCGGGTCGGCCGGCATATATAGCCTATATGGCGGCCCGCGCGCCGCCCGCCCCTATATCTCCGTCAGGAGGTAGAGGCCGGGCTCCCTCGCCGCCCTTCTGGCCTCCGCGGGCGTCTTGAAGACGCCGACTATCGAGAGGTCTGAGAGCCTCACGAGGGCCCAGCCGCGGCGTCCGCTCCTCCTGGCGGCGGCCTCCGCCCTCTCCATCAGCTCCTCGAGCATAGTTCCTCCACGAGCCTGGACAGCTCCCGGGCGGCGGCTCTGTAGAGGTCGGCCAGCCCCTCGGGCGCCGTCGGGGGCTCCACGGGGCTGCACGTCGTCCGGGCCCTCGCGAACGAGGACGCCAGCGCCAGGTCGGCGCCGGTCACGCCCCCCGCCTCGGCCTCGCCGTACAGCAGGGATATCAGCGCTATGTGGAGGGCGTGGAGCCTCGCGGCTCCGTCAGCCACGTCCCTGCCTAGGTAGTGGTCGCCCAGGAGGTATGCCTTCTCGCGGTGCACGTCGGCGAGGAGCCTCCTGGCCGCCTCGACGTCTCCTCTGGCCAGCGCCTCGAGGACCGCCCCGCGTAGCTTATTATCCATATATTCTCCTGCCTGCCCGGCACTTAATAATTTGCGCCGTCGGTAGTTGCCGTGCAGGTCAAGGTTGGCGAGAGGCTCTACGAGGTGAGGAGCCAGGCCGATCTGGAGGCGCTCTGCGCCGAGCTCAAGTCGGCCCTGGAGGCCAAATGCATCTACAACTCCTGGTACATAAGGGTCCCGCCCGACAGGCTTCTGGAGATAGCCGAGGAGGCCTACCTCTCCTACCTCAGGGGGGAGGCCGAGGTGGGGCCCGTGGTCGGCAGATACCTCGAGAGGCTGGGCCTCAGCAGGAGCCTGGCGAGGACCATAACGCCGACCCTCAGCGCGCTCGGCATGTCGGCGGGCGGCGTGTTCTCGCGGCAGGCCCTAGAAATCGGGAGGCTGATCCACGAGGGGAGGCGGCGCGAGGCGCTCTCCGCGCTGAGGGAGGCGGCGCTGAGGAACTGCGTAGTTAGGGACGTCGTGGAGAGGCTGGGCGACGGGTGCGAGGGCTTGGCCGAGGCGGTCGACGCCGTGTTGAGGGGCTACGGCAAACAGCCCAGGCCCGACGAGGCCAAATACACGGCGGATTTAGTCAGGGCCATCCATCCGCCGTGCACTCCCTGCAGCCTCAGCTGCGTGGATAGGGCCTCGCTGGCCTCCTGCGCCGGCGCCTTGGTGGAGAGGGCCATATACGGCGCCGCCGATCTCTTCGAGAAGCTGGACATATCGGTCCTGCCCATGCACCTCGCGCTGGTCAAGACGGGGGAGGGCCGCTACGGAGTGGTCGTGAGGGATACCAACAAGCTGATCGGCCTGGCCGCCGTGGCCGACCCGATAGAGGGGGCCCAGGTGAACAGGCTCAGGGACGTGTCCAAGAGCCTGGACGGGCTGGCCGGCGAGGGCGAGTACGAATTCTATATAAAAATAGTGCCCATACTCGACGGCGCCCCTCCCTGCTATAGGGCCAAGGCCTTCGTCGAGGTGGTTAGGGCGGACCTGGAGAGGGCGTCCCGCATAATAAAGCTCGAGTGACGGGCTACCTTATCACGTGGGTTGTCTCGAAGGTCCTGACGATCCAGGGCCGGCCTTGGACGTAGGTGCGGACCTCCACGTAGGGCGCCAGCCCCGACGTGGCTATCTTCCTGCCGAGCACCTCGTCAACCTGGAATATGCCGGTTTCCGAGTCCATATAGACGTAGATCGCCAGGGGCCGCTCCTTGCCCCTGCCCACGTAGACGCGCCTTATGGCCAGGGCCGAGAGGGCGTGTATGTCGTTCTTCCCGATCTCGTAGGGCATCCTGGCCCTTCCCTCGGCCATGTCGGTGCCGTCGGCTATCTTGGCGACCGCCCCCTCGAAGGTTAGGCAGGTATACGCCTCGTCGTGGCAGAACACTATATGCATCACCTCCTGCTTCAGCATGTACATCTTCTTGGTGGGGCCGTATATCGGCTCCAAGATCTTGCCCACCACCCTATCGGCGATCATGGCCGAGTATATGGGGTGGTGCGTCCTGTGGACGCTGTTGCCTATGTCGTGGAGGTACGCCCCTATGAGCGTCACCGCCAGCGAGTCCTCGACGTCGCCCACCCCGTCCTTGACCACGCTCGGCTTGAAGCCGCCCTCGTAGAGGACCTTATATATCGCCATGGCGCTCCCCGCAACTATCCTCGAGTGGACGGGGCCGTGGTCGTTGTAGTACAGACGCTTGACGGTGAAGACGTTGGACATCTCGAGGTAGGCCTCTATCTCCTCGTCGGTCGTCAAGATCTCCCACGTCTTGACCACCTTGTCGTGTTTGGGCATAACCTCGTCTATGAGCTTGACGCCTACTTCGTACAAAGGCTCCAGCGCCTCCACTGGCGTCCAGATTCGGCTATTTAAATACTTCCGTGAGCAAAGTTTTTATTACTGGGGCGGCCGAAGGATGTGCTCGACGCCCTATTGCTCTTCGCCGTGCTGGCCCTAACCAGCTTAGCGGCCGGCTTCATGGGCTCCTTGACCGGCCTCGGCGGCGCCACGTTCCTCGTACCCATATACGTGCTCTTCCTCGGGATCCCCATACAGTACGCAGCGGGCGCCAGCTTGATCTCGACCATAGCCACGTCGAGCGGCGCCGGATCGGCGTACGTCCGCGACAGGGTGACCAACGTACGTATAGGCATGTCGCTGGAGATAGCCACCACCAGCGGCTCCATCGTGGGCTCGCTTACGGCCGCCTGGGTCTACGCCCACAATCTGCAGCACGCTATATATATCGTGTTCGCCGTAGTGTTGCTGGGCTCCATATACACGCAGATAACCAGGTCGAAGTACGAGCTGCCGAAGCCTATGCCGCCCGATAGGTGGACCAAGTGGCTCCAGCTGCACGGGCGCTACTACGACCCCGCGCTGGGCAGAGAGGTGGACTACCACGGAGTGAGGTGGTGGCTCGGCGAGCTCATAATGTTCGCCGCGGGCGTCATATCGGGCCTTCTCGGCATCGGCAGCGGGGCGCTGAAGGTGTTGGGCATGGACTGGGCCATGAACCTCCCCATGAAGGTGTCGACGACCACGAGCAACTTCATGATCGGCGTCACGGCGGCGACCGGCAGCTCCATATATTGGTTCTTCGGCTATATACAGCCCTTCTTCGCGGCCGCGACGGCTATAGGCGTCCTCGCCGGCTCCTTCGTCGGCAGCAAGGTCCTCCTGAGGCTTAGAAACGTCACCATACGCTACATCTTTATGGCCATATTGGCCATATTGGGCGTGCAGATGCTCCTAAGAGGGCTCGGCCTCTATCCTTGATATGGATCTCGAAGACGTTATCGGCTACACCCTGAGGATCGGCGTAATAATAAGCGTAGCGCTAATAGCGGCGGGCGTCGTGCTCCTCGTCGTGAGGCCGCCCGCGCCCCACATGTTGCAACAGCTGTCCAACCCCCGATCCTTGATCAACACATCGTTGGTAAGCCCAGCCCAGGTCCTCTCGGGAAGCGCCGGGCTCAACGGCATGGACGTGATCCTGCTGGGCTTGATCGTGCTGATAGCCACCCCCGTCCTGAGGGTTGCCATAGGCATCGTGCAGTTCGCGAGGGAGCGGAATTATATATATGTAATCATCACTTCCATTGTACTATTTAATTTATTTTTCGCTATATTTATAATACCAATTCTCCTTAAATGAATGTCTTGAGGAAAAAATTTTACGTAGATATCTTGCTTCATCTCAAGAGGGCCGGGGTCGACTACGGCAAGTCCATATCGAGGGCGCTCGACGCGCCTCTCGCCTCGGTGCTCGCCGCGCTGGAGGAGCTGGAGGCCGCGGGCCTCGTGGAGCGCGTCGGCGGCCGCGTCCTCAAGAGGGATAAGGCCAGGATGAAGTTGGCGCACGAGGTGAGGAAGCACCACGTCTACTACAGGCTGTCGAGGACCGGCGAGCTGTTGCTCAGATGTTTAAGGGCGCGGGGGCCCGCGGCGTATCTAGAGGCCATGACCGGCGAGGAGAAAAAGGCACTGGTTGATGCGTGTAGGGGGGCCGGATCGGCGCATCGGGCCTTGGTCGACATGGGGCTCGTCGACGGCGACGGGACGCCGACCGAGCTCGGCAGAAGCGTCGCGTCCCTTCTGGATCCCTCCTGCGCCGGACGGCGTTAGCCGGAGGCTGCGCCCTCCGCGGCCGGCCGAAGCCGCGGCGCGACGCCCCGCCCCGGAGCTGGATCCCGTGCCGGAGGCCTCAGACTTAAAAATCGGTTCGGGAAGTGCCACATGACGTCTGTGCTGTGGGTATTGTTCGACGGAGGGGGCGATAGGCCTAGGAACGGCGCCACGCCCTTCTTTACCGCGCTGAAGCCCGTCATAGACAGGCTGGCCTCTCTGGGCTCCTGCGGCGTTATGGACCCCATATCGCCCGGCGTGAGGCCGGGTTCCGACACGTCGCATCTGGCCCTCTTCGGGTACGATCCCTATAGGTACTACACGGGCAGGGGGGCCTTCGAGGCGCTTGGCGCCGGCCTGGAGCTGAGGCCGGGCGACGTCGCGTTTAGGACGAATCTGGCCACGGTCGACGCCAGAGGCGTCGTTGTGGACAGAAGGGCCGGGAGGTACGTGGCGCCTGAGGAGGCCAGGGAGGTCGAGGCGGCCATGGCGAAGATAGGGGAGGAGGTGGAGCGGAGGTTCGGGGTAGCCGCCATCTACAGATCCACCGTGGAGCATAGGGGGGTCTTGGTGCTGAGGGGCGCGGTGTCCCACAGGGTGTCCGACACGGATCCCCACAAGACCGGAGAGCCCCTGAGGCGCTCGCAGCCGCTGGACGACAGCAAGGAGGCGAAGGCCGCCGCCGAGGTGGTGAACTACATATCGGAGGCCTTTACGGCGTACTCGAAGGACCTCGAGGCCAACAGGAGGAGGGCGGCCAGGGGCGAGCCGTTGATAAACGCCGTGTTGGTGAGAGGCGGCGGCTACATGCCGACCGTGGAGCCGTTGCGGCAGAGGTACAACGTCAAGGGCGCCGCCATAGCCGGCGTGGCCCTTATAAGGGGGGTGGCCAAGGCCGTGGGCATGGATCTCTACAGCGCCGAGGGCCTAGGCGGCACCAAATTCGACAAGTTCGAGGAGGCCGTGAAGCTGGCCGTCGAGCTCCTCAAGAGGTACGACCTGGTTTTTCTCCACGTCAAGGGGACGGACAGCGCGAGCCACGACGGGGATTTCAGGGGCAAGGTCGACGTAATCGAGAGGCTGGACGCCGCCTTGAGGCCCTACGAGGCCGTGCTGGAGGAGAACTACGTGGTCGTCACCTCGGACCACGCGACGCCCATTTCGGTGAGGGAACACACGGGGGAGCCGGTCCCCATACTGCTCTACGGCCCCGACGTGGTGAGGGACGACGTGGACAAGTTCAGCGAGCTGACCTGCTGGCGCGGCGCATTGGGCAGAATCAGGGGCATGGACGTCATGCCGACCATAGCGAGCTACCTAGGCCTCTCCGAGAAATTCGGCGAGTGAGGACCTCCGTCGCTCCAGGCCGGCGCCCTCGGCCGGCCCGCCTCGGGGTGATGCTGGGGGTCCGCGCCGCCGGAGCTCATGCCTACTGACATGGCGTTGCCCACGTGAGGTCTCTCCAGACGGGCTGAGGGCCTGGCGAGGTGGTTATGCGGCTCGGCCGCGGGCGGGCCTTTCATACAGCCGCGCGGACGCGCGGCGGTCCGGCCCGTATATATCCTCGCGGAGGTATTAATTTTTAGAGGTCGGCCAGCGCCCTCGCCATGATGTAGGCATCTTCGCCGTCGCTGTAGTAGCGCGGTATCCGGCCCGCTATCTCGTAGCCGAGCTTCTTGTAGAGAGATATGGCGGGCGTGTTGCTGACCCTGACCTCGAGGAATACCTCCTCGGCCTCGTAGAACTTCTTCATGGCCTTCATGCCCCTTATCATCATGTTGGTGGCTATCCCGAGCCTCCTCGCGTGGGGGAGGACGCCGATGGAGACCACGTGTCCCTTGTGGGCCGCCTTGCCCTTGTTTATATAGCTCCAGCCGTACTCCACCCTATTCATCATATATCCGACGAGCTCCCCTCCCATCTCGGCCACTATGAAGGCCCTCGGGAAGGACATGTGGTGCTCCACGAAGAACCACTCGGGGTAGTTCTCGGGCAGGACGCGTCTGTTTATAGAGACCACCGAGCTCAGGTCGGCCATCCTGAACTCCCGCAGGACGTACCTCCGCCCGTCCTTGGCCGCGAACTCCTGGGGCCCCTCGAGGAGTATCTCCATCTGGAGAGCCGTAGGGAACGTTTTTATAATTGACCTCCTCCCCGCCCTGAGGGACGAGGGGTTTCTTCGGGGTGGCTCATCGGCGCCCTCGCCTGGCCTTCAGCGGCCCCTCGGGCCGTGGTCACGGAGCTACCCGGGCCAGCACCGCGGGTAACACGCCGAGTCCCTGCAGAAGCTCGAAGACCGGGGCGGCCCTAGCCGCTTCGGAGACGTGCCCCCGCCCGCGTGCCTCCGTCCGAGCTCATACCCTGATGCGCCTAGCGGCGCCCTTGACGCCCTCGACGGCGATGCCCACCGCCTCCGCGAGACATATCAGCATTCCGTACTCCCTGTAGGCGGCGAGCCACAGCGCCGCCGCGGCCAGGACCCCGGGATTTCTGCCCGCGGCAACCCTCCTGTTACCCTCAAGGATCTCCATGGCCCTCCTCACCACGGGAGCCGGCAGTCTGGCTCTACCCGCCACCATCTTGACGTACTCCTCCAGGGGAGGCCTCCTGCCCCTGGCCGCCTCGTTAAGCCTCCAGGCCGCCCTCTTGACGGCCGACCTGTCCGCCTTGCTGCACCTGAGGAAGTCGCCCAATGGCCGGGGTTCGCCTAAATCCCTCGCCGCGAGCCACAGGGCCGCCACCGCCACGGCCCCGGCCGAGAGGCCCTCCAGGTCGTGCACATGCCTCCTCACGAGGGCCAGGGCCGCCTCGGCTACGCGGTGCGGCGCGCCTGCGCACTCCCTGATCCGGCTTATCTCGGCGCCTATCGCCGCGAGCCTAGCCTCCCTCCAGTTAAGGGTGTCCCTGTAGAAGCTCGCTAGCGCGAGCCAGCGGGGGCCGTGCTCCATCTCCACGCCGATCTCGGTCTTGCTCACCAGCCTCAGGGGTGCCGCGCGGATGCGCGCCAGCTGGGACGCGCCGCAGGCGCGCCGCTCCGGCCCCGTATCGACCACGCTATCAGCCGCACGGCGAAGGAGCTTTTCGAGGGGGCCAGGAGCCGTGGAGGGGCCGGCGGAGCTCTTCGTCGAGGCGGTCGCGCGCGTCCTGGCTTGGGTGGACGAGCACAAGGCCCACCTCTTCCTGACGGCGGCCGTCGCGGCCGGGCTGGTGGCGGCCTCCGCCGCCATGAATCTGTGGGGCCTTATCGAGCTGGGCAGGCTGGCCCACGCGGCCTCCCTTGCGCCCTTCGCCGCCTTCGGCGGGGTCGAGCGCTCTAGGGAGGAGGCGTTTAGGCTGATCAAAGGGGCGCCGGACCCCTACGGTAAGTTCCTGGAGATGGCGAGGGAGGCCAACGCCGGGAGGATAAGGCTGGCGGAGCCCTGGGAGTCGCTGAGGAGGCTGATAGCGCCGAAGCCGTCCGAGGAGAGGGGGCTGATGCGCGGCAAGGCGTATGGGGAGCTCGACGAGAGGGGGAAGGGGGCCCTATTCTACGCAACGCTGGCCCTTGAGGAGGCCTTCGGCATCTACAGGTCTGCGTTAGGAGAGGTCGCGTCGAGGCTCGAGGAGGCGGTGCAGAAGAGGGAGGTCGGCGAGGGGCCGTTCAAGAGGGCCGTATACGCGGCGGACCTCGGGAGGCTGGAGCGGCTGGCCGAGGAAGATGAGGAGGCCTTCGAGAAGGCCTTGAGAGCCCTCAGGGAGAGGCTCAACGAGTACGCGGTCAAGTACGATCTGAGGAATCTCCTGGACGTAGATGAAGACACGGCGAGAAGGCTGGCGGAGGCGGGGCGACCGGAGCTCTCCAAGTTCAGCGGCGCCAACTTCGGCGTGAAGGCCTACGCGGCCCTTATGGCCTATAGGGAGCGCGCGCTGGGCAGAAGAAGCATATACGGCGCGGCGGCCAGGTACTGGCTTGAGGAAGGCGGGGCGGCCTGGCTCCTCTACTACGCGCCAGGCTCTGCGTACAACAAAGCCGAAAAGACAAAGGCCGAGGGAGCCGCGGCTGTCGAGGGTATGATCGCCGAGGCCCTCCGCCGCCTGTTCTTGAAGCCAGGCGCCGACTACTACCGCAACTTCGTCGAGCTTCTGGGGAGCGGCGGGCTGGCGCTGATTGAGGAGGAGAAAACCGACACGTCCCTCGTGTTTAAGCTCTTCAGGCTCGAGGAGGGCGGCAAGCCCGTCGAGCTTGAGGGCGTAAAGCTGAGGATTGAGAAGGTGGGAGAGGAGACGGGTGTGACCTACTTCTTGGAGCTCGACGCGAGCCGGCGGGAGCTCTTCGAGCATGAGCTTAAGATGGTGTGGAAGGCGGCGGAGGAGCTTAGGGAGCGCTGGCCCATCGAGGACCCCTTGCCCTATATGCTGGGCTGGCTTGCCTCGGACGTGTCGATACACAGAGCAAAAAACGCGAAGATGCTACAGATGGGCTCTTCCCACTTCTGGCAGGTTGCGGAGACCAAGGTTCTGTTCGGCTGGTCCGACGCCGTGCGGCTCCGCGTGGGCTTGACCCTTGAGGGGCCGAAGCTTCAGCTCTTGGTCCACGCCCCTCTCGGCAACCTCGACGGGGCCGTTAGGAGGAGCGCTGAGGGCGGATGGCTCAAGAGGCTGGACATTAAGGCGGGGAGCTGGGATGACCTCAAGCGGCAGGTCGCCGAGCGCTGGCGCGGCGTCGTGGATGTCGCCGTGAGGCATCTGGGCGAGGAGACTCGTAGCGAGCTCGAGGAGCTGAGGGATAAGCTGAACGACGACAAGATCGCCAGGGAGGCCGTTGCGCCTGCCCTCCTGCTTATACAAGCGGAGAAGCTGGGCGTGGATGGGGAATCGCTGAGGTACTTCGGCGCGGCGATCTCCGGGGCCGTAGGCGGGGATGGATATGTGTCCGCGTCGGGAAGGGGAGAGGTCGGCCTGACCAGCGGCGAGCGCGCAATCGCGTTGCTCTGGAAGGCCGCCCTCGCGGCCCACGGCATTGAGGCTGAGGTGAGGAGGGCCGGGACTGCGTTCGAAGTGGTCGCGTCCGGCGGCGACGTGGTCAGGCTTGCCCGCCTCTACTTCCTCTTCGGGCCTCCCCTGCTTGAGGGGAGGGACGATAGGCTTATGAACCACAAGCTGGAGAGGGCCGTGAAGCTGGGGGCCAAGGGGGCCCTCAACGTCGGCTGGGAGGGGCTGAGGCAGACTAAGGGCGGGCGCGTCGCCGCCGATTTGACCATGTCGGAGGGTGACGTCGAGGTGAAGTACGACGTCTATCTGCGGAACGAGATCGCGCTTGAATTCGCCTCGACCGACCGGGGCCGCGCCGAGCTCGCGGCGCGTCTCCTAAGGCTTGCGGGCGTCAGCGCGGAGGTGAGGAGGGCAGGCGGCAGAGACGAGTGGCAGGTCTGGGCCACCACCGACAGGCTGGCGGCCGGGCGTAAGGAGCTCAGGGACGCCCTCGCCAATATCGTCAGGAGGGCCGTCGAGAGCGGCTGGGTCGATGCGGACAAGGCGGAGCGCTGGCTGGAGAAGCTGGAGAAGGGGCGCGTGCTGAGGGAGGGCTGGCCGAAGTACAAGGTGGGGCTAAACAAGGGTACGCTTGAGGTCAGATATCGCTCCACCGACCCCGAGGGCATAGAGAGGGAGGCACAGCGGCTTAGGGCCATGGGCCTTGAGGGGGGCCGCCATTTCACGGTCAAGATGCCGGAGGGCGGAGGGGAGGGCTACGTCTCGATCCTTAGGGAGGGCCTTGAGCGCGCCGCGTGGCTTTCTGTACACGGCGAGGGGGAGCTGCAGAGGCTCGCGGCGGAGTTCGTAGGCTACATACTCCAGAGGGCCGGGGAGGAGGGCGACGACGTGTACAGAAAGGCCGAGGAGGTCGTGAGGAGGGGTAGGGAGGTGGGCTCCCTGAGGCTTACAGATATAAAGGGAAAGGGGGTCGACGTCGGGGGCAGGAGGCACGTGGTGGACGTCCTCGGCGGAGAGGCCGAGTTTGAGAAGGGGAGGAGTGGCAGAACCCTCCTGAGAATAACGATAACCGCCGACATCGACGCCGTCAGGGGCGATTACGAGATGACGTACGGCAGATATGGGAAAAACAACAAGGCCGTGGGCTATGCCTACATCAGAGAGGAGGCCGACGCAGAGAGATTCGCCGCGCTGGTGGAGGCCCTGACTGGAAAGAGGCCTAGGGTGTACCGCAGGAGCGACGGCAAAATAGTGGTGGAGTGCGGCAGGGAGCACCTGGAGGGCTTCGCCCGCTACGCGGAGCTCGCAGAGGCCATCGCGAAGTGGCTGGAGGAGACAAAACGATGAGCCGACGGACAGAGCTCTGAGAAGCAGACCGCTATCGGTTCCGCGTCTGAGCGCTCCGCCGGGCCGCCCGGCGCCGTCTAGGGAGTGGGCCTCTTGAAGCCCGGCGGAGGGGTCCACCCGGCCGCCTTGGAGGCCAGGGAGGATAGATATCTGTATATTCCCCTGTCGCCGCTTTTCCTGGCGGCGTCGACCATGGCCTCCAACAGGGATATCAGCTCGTCGTAGGTCTTCCTGTCCACGGGGTAGGGGACGCCGTCCTTGCCCCCCACGGCGAAGGAGAACTTGAAGGGATCCACGTTGGCGGGGTCGGCCCAGTCCGCGGGGCTTCTGTATACCAGCTCGGCGACCAGGGCGAGCGCCCTGAGGGTCTTGGGGCCGACGCCCTTGTGCAGCACCAGCTCCCTGAAGCTTGACGCGTCTCTAGGCAGGGATTGGGCCACGCGGCGGGGATCCCCTATCTCCGACCTAAGCCTCCTGAGGTCAACGTAGGGGTGGTAGTAGGCAGGCCCGACGAGCGTGGTCTGGCCTGTCAGCAGCATCAAGTCCCTGGCCACCTTCTCGGGCCCCGAGGAGACCAGGTCGAGTATCGCCGATCTGTTCCCCGAGCTTCTAGACGAGGCCAGGTTCAGCACGGCGCGGGCCTTGATCCCCACAATCCCGCTGTGGGGATCGTCGAAAAACTTGTCGGTCTCCAGCCAGTGGTATCTCCTGGCCATCCTCGCGGCTGGGTTCATCCCCTGCTGTATCACGGCCCACCGCCCCCTCGCGGTGACGACGAACGCGTGGTGATATATAGAGTAGCCGTCTTGCACCAAGGCGCTGTCGACCTTGGCCGCCAGCCTCGACGCCTCGGCCAGAGCTCCCCCGTCTAGACCCCAGCGGTCCGCCAATGATTTCAGCTCCTCCGGCGTCCTCAACGCGCGTTCGCCCTTGCCGCCGGCTATCCTTATGGGGAGATCGGCCTTCTCCATGGCGTACTTGAGAACCGCCGTCGTCACCGTCGTGCTGCCGCTGGAGTCCCAATCCATCCCTATCAGGTCGTTCACGGCCTGGAAGAACACAGGGCTCGCCAGCCTGACGAGTATCCCCTCCTCGCCCCATAGGTCGTACATAATCGTGAGCAGAAGCGCCGAGAGTCCCCTCATCCTGGAGAGCAACCACGGCGGGACGTGGCCCGCGTGGAGCGGCAGATCGGCATAACCGCCGAGCCTCACGCAGATGCTCAGCTCCACATCTATAAACCTAGCGGACGGCAGATCGGGGCTCCGAGGCCGGGGGTATAAAATATTAAATGGGCGTTGTGGTCGATGCCGTGTCGGTCTTCAAGGCATATGACGTCAGGGGGGTCTACGGGAGGGACTTGACGCCCGACGTCGTTAGGCGTATAGGCTACGCCGTGGGCAAGTTCTTCGGCGGGGGGAGGGTCTTGATAGGCATGGACGTCCGCACCCATTCCCCCGACGTCTTGAGGCACCTCGTGGCGGGGCTTCTGCCTATAGCGGACGTCGAGCTTCTGGGCAACGTCACGACGCCCATGGCCCACTTCGCGTCCCGCCTGCTCTACGAGCCCGCGGTTATGATAACAGCGTCCCACAATCCGCCGGAGTACAACGGCCTCAAGATAATGCATAAGGGAGGCATAGATCTAACCTCCGAGGAGCTGCAGCGGCTTAGGGACATGCTGGAGGACCCGCCGCCGGACCAGAGGGGCTTGGTCTACGTGCAGGACGTCAGGGAGAGGTACTTCCAGTACCTCGAGAACGCCTTCGGCGAGTTCGATCTGTCCATAGGCTTCGACCCGGCCAACGCCGCAGGCGTGATCCTCCGGCCCCTGCTGAAGCGCCTCTTCAAGAAGGTCTCCGTGATCAACGGCAGGCCCGACGGCAGATTCCCCTCGCATCTGCCCGACCCCGAGAAGCCGGAGAACTTGCGCCAGCTGGCCGGGCTCGTCAAGGCGGAGGGCCTCGACGCCGGCGTGGCGCTTGACGGCGACGGCGACCGCGTCGGCCTGATCACCGCGCGGAGCGAGGCGTTTAGGGCGGAGAAGATAGCCTACATGTTGCTGAGATATTACGCCAAGCCTGGCGACGTCGTGGTGCTCGACGCCACCATGCCCCTATATCTGGAGCGGGTGGCGGAGGAGGCGGGAGTCAAGATAGTGAGGGAGAGGGTCGGCCACAGCTTCCAGAAGCCGGCGGCGATAAGGAACAACGCGGCGTTCTGGGCCGAGTACAGCGGCCACGTGGGCTTCAGGGAGCACTACTATTTCGATGACGGCATATACACCGCCCTCAAGGTCCTCGCGGTCTCGAGAGACGTCGGCAAGACCCTCGACGACGTACTCGCCGAGGCCCCCAAGGTCTACGAGGAGCGCATCGACATAAGGGTCGACGACCAGAGGAAGGTCATGGACAGGGTGAAGAGCTCCGTCAAGTCCATAGGCGGCGCGGAGATCTACGAGATAGACGGCGTGGACGTGAGGTTTAGAGATGGAGGCAGGCTGTTGATAAGGCCGAGCAACACCGAGCCCCTCATCAGAGTGAAGATAGAGGCCGAGAGCCCCGGCCAGCTCAGCGGACTGAGGGACAGGCTCGGCACCCTCGGGCTCGCCTGATGCGCCTCTGCCCGCATAGGCCGCGGGGAGGCGGCGAAATATTATAACACCCGTAGTTGTCTCCGTGGGTCCTCTGTACGCCAACGTGAGCATCGCAACGATTATACCTAACATATCGAATTATCTTCATAACATATCGATATATCTTAAGAATATCAGTAAATATCCTTTTAATGTTAGCTCAAATCTAATTACATGTATAAACTCGAGCCAATTTGTAGAGGGCTGCAAAGGCCCCTCTGCGCCTCCCGTCTCTTCTTTAGATATATTCATTATATATTTTATTTATTCTTTTTTGTTATTTTTCGATATATTACTAACGATTCAGTTTATTATATATTTCAAGAACGTTGCTCGAGGCGCGGGGCGTCCGCCTCCGCACATATCCGCCTCGGCCGATCCCCCGCCCATATCCTTCATAGTGCCGGTTAAGGGCGAGCCTCTCGACGTGATAGCCGCCATGCTGTCCAGGTTTTCGGATATCGACTATCCGCGCCATATGTTTGAAGTGCTGGTCGTGTCCGACGACGAGCCGGCTTACTTCGCGAAGATAAGAGCTCTGGTCGATGCGCTGGCCAGAGAGCTCGGGATAGACGCGCGGGCCGTCAGGAGGGCCGGCGGCGGGAGGTATAGAGGCTCTGCGTTCAATTGGGCGGCCGACGTGGCTAAATACGACGTGCTGGCGTTTCTCGATGTCGATAGCAGACTGCCTAGGGATATAGCGAGGAGGGTGGCCGAGGCCGCCGACGGGAGGACCTTGTTGTTTTTGGGCTGGGACGGCTATATTTCTCTGTTCACCAAGCTGGGAAAGCTCCTGAGGTTTGTCTATAAATATTTCCTCCTCTACGGCGCATATCTCGGCCGGGCCTTGTCGGGCGACGTGGTGCTCGCGCTGGGGTCGGGCATAGCTCTGAGGAGGGACCTCCTCCGCAGGGCGGGGGGGTTCTGCGACTGCGTGGCCGACGACTACGACATATCCATAAAGGTCTTGCTGGCCGGAGGCCGTATAGTCTACGACGGCGGCGCCCCCATAATGGTGGAGATACCGTCTACGTATTTCGCCTTCAGGAGGCAGTTCGTGAGGTGGGTTTTCAACTCCTCATACATACTGCGCAGCTACCTGCTGAAGGTCCTCAGGTCGGATCTGCCGATTAGACACAAGCTCAGCGTGGTTTTCAACACGGCGCAACATCCGCTCCTTGTGACCACCGCCGTGTTTCTCCCCGTGGTGGGGCTGGCCGCGGCCTACACCGGCTACATCGTGCCGCCGTTGCCCGTCGCCGCGTTGGAGGTCGCCCTCGCCGTGGCTACCGTCGTGCTCCTCAGATACGTGGTGGCCCTCGCGAGGAGGGAGGGCTACGGCGTGGCCGAATCGCTGGCCATAGCCGCGCAGAACGGGGTAGTGTCTCTAATGATCGATATAACTGCCTTTGTCTACATGCTGATGGGCTTCTTCAGGAGCTCGATAACGTGGAGGGTAACGCCCAAGGGCTCGAGTCAGCTGTCGTTCAGAGAGAGCTTGGCGCCTGAGCTGGTCTACACGGCCGCGGTGGCTGCCGTATTCATCTGGGCCCTCGCGGCGCATATGTGGCTATTCGCATTAAGCGCCCTGTCCCTCCTCGCCGTCCTCCTCTACGGGCTCTATCTGGTCACGGGCTGAGCGCGGCCGAGGCCACAGAGGGGAGGGCGATCTGGCGGCGTCGGCCTGTGCGCAGACGCCCGGAGCCTCACTGGCCGAGTTCCCTCCTGGCCACGATGGGGAATGGAATTACGTCTTTTATCGACTCGGCGCCTGTCGCTATCATGGCCAGGCGGTCGATCCCTATGCCTATGCCGCCCGTCGGGGGCATGCCGAAGGAGAGGTCCTCCACGAAGTCGTAGTCGAGGGGATGCGCCTCCTCCTTGGGGAAGAGCTCCTCCTCCCTCTTGAAGAACTCGTACTGCCTGACGGGGTCGTTGAGCTCGGTGTAGGCGTTGGCCAGCTCGTGCCCGCCGGCGAAGGCCTCGAAGCGCTCCACGAGACCTGGCTTCTCCCTGTGGGGCTTGCATAGAGGCGTCGACTCCTCGGGGTAGTCGTAGATAAAGGTGGGCTCCATCAGCTTCTTCTCGACGAGCTTCTCGAAGAGCTTCACCAGAGCGATCCCGCGGTTGTAGGCCTTGAGGGGCACCTGGAGGCTTCTCAGCCTGTCCTTTATCTCGTCGTCTGTGAGCTTGTCGGGATCCACCCCGCCGAACTCCCGCAGGGCGTCGTGGAGGGCGATCCTCCTCCAGGGCGGGGCGAAGTTGATCGTCGCGTCGCCGTATTTCACCACGGCGGCGCCCACGGCGGCCTGAAGCGCCTCGTACGTGGTCTCCTCCATGAGCCTCATCATGTCGTTGTAGTCTGCATAGGCCTGGTAGGCCTCCAGCGACCAGAACTCGGGGTTGTGGAGGGCGTCTATGTCTTCGTTGCGGAACTGGGGGCCTATCTCGAAGACCTTGGGGAACCCCGCGATTATGTACCGCTTGAGGTAGAGCTCCGGGGATATCCGCAGGTACCAATCCTCGTCGATAGCCCAGATGTGGGTCACGAAGGGCCTCGCCGCGGCTCCGCCGTATATGGGCTGGAGGACGGGGGTAGGTATCTCCAGGAAGCCCCGCCTCCAGAAGGCCTCGCGGAATGCCTGTATCAGCCGGGCCCTCGCGTATATCCTCCAGCGTAGCTGTATGTCGAGAATCATCGACACGGACCGGTGCCGCATGTAGAAAGGCGACTCCCTGTCGACCTTCCCCCACTCGGGCAGGGACTGGGTCGCCTTGGCCAGGAGGTACAGCCTCTCGGCCCTCACCGCGTAGTCCCCCCTCTGCGTCTTGGTCAAGACGCCGGAGACCCCGACGTAGTCCCCCCTCCAGATGTACTCCAGCAGAGGCTCCCTGGGGTCCACCATCACCTGGAAGCGGGCCCCGTCCTCGTAGACGTCGATGAAGACCACGTTGGGATGCCGCCGCACGTCGGTCGCCCTGCCGGCCGTCGTGATGGAGGCCCCAACCCAGGGATCGAGGAGGGCTTGCCTCCTGAGCTCGTTCAAGGCCTTCACGGTGTGGGTGACCTTGAAGTTGTGCGGGTAGGGCTCTACGCCGGCGTCGCGAAGGCTCTTGATCAACTTACGCCACTCGGCGACCTTGGAGTCCATGGCGTATCCAGGGCCACTATAAATATTCTGGCGCGCTATGTCGACCTCTACGCGACGCGCGGGCCTTCATAGCGATATAAATACGGGATTTCTCCAAGGTATGTTGGTCGGTGTAGTTTCCGACAGCCACGACAATATCGACGCAATCAAGCGCGCTGCGGCGTTGTTCAGAGAGAGGGGCGTGGAGTTGGTCGTACACGCCGGGGATTGGGTCGCGCCCTTCAGCGCCAAGGCCTTAAGGGAGGCGTTGGGCGACGGCGTGAGGATCGTCGGCGTGTGGGGCAACAACGAAGGCGAGCTGCTCTACTTCCAGAGGGTGGCCTCGCAGTTCGGAGTCGAGATCTTGGGATACGCCGGGTCCGTCGAGGCCGGCGGTAGGAAGATAGGCGTGTACCACGGCACCTCCGATCTGCTGACCGAGGCCATGGTCAGATCGGGCATGTTCGATGTCGTGGTGTACGGCCATACCCACAGAGTCGACGTGAGGCGCGTCGGGTCTACGCTGGTGGTAAACCCCGGCGAGCTCTGCGGCTATCTGACCGGGAGGAGAACCGCCGCGTTGTTGGATACGGCGAGGCTGGAGGCGGAGGTCGTCGAGCTATGAGCCAGGCCCTGGCGCAGATAGCGGCGGGGGTGGCCTTGGGCTACAGCCTGGCCGTGCCTCCGGGGCCTATGAACGCCCTCATAGCGTCCTGGGCCTTGAAGAGTCTCAAACACGGGACGGCGGTGGGGGCCGGCGCCATGACCGCGGACTTCATCTTCATGCTGATAACCCTGGCCTTCTACCAGGAGGTCCTCGCGGCCGTCGGCTCCAGATATACGGCGATTATATATTTCGCCGGATCCTTCTTCCTTCTATACATAGCGTATAGGATAGCCGTCTCCCGCTCCCCTGAGGGGGGGGGGGCAGGGCGGCCGAGAGGGCCGTGAAGGGCTATCTCCTCGGGCTTTCCCTGGGCCTGGTGAACCCGTACCAGCTGGGGTGGTGGCTGACGGTGGGCCTCAGCTCGATAAGCTCCTTCGGCGTCTACTGGGCCCTGGGCCTATTCACGGCTATCTCCACCTGGATAGTGTCCTTCCCCGCCGCCGTTAGGGCCGGCTGGAGGCTCAACAGCAGAGGGACTTGGCTCGCCATAAAGGTGTTCTCGGCGACCACGTTGGCGGCCTTCGGCGCGTTCTTCGTGTATCAAGGTATTAATCTCCTCACCAAGCCTATCTAGTGGCCGACGCGGTTGTCATCGGGGCCGGGCACAACGGGCTCATAGCCGCCATAAGGCTTGCCGAGGCCGGGCTGAAGGTGGCCGTCTTCGACAGGGTGCTGTGGCCGGGCGGCATGGCGGGCTTCCGCGCGCTCGGCGGCGTCGAGGTCGGCGTCGGGGCCTACGTGGTCGGCGTGATGCCCCGCGAGGTGCTGGCGCGCATCGGCGTCGACTTGGCGATAGACGTGCCAGACCCCGCGGCCGTATACGAGCTGGATGGACGTTACGTCAGGTGGTGGCTCGATCCGGCCAGGAGGGTTGAGGAGTTCAAGCAGTGGGGGCTCGGCGACGAGATAGCGGCGTTCTGGGAGAAGCTGGTCGCGTTGAACAAGGCGGCCCGTAGGTACTTCTTCGACGGGCCGCCTACCGAGGAGCGCCTCGCGGAGGATCCAGACGCCCGAGATCTCTTCGGGAGGACTGCCCGCGACGTCTTGTCCCAATATCTCCCCAGGGAGTTCTGGCCCATGTTCCTCTACGAGCATCTATGGGACGGGCCGGCCTATCTGCTGGCGTACTTCAACCCGCCCGAGGGGTGGGGGCGGCCCGTGTGGAGGGGCGAGAGGGGCATACAGGCTTTGGCCAAGGCCCTCTACCGGAGGGCCCTAGGCGCTGGCGTCGACGTGGTTCTCGGCGTCGGCGTCAAGAGGATAGCGGTCGAGGGAGGGGCCGTGAGGGGCGTCGAGCTCGACACGGGCAAGGTCGTCGAGGCGAGGGCGGTGATATCCACAGCCAGCCCCATACACACCCTGCTGGAGCTGGTCGACGGCGTGGCCGACGAGGTGAGGAGGAGGCTCGAGGGCGCCTCGGCCGCCGCCGGCCCCTATAGGCTCAACGCAGTGTTGACGGAGCCGGTCAAGCTGAGAGGGGGGCTCGCCCCCTATCGGGACTCGATACTGCAGTTGCCCTTCGGCGAGGTCGTCGTGGAGGGCAACGTGGTCTCGGCGGTAGGCGCCCCCGATCTGGAGATGCTCGAGACGTATGTGGAGAATGTAGGGCGGATCAAGGCCTTCGAGGTGTGGACCCCGGCGGACTACCAGACGGTGTTCAACGCCAGAGGGCCCTATGTCAACCACCTCCCTCTGACCCGCGACTTCCTGCTCTGCAGGCCTGCCTGCGGATGGGGGTACAGGACGCCGATAAGGGGGCTCTATCTAGGCGGCGCCGGCACGTGGCCCGGCGGGCAGATAACCGGAGTCCCCGGCATCAACGCCGCGGAGACCGTATTAAAGGATCTGTCTAGGCCGTGGCCAAGCTCATAATATTCGCGGGCGGGCAGTCGCGGAGGTTCCAAAGGCCTGGAGAGCCCCGGGTGGATAAATGCACGTATCCAGTCGGCGGGAGGCCCATGATAGAGGCCGTGGCGGAGGCCGCCCGCGGGCTGGTCGACGGGATCTACGTGGCTCCCGGCAGGAACGTGCTTCCGGGGTATCCGGCGGTCGAGGACAGCCCCGGCTTTTCAGGGCCTTTGGCTGCCGTGGTCTCGGCCGCATCTAGGTTCGACGACGTGCTCCTATTTGCGCCGTGCGACGTGCCGTATATAACGGGCAGGGTCTTCGGCGAGCTGCTGAGAGCGCCGGGCACCGCCGTCTTGGTGGCCCCGAACGGCTTGGTGGAATCCCATATATTTAAGGCGGAAGCCGGCGAGCTGAGGCGCATGGCAGACGCGCTGTCGAGGAGGGGCGGGAGGCTCGACGACGTCTTCAGACTGTCGCGGACGGCGATGTATCTCAGCGCAGCGAGGCACGGCATCTCGCGGCGGGAGCTCCACAACGTCAACTTCAGGGAGGAGCTGGAGCCGCCGGCGGAGTGGGGCGAGGTTGTTTTCGACGAGGATCTAAGGCTAGAGTGGGATCCGCCGCTCGCCAGGTATCTAGCCACGGGCTCCGCGGACTTCCTGTGGAGCGAGCTGAGGACCTATCTAGAGGCCGGTCTCTACTCGATGGCGGCGCACGTGTTGGACGATCTGGCCGAGGGGAACCGGCGGCTTGCGCCCGTCGCCAAGGCCTTGAAGGAGCTGGTTGGAATTAGGAAGTCAGCCTAGCGCTATCTTCTTGTTCATCTCGGCGACCTTGCGGTTCACCTCCTCCAGTATCTGCTCCTTGGTTTTGCCCTCTGTGTTTATGCCTAGGTTCTTGGCCACCTCCAGCAGCTTCCTGTA